>Ga0213838_1000197_pt1 | contig 69905 bp, 71 predicted proteins | sample SWPATP13_FD_160577 | JGI IMG/M metagenome (GOLD analysis project Ga0213838, IMG submission 160577) | Coastal seawater microbial communities from Marineland, Florida, United States - SWPA TP1 #3 | ecosystem: Environmental > Aquatic > Marine > Coastal | place: USA: Florida | collected 2016-08-06 | reverse complement strand
CCTACCGCGCTTCGGGCGCCGGCGGCCAGCACATCAACAAGACCGATTCGGCGGTGCGCCTGACCCACCTGCCGACCGGAATCGTGGTCGAATGCCAGGACGACCGCAGCCAGCACAAGAACAAGGCACAAGCGATGAAGGTGCTGGCCGCGCGCATCAAGGACGTGCAGCTGCGCGAACAGCAATCGAAGGAAGCGGCCACCCGCAAGAGCCTGATCGGCTCGGGCGACCGCAGCGAACGGATCCGCACCTACAACTTCCCGCAGGGCCGCCTGACCGACCACCGGATCAACCTGACGCTCTACAAGCTCGACTACATCATGGACGGCGACCTGATCGACCTGACCAACGCGCTGGCGGCCGAGCACCAGGCCGAATTGCTGGCGGCCCTCGGCGATTAAGGCGGCTTTAAGAGAATCAGGTCTTGCCAATGTGAAAATGCGGCAGCGCTTCCCGCGTATGCGAGAATCGCGCCCATCCCCGACCGCGAAAGTAATTCAACGATGCCAGCTTCCCGCTCCCTCCTCCTGTCGATCGCCGGCATCAGCTTCGCGCTGGTCGGCGCCGCCCTGTATTTGCAGCATGCCCACGACATGCTGCCCTGCCCCCTGTGCGTGATCCAGCGCTACGCCTTCCTCGGCATCGGCTTCGCCAGCCTGATCGGTGCGCTCAGCGGCAAGATCCGCGCCGGCGCCGGGGTCGCGCTGCTGGCCGCGCTCGGCGGCCTGGGAACCGTCGGTAAACATTTGTATGTGCTGGCCCATCCCGGCTTTTCCTGCGGTATCGATCCGATGGAAACGGTGCTGAATAAAATCCCGACGGCCACCCTGCTGCCCTGGCTGTTCAAGGCCGAAGGCCTGTGCGAGAACGCCACCGACGGATTACTTGGCCTGTCGATCCCGCAGTGGTCGGCCGTCTGGTTCGTGCTGCTGACGCTGGCCCTGGTCTGGGTGCTGGTCGCGCAGCGCAAGGTCCGATGAAGATCGGCGCCGGCACCACGGTCAAGGCGCTGCAGGCCGGCTTGCCGCTCGACCCGCTGGAAAACCGCATCCTGCTGTGCCATGCGCTGGGACTGACCCGCGTCGGGCTGATCACGAATGGCGAGCGCGTCGTGAATGAAGACGAAGCGGCGCGCCTGGATGCGCTGGTGGCGCGCCGCCAGGCGGGCGAACCGATCGCGTATATCGTCGGCCAGCGCGAATTTTTCGGGCTGCCGTTCCAGGTCGGTCCGGCCGTCCTGATTCCCCGCCCCGATACCGAGTTGCTCGTCGAACTGGCACTCGAGCGCCTGGCGCCCGGCGCGCGCCTGCTCGACATGGGCACCGGCAGCGGCGCCATTGCCGTGGCCGTGGCCCATACCCGGCCCGACGCCGTCGTCAGCGCGCTCGACCTGAGCGAGGAGGCGCTGACCATCGCGCGCGCGAATGCCGCCGCCAACGGCGCCAGCGTGCGCTTCCTGCGCAGCGACTGGTTCGCCGCCTTGCACGGCGAGGTGTTCGACCTGGTCGCTTCGAATCCGCCGTATATCGCCGACGGCGACGAACACCTGGCGCAAGGCGATTTGCGCTTCGAGCCGAGCGGCGCCCTGACCGATTTCGGCGACGGCCTGTCGGCGCTGCGCACGCTCGTCGCCGGCGCCCGCGCGCACCTGGTCGCGGGCGGCTGGCTGCTGCTCGAGCATGGCTACGACCAGGCCGACGCAGTGCGCGCCTTGTTGAGCGAGGCCGGCTATGCCGAGGTCCAGAGCTGGCGCGACCTGGGAGGCATCGAGCGCGTCAGCGGCGGCCGGCGCGGCTAGGGGCGCGCCCCAGGTGGCCGGGCATTGCTACAATGCTCACACCCCCACCTCGACTCCCCGATGCGCCGCCTACTTTCCCTCCTGCTGGTCTTGACCGCCCTGTCCCACGGCGCCGCCCATGGCGGCCAGGGAGCGGCGGCGGCGCTGTTCGAGCGCGACTGGCAGTGGCGCCTGGAACACCACCCGGAATACGCAACCACGATCGGCGAGGCGCGCTATAACGACCGCCTGTCGGATCTCTCGCTGGGCGCCGTGCGTGCCAAACGCGAGCACCTGCGCGCCATGCTCGAGGAAGCGCGCGCGCTCGAGCGCGCCGGCTTGAACCCGCAGGAGCGCCTGTCGCTCGACCTGTTCGTGTTCGAGAAGGAGCGCCAGCTCGCCACGCTCGCGTTGACCCCGGTCGACCCGCAGCTGCTGACCAGCTGGGACGGCCTGCCGGTGCGCCTGCCGCGCCTGGTCGCGCAGACGCCCTTCGCCAGCGAGGAAGACTACCGCAACTACCTGGCGCGCCTGAACGCCCTGCCCGCGCACGTGGACGGCTTGATCGAACAGCTGCGCGAAGGCATGCGCAGCGGCTGGACGGCGCCGAAAGCGAGCGTGCGCGCCGTGCCCGAGCTGCTGCGCCTGTTGAGAGAACGCGTGGCCGAGGGTCCGCTGGCGGCGCCGCTGCGCCAAATTCCCGCCAGCATCGACAGCAAGCTGCGCGACGAGCTGCTGGTGGCCGGCCTGACCGCCCTGAACGAGAGCGTCGCCCCCGCCTTGCGCCGCTTGGAGGACTTCATGCGCAGCGATTACCTGCCGGCCGCGCGCGACAGCCTGGGCGCGTCCAGCCTGCCCGGCGGCCCCGGCTATTACGCCTTCCTGGCGCGCAAGGCCAGCGGCGGCGAACTCACCCCGGCCGAACTGCACGCGCTCGGCCTGAAGGAAGTGGCGCGGATTCGCGGCGCGATGCAGGATGCGATCCGCGCCACCGGCTTTCGCGGCAGCCTGCCCCAGTTCCTCGCGTTCGCGCGCAGCGACAAGCGCCTGTTCGCCAGCGCGCCGGAAGCCTTGCTGGGACGCTACCGGCGCGCGATCGAACGCGCCGGCGCGCGCCTGCCGGCGCTGTTCGGCACCATTCCCGAAGACGAGATCGGCGTCAAGCGCCTCGGCCAGGCCGGTGGCGCCGGCCAGGTGGCGGCCTATTACGAAGCCGGCACGCTTGAGCGCAGCGCGGCGCTGGTGGTCAACACCGAGCGCCTGGCCAGCCAGCCGCTGTGGGAAGTCGACACGCTGGCGCTGCACGAAGCGCTACCGGGCCACCACTTGCAGGTGGCGCGCGCGCGCGGCTTGCGCGAGCTGCCCGCGTTTCGCCGCAACGGCTGGGACGACGCCTTCGGCGAAGGCTGGGCCACCTATGCCGAGAGCCTGGGACCGGAACTGGGTTTCTTTCGCGACCCATTCTCGCGCTTCGGTTACCTGAACGACGACATGTTCCGCGCCGCGCGCCTGGTGATCGACACCGGCATCCATGCCATGGGCTGGTCGCGCCAGCAGGCGCTCGACTATTTGAACGCGCATACGGCCAATGCGCTGGCCGACAACGAGGTCGAGGTCGACCGCTACATCGCCCAGCCGGCCCAGGCGCTGAGCTACAAGGCGGGCCAGCTGCGCTTTACCGCCTTGCGCGAAAAGGCGCAGGCGGCGCTCGGCCCCCGTTTCGACGCGCGCCGTTTCCACGATGCGCTGCTCGGCAATGGCGTGCTGCCGCTGCCGCTGCTGGAGCGCGAAATGGGGAAGTGGCTGGCGGCCCAGCTGGCGCCGGCGGAAGCGCCCGCGGCAGCGGCCAAGGCGGCGCCGGCCCTGCCGCCCACGCCTCCTGCCGCGCCCGCCGCCACGGTGCCCAAGGCCGCCGTTCCGGCGCTGTCGAAGCCGCCGTCCGAGCGTCCCGGCGAGCCGCCGCCGCCGCTCGCGCCGGCGTCCCCCTGAGGCGCTCCGGGAAATCGGCCGGCCGCCGACGCGCTGTCCGATTTTCGGTTACTCTCTGCACCAATCACGCTCAAGCAGTATAAGAAAGGAAACACCCGTGTCGAACCAATTGACCCGCCGCCTGGCCTTGCTGGACGACGATGCCCACCGTGGCCTGCTCGGCCAGGGCCTGCGCGGCATCGAACGCGAAACCCTGCGCGTCGACCCGCACGGCCGGCTTGCGCGCACGCCTCATCCGGTCCAGCTCGGCGCGGCACTGACCCACCCGCAAATCACGACCGACTACGCCGAAGCGCTGCTCGAATTCATCACCCCGGCCGAGCACGACATCGGCCTGGCGCTGCACCGCCTCGACGCGACCCACCGCTTTGCGTATGCCAAATTAGGCGACGAGATGCTGTGGAGTTCCTCGATGCCGGGCGAATTGCCGCCCGAGCAAGAGATCGAGATCGGCTGGTACGGCACCTCGAATATCGGCATGCTGAAACACGTGTACCGGCGCGGCCTGGCGCTGCGCTACGGCAAAGCCATGCAATGCATCGCCGGCATTCACTACAATTACTCGCTGCCCGACAAGCTCTGGCAGCTGATCCTGGCCAGCGACGGCATTCCCGAAGAGCGGCGCAACGCGCTGCGCGACTTCCAGTCGGAAAGCTATATCGCGACCATCCGCAACTTCCGCCGCTACAGCTGGCTGCTGATGTATTTGTTCGGCGCCTCGCCGGCGCTGACCACCAGCTTCCTGCGCGGGCGCGCCCATGCGCTGGAAACGCTGTCGGACGACACCTTGTACCTGCCGTATGCGACCAGCCTGCGCATGAGCGACCTGGGTTACCAGAACGACGCCCAGTCCGGCCTGCGTCCGCACGAGAACAGCCTGGAAAGCTATGTCACCAGCCTGATGGACGCGGTCAACCGTCCCTACGCGCCGTATGCGGAACTGGGCACCAAGAAGGACGGCGAGTGGATCCAGCTGTCGACCAATGTGCTGCAGATCGAGAACGAATACTATTCGACGATCCGTCCGAAGCGCGTGATCCGTACCGGCGAACGGCCGGTGCAGGCGCTGTGCAACCGCGGCGTGCAGTACATCGAGGTGCGCTGCCTGGACGTCGACCCGTTCGAGCCGATCGGCATTTCGATCGAGACCGGGCGCTTCCTCGATGCGTTCCTGCTGTTCTGCGCACTCGATGACAGCCCGCTGATCAGCGCCGCCGAAGGCCAGATCCACGCCCGCAATTTCGCGCGCACGGTGAAGGAAGGCCGGCGTCCCGACCTGACCCTGACGCGCGACGGCGAGGAAGTGCTGCTGTCGCGCTGGGCCGACGAACTGCTGGAGCGCATCCGCCCGCTGGCGCGCCTGCTCGACGAAGAGCACAACGAGAGCGGCGTGCACGAAGCGTCCCTGGCCCAGCAAAAGGCGAAGGTCGCCGATCCCCATAAAACGCCATCGGCGCGCGTGCTGGCCGAAGTCAAGGCGCTCGGCTCGGCCGCGGCGTTTGGCCTGCGCCAGAGCGAGCTGCACGCGGCTTACTTCCGCGACAGCCCCTTGATGCCGGCCGAGGAAGCCGTGTTCGCCGAGATGGCGGCCGCCTCGCTGGCCGAACAGGCCACGATCGAAGAGCAGGACACGGGCAGCTTCGACGCCTTCGTGGCGGCCTACAACAGCAGTACCCTGTGCGGGAACCAGTAAGCGACTTGGGACTGCCTTGCTCACTTTTTATAACGAACACCACGCCCAGCACCGCGCGCACGGCCCGCGCCCGGGCGACGCGTTGTCGTTCGACAGTCCCGAGCAAGTCGACCTGGTCTTGAACGAACTGCAGCGGCGCGCGCTGGGCGAGATCGTCACCCCGCACCGCGCGCCGCTGGTCTCGCTCGAACGCATCCACAGCGCCCGCTATCTGCACTTCTTGCGCAGCGCCTGGCGCGAGTGGAGCGCGCTGGCCGCGGCCAGGGGCGAGCACGCCGTGCAAGCCGTGGCCTGGCCGGGACGCGCCATGCGCAGCGACATCGAGCCCGACAGTTTCATGGGGCGCCTGGGCCTGTATTCGCTGGACGCCACGGCCTTCACGGCGGGCACCTGGAACGCGGCCAAGACCGGCGCCGACTGCGCCATCAATGCGGCCCATGCGCTGCGCCTGGGCCAGCGCGGCAGTTTCGCCCTGACCCGCCCGCCGGGCCACCATGCCGGCGCGGATTTCTTCGGCGCCGCCTGCTTCCTGAACAATGCGGCGCTGGCCGCCCAGCACCTGCTCGACGACGGCCTGAAACGGGTCGCCATCCTCGACATCGACTACCACCACGGCAGCGGCACCCAAGGCATTTTCTATGGGCGCGGCGACGTGCTGGTGATCTCGATCCACGCCGACCCGCGCAGCGATGCCCCGTATTACAGCGGCCATGCCGACGAAACCGGCAGCGGCGACGGCAGCGGCGCCACCATGAACCTGCCGCTGGCGCGCGGCGCCGGTGCCGCCCAATGGCTGGCGGCGCTGGAGACGGCCTGTCTCAAACTGGGCATGTTCGCGCCCGAGGCGCTGGTCGTCTCGCTCGGCGTCGGTGCCCGCGGGGGCGATCCGGCCGCCGGATTTTCGCTCGATGGCGCCGACTACCTGCGCATCGGCGAGCGCATCGCCTGGCTCGGCCTGCCGAGCGCCTTCGTGTTCGAGGGCGGCCACGCGCACGCCGAGCTCGGCATCCACACAGTCAACGTCCTCGAAGGTTTCGAGACGACGGCCTATCGTTAACCCACACGGATTCCCACATGATCGAATGGCAATGGTGCAGCTTCGCCGACCTCTCGGGCGCGCAACTGTATGAAGTGCTGGCCCAGCGCCAGCAGGTGTTTATTCTCGAGCAGACCTGCCTGTACCCGGACATCGACGGCTACGACCTCGACGCCCACCACCTGCTCGGCTGGCGCGACATCGGCGGGCGGCAGGTGCTGGCCGCCTACCTGCGCTGCCTGGCGCCCGGCGCGAAATACACGGAGATGTCGCTCGGGCGGATCCTGACCACGAACGACATGCGCGGCAGCGGCGCCGGACGCGAACTGGTCGCGCACGGCATCCAGTACGCCGAACAACTGCACCCGGGCCACCGCATCCGCATCGGCGCCCAACAGCGCCTGGAAAAGTTTTACCAGGACTTCGGTTTCGAGACCGTCTCCGCGCCGTATGACGAAGACGGCATCATGCACATCGACATGCTGCGCTGAAGCTCAACCTTTCAGCAGGCCGGACTTGCTCGGATCGGGCATGCGGAAGGCGACGATGAAGGCGAGCGCGCACATGCCGCTGACGTACCAGTAGAAATTCTGTTCCATGCCGGCCCGCTTGAACCACAAGGCCACGTATTCGGCCGAGCCGCCGAACAGCGCGTTGGCGACCGCATACGACACGCCGACGCCGAGCGCGCGCACTTCGACCGGGAACATCTCGGCCTTGACCAAGCCGCTGATCGAGGTGTACAGGCTGATGATGGCCAGCGCGCAGACGATCAGGAAGCCGGCCAGGTAGGGATTGCTGACGCCGTGCAGGGCCGACATGATCGGCACCGTGCTCAGGGTCGCCAGGGCGCCGAACCAGATCATCGAGGTGCGCCGGCCGATGCGGTCCGACAGCGCGCCGAACAGCGGCTGCAAGACCATGTAGATCAGGAGCGCGCCCGTCATCACGGCGCTGGCGGTCTTCGGGTCCATGCCGGCCGTGTTGACCAGGTATTTCTGCATATAGGTCGTGAACGTGTAGAAGATCAGCGAGCCGCCGGCGGTAAAGCCGAGCACGGTGATGAACGCGCGCTTGTGTTGCAGCAGGCCGCGCAGGCTGCCCGCTTCCTTCTTGCCGCGCTCGGAGGCGGTGGTGGTCTCGGCCAGCGAGCGGCGCAGGTAGAGCGACACCACGGCGGCGGCGGCGCCGCACACGAAGGGAATACGCCAGCCCCAGGCCTTCAGTTCGGGTTCAGTCAAGAGTTGCTGCAGCACGACCAGCACCAGGAGCGCCAGCAGCTGCCCGCCGATCAGGGTCACGTACTGGAACGAGGCGAAGAAGCCGCGCCGCCCGGGCAGCGCCACCTCGCTCATATAGGTCGCGCTGGTGCCGTACTCGCCACCCACCGACAGGCCCTGGAACAGGCGCGCCAGCAGCAGCAAGGCCGGCGCCGCCGTGCCGATCTGGGCATAGGTCGGCAGCACGGCGATCATCAGCGAGCCGCCGCACATCATCAGCACCGAGATCATCATCGAATTCTTGCGCCCGTATTTGTCGGCGATGCGGCCGAACAGCCAGCCGCCGACCGGACGCATCAGGAAACCGGCGGCAAAGATGCCGGCGGTGTTCAATAACTGGGTGGTCGGATTATCGGACGGAAAAAAGGCCGAGGAAAAATACAGGGCGCAAAACGAATAAATGTAGAAGTCGAACCATTCGACCAGGTTGCCCGAGGAGGCGCCGACAATGGCCCAGACGCGTTGGCGCGGTGTCAGTTCCTGGATGTCTGTTGAAGTAAGGTGTTCCGCCATGCTTGTGTGCTCCGATGTGGTTGCGTCATGCGGGGCGACCAGTGGCGCCCGCTTGGCTCACATCGTACACAAATGAAATAATTCGAGGCGCCCCCCAGCCGGGTTCGCCTGCGCAGCAGGCGCCCTGCGCCCAGCGTGGCCAGGCCGATCAGCATCAGCGCCGCCGGGCGCGGCTCTGGTATCGCGGGCAGCGGATCGAGGCGCACGGCGCGGCAGTCGCCTGCACCGGTACAGGCCAGGGCCGCGATCTGGCCGGCGTCGTTGATGCCGACGGCGTCGAGCAGGGTCCACACCCCGGGCCGCTCGGTCACCAGGTTCAGGTCGCGCAGCAGGCCGTCGCGGTAGACGAAGGCGCTCGAAAAATCGACGCCAGGTTCATCGTCGGCATAGGTGGAAAACCCGACGACGTGGCCGTCGCCGTTCAGGGCGCGCGCTTCGGTGAGCGCGCCGCCCAGCGAGCCGATGTCTTGCAGGACGCCGCCGCTGTAGAGAAACGCGTGCGCGGTGTCGGCGTCGATGAAACTGGTGCCGGCGATTTGTCCGGCATCGTTGATGGCGGCCGCCGCACTGGCCGGGCCGCCGAGCGTGCCGAGGTCGCGCATGGCGCCGCCCTGGTAGAGGAAGGCGTGGACGGCGGCGAAGTCGGCGAGGAAGGAAGAGCCGACCACGGCGCCCGCCGCGTTGATCCCGCTGGCGCGTGCGGAATCGGCGCCGAGGTTGCCGATGTCGCGCGCCACGCCGCCGCTATACAGGAAGGCGTGGTTTTCGCCGCCGGCGTCGACCCAGGTGCCGGCCACCTGCCCGCTCGCATTCACGCCCATGCCCTGGCTGGCGACGCCGAGCTGGCCGATGTCGCGCAAGGGGCCGGCGCCGTACAGGAAGGCGACGCCGGCGCCGTCGGGCCGGTCGGCGCCGCCCGTCACCAGGCCGTTATTGCTCAGCGCCAGCGCCGTGCTGCCCGGGCCGCCGAGGCTACCGAGATCGAGCAGGTTGGCGCCGTCCCAGACGAAGGCGCGGCCCGCCAGCTGGCCGGCGATGCGACCGGCATTGTCGATCGCCGCGGGTGTGGACTGTTCAGGACCGAAGACGAGGGTGTAGGCCGCCTGGGCCAGCGCGCAGGCATGCAGGCAGCACAGCAGCGGCACGAATAGCCAGCGACCCGGTTTGAATAAACAACAATGGCGCGGCGACATGATCGGCTCCGATTATCCCTGGTTGATTCCCAAGGATCTCGGAAACGCCGCGCACGCAATCTGCGCTGGCGCAGGCGTGCGCGCCGAACCTGCAATGGGTTCGGAGAAGCGCCGCTTACTCGACTTTGGTCAGCTCGATTTCAAACAGCAGACCCGCGTTCGGCGGAATCTGGCCGCGCCCCGTGCTGCCATAGGCCAGGCTGGCAGGAATGGCCAGGCTGCGCTTGCCGCCGACCTGCATGCCGAGCAAGCCCTGGTCCCAGCCGGCGATGACGGTGCCGGCGCCCAGGGTGAAGCTGTAGGTGTTGCTTTCGAACTGGGCACCCTTGTGGTCGGCCGCGCTGGCGCTGTAGAACCAGCCCGTGTAGTTGACGGTGAGCTTCTTGCCGTTGGCCGCCGTGGCGCCGGTGCCGGGGACGAGATCGGTGACGACCAGCGCCGCCGGGTTGCTGACGGCAATCGCCGGCGCACCGCTGTCGCCGCCACCGCCACCGCAGGCGGTCAGGCTCAACAGGGCGGCGCAGCAGGCGGCAAGCAGGGAATATTTAGGGGACATCGGTGACTCGCAAAAAAAGTGTTTGATAAGAGAAACACTGTACCTTACCCGAGCCGGGGCCACCAGACTGTCCGCTTTGTGTCGATTTTTTGTAGATTCAGATTTCGACTTGCGTACCGAGCTCGATCACGCGGTTGGTCGGAATCTGATAGTAGTCGGCCGCGCCGCGCGCATTGCGCGACATCGCCACATACAAATGCTCGCGCCAGGGCGCCATGCCGCGCCCCGGCGTCGAAATGACGGTCTGGCGCGCGATGAAGAACGAGGTTTCCATCATCTCGAAGGACAAGCCGAGCGTGGCGCATCGCTGCATCACACCTGGAATGTCCGGTTCGTCCTTGAAACCGTAATGGATGTTCAACTGGTAGCAATCGTGTCCGAGTTGCACCACCTGCACCTGCTCGGCCGGCGCGACCCAGGGTTCTTCCTTGATGTGCACGGTCAGGAACACGACGCGCTCGTGCAGCACCTTGTTGTGCGACAGGTTGTGCAGCAGCGCATGGGGCACGCCATCGCTCTCGCCGCGCAGGAAAATCGCGGTACCGGGCACGCGCGTGGGCGGCGCGACGAACAGCGACTGCAAGAAGGCGTCGAGCGGGATCGCGTGCTCTTGCAGGTTTTCAAACACCAGTTCGCGCCCGCGCTTCCAGGTCATCATGCCGGTCAGCAGGATCGCGCCCAGCAGCAGCGGGAACCAGCCGCCATGCAGCAGCTTGAGCGTGCTGGCCGAGAACAGGGCGATGTCCATGACCATGAAGAAACCGGTGGCGCCGAGGCAGACCACCAAGGGCAGTTTCCAGCGGTAGCGGGTGACGAAGAAGGTCAGCAGCGTCGTCGCGAGCATGGTGGCGGTGACGGCGATACCGTAGGCGCCGGCCAGGCGGTCGGAGGAGCCGAAGCCGATCACCGCGATCAGGACCACGATCAGTTGCAGCCAATTCACGGCCGGAATATAGATCTGGCCGATCTCGCTTTCGGAGGTGTGCAGGATGCGCATGCGCGGCAGCAGGCCCAGCATGATGGCTTGTTTCGTCATCGAATAGGTGCCCGAGATCGTCGCCTGCGAGGCGATCACCGCCGCCATGGTCGACAGGATCACCAGCGGATAGACGCTCCAGGCGCCGAGCTGGTGGAAGAACGGGTTCTCGATGGCGCCCGGGTCGGTGATCAGGAGTCCGCCCTGGCCCAGGTAGTTCAGCGCCAGCGCCGGGAACACGATCAGGAACCAGGCCGCGCGGATCGGCTTCTTGCCGAAGTGGCCCATGTCGGCATACAGCGCCTCGGCGCCGGTCAGCGCCAGCACCACGGCGCCCAGGGCGACGAAGGCGATGAAGCGGTTTTCGGCAATGAAGCGCGCCGCATGGTAGGGGTTCAGCGCTTCCAGGATGACCGGTGCTTTGGCGATGTTGATCACCCCCATGATCGCCAGCGCGGCGAACCAGACGATCATCACCGGCCCGAACCAGCGGCCGATGCCGGCGGTGCCGTGGCGCTGCAGGCTGTACAGGCCGACCAGCACGATCACGGCCAGCGGCACGACATAGTGCGACAAGGCCGGCGTGGCCACTTCCAGGCCCTCGATCGCGCCCAGCACGGAGATGGCGGGTGTGATCACGCTGTCGCCATAGAACATGGTGGCGCCGAAGACGCCGATCACCATCAGCGGATAATGCCAGCGCGACGCCTTCGTGACCGAGTTCAGCACCAGCGCCATCAGCGCCATGATGCCGCCCTCGCCGCGGTTGTCGGCGCGCAGCACCAGGGTGACGTATTTCAGCGAGACGATCAGGGTCAGTCCCCAGAAGATCAGGGAAACGATGCCGAGCAGGTTGGGGGTGGTCAGCGCGAGGCCGTGTTCCGGGTCGAAAATGGTCTTGAGGGTGTACAGCGGGCTGGTACCGATATCGCCGTAGACGATACCCACCGCGGCCAGCGTGGTGGCCGCCAGGCCGCTCTTATTATTTTGCGAACTCAAGATTGCACCATATTGTTGTTCTGGGTGCGGCGCACCATAAAATAACGACAAGAAAATTGCAAGCACTATTCGATCAGCCCGCCTGTCGTGAGCAGGCGAGCGCAAGCCTGTCCCAAGTTTGCCCGAAGGCGGCGCGAGCGGTCGCGCGTTAGCGCGCCGCGCCTGGCGTCGAGCGGGCGAAACGGCGGGCTCTCCGGCAAGCACGCGGCAATTGACCGATAATACGCGGCTGGCAACTCCATCCCTCGCCCCTCATGCGTACCGGCATCCTTTCCGCCGCCCTGGCCTTCCTGTGCTGGGGCCTGTTCCCTTTGTATTTCCACGCCATCGGCGACGTGCCGGCGCTGCAAATCCTCGCCAACCGCATGCTGTGGTCGCTCGCCTTCCTGCTGATCGTGCTGACGCTGCGCCGTCAATGGGGCTGGCTGCACCAGGTGCGCCAGCCGCGCGTGTTCTGGAGTTTTGTCGCCTCGGCCATTTTGCTGGCCGCGAACTGGTTGCTGTATATCTGGGCCGTCAACAACGGCCACGTGATCGAAGCCAGTCTCGGCTATTTCATCACGCCGCTGGTCAACATCATGGTCGGCTTCCTGCTGCTGAAGGAACGCCTGCGGCCCTTCCAGTGGGGCGTCATCGGCCTGGCCGCGCTGGGCGTGGCCTGGCTGACCTGGCAATCGGGCAACGTGCCCTGGGTCGCCTTGTTCCTGGCGGCGACCTTCGGCGGCTACGGCTTGCTGCGCAAGACGGCCGCGCTGGGCGCGCTGGAAGGACTGTCGTTCGAAACGATGGTGCTGTTCCCGGTCGCGGCCGCCTATGTGGCCTGGCTGACCCTGCATGGCGAGAACGCCTTCATCAACACGGCGTCGGACAGCACACGCTGGCTCTTGCTCGCGTCCGGGCCGATCATTGCAATCCCGCTGCTGCTGTTCGCCAACGGCGCGCGCCGGATTCCCCTGTCGATTCTTGGCCTGCTGCAATACCTGGCGCCGACCATCCAGTTCCTGCTGGGCGTGCTGCTGTTCAAGGAAGCGTTTACCGCCGACCGCCTGGTCGGTTTCGCCATGATCTGGGCCGCCCTGGCCTTGTTCGCCGGCGAGGGGCTGCTGCGACGCGGGCAAGCCCAGCCGGCGCCGAAAGTTTCGTGATGGGGGTGCCCGCCAGGGCGCTTCTATCGTATCCTTTGCACCTTGATTTTCTACAGAATTAAAATTAAATAATGGCCAATTACGTCTATACCATGAACCGCGTGGGCAAAATCGTCCCGCCGAAACGCCAGATTTTGAAAGACATTTCGCTGTCCTTCTTCCCGGGTGCGAAGATCGGCGTGCTGGGCCTGAACGGCTCCGGCAAATCGACCCTGCTCAAAATCATGGCAGGCATCGATACCGACATCCAGGGCGAAGCGCGTCCGATGCCGGGCCTGAACATCGGCTACCTGCCGCAGGAACCGCAGCTCGATCCGGAAAAAACCGTGCGCCAGGAAGTCGAATCGGGCCTGGGCGAAGCCTTCGAGGCGCAAGCCAAGCTGGAAGCCGTGTACGCCGCCTATGCCGAGGAAGACGCGGATTTCGACGCGCTGGCGAAAGAACAGGAACGCCTGGAAGCGATCATCTCGTCGTCCGACGGCGGCAACCTGAACCTGCAGCTGGAAATGGCCGCCGACGCGCTGCGCCTGCCGCCCTGGGAGGCGAAAATCGCCGTCCTGTCGGGTGGCGAAAAGCGCCGCGTGGCGCTGTGCAAGCTGCTGCTGTCGAAACCCGACATGCTGCTGCTCGACGAACCGACCAACCACCTGGACGCGGAATCGGTCGAGTGGCTGGAACAATTCCTGTTGCGCTTCCCGGGCACCGTGGTCGGCATCACCCACGATCGCTACTTCCTCGATAACGCCGCCGAATGGATCCTGGAACTGGACCGCGGTTCGGGCATTCCATGGAAGGGCAATTACAGCTCGTGGCTGGACCAGAAGCAGGCGCGCCTGAAACAGGAAGAGTCGACCGAGTCCGCTCGCCAGAAAGCGCTCAAGACCGAACTCGAATGGTCGCGCCAGAATCCGAAAGCACGCCAGGCCAAATCGAAGGCCCGCCTGGCGCGCTTCAACGAACTGAGCGAATACGAATACCAGAAGCGCAACGAGACCCAGGAAATCTTCATTCCGGTCGCCGAACGCCTCGGCAACGAAGTCATCGAATTCAAGAACGTCTCGAAAGCCTTTGGCGACCGCCTGCTGCTCGATAACGTGTCGTTTACGGTGCCACCGGGCGCCATCGTCGGCATCATCGGTCCGAACGGCGCCGGTAAATCGACGCTGTTCAAGATGATCGCGGGCAAGGAACAGCCGGACAGCGGCGAAGTCGCGATCGGCAAGACGGCGCGCATCTCGCTGGTCGACCAGCACCGCGACGACCTGGCCAACAACAAGAGCGTGTTCGAAGACGTCACCGGCGGCGCCGACATGCTCAGCGTCGGCCGCTTCGAAATGCCGTCGCGCGCCTATCTCGGACGCTTCAACTTCAAGGGCTCGGACCAGCAGAAAATCGTCGGCAACCTGTCCGGCGGTGAACGCGGGCGCCTGCATTTAGCCAAGACCCTGCTGCAAGGCGGCAACGTCCTGCTACTCGATGAACCGTCGAACGACCTGGACGTGGAAACCCTGCGCGCGCTGGAAGACGCGTTACTCGAATTCGCCGGCAGCGTGATGGTCATTTCCCACGATCGCTGGTTCCTGGACCGGATCGCGACCCACATCCTGGCCTTCGAAGGCAATTCCCAAGTCACCTTCTTCGACGGTAACTACCAGGAATATGAAGCGGACAAGAAAAAGCGCCTCGGTGAAGAAGGCGCCAAGCCGAAGCGGATTCGCTACAAGCCGCTCACGGTGTAAGTTCTGCCCCGACGAATGCCCGGTATGCACCGGGCATTTTTTTTGCGCGGAATTTATGCGCGGAAATGGAACGCGGCAGCGCGCGACAGTGTGTAGAATCGAGCGCCGATGAGGCACTAAGTTCCCGCCTCCCATTTGCGCCAATCGACATGGCGACCAGCATCGATTGGCACACTTTCCCCATGACTGACTACCGCGATAACCGGGTTCCTGGTGGAACCTTTTTCTTCACGGTGCGCCTGCTCGATCGTGGCAGTACCCTGCTGACCGACCACATCGCCGCGTTCGGCGACGCCATCCGCCAGGCGCGCATCCGCAAGCCGTTTCATGTCGACGGCTGGGTGGTGCTGCCGGACCACGCGCACGCGATGTGGACCCTGCCGCCGGGCGACCACGACTGCTCGAGCCGCTGGCGCGCCGTCAAGATCGCGTTTTCCAAGGCGCTGCGCAAGTCGCTCGCCTGCGCCGGCGACGACGGGGCCATCTGGGCGCGCCAATACCAGGAATTCCGGGTCGCCAACGAAGCCGACTACGCCGCGCTGATCGACTACATGCACACCAATCCGGTGCGCCATGGCCTCTGTCCCAGCCCGCACGAGTGGCAATGGTCGTCGGTGCACCGGTTTATCGCGGCCGGCTTGATTACGCGCCAGGCGGAAACGGGGCTGGTCTTGCCGCCCTGGGCCATGGCGCGTCCTGCCGTGCTGGGCACGGCGCCGGTACGCTAGGGCAAACCAAGTAGTGCCAAAAAAAAGGGCCCGCAGGCCCTTTCATTACATCAAGCACGAATCAATTTAAAAATTGTATTTCGCGCCGATGGTGAAGACGTCCGGCTTGGCGCCGAACTCTTTCTTCTTGCCGTAACGCTCGTACTCGGCGATCAGCGAGACTTGCTGGTTCAGCGCGTACTGGACGCCGACGCCGCCATAGACGCCGGTATCGCTCTCGCTACGGTTCAAGCCTGGCGTAGTCGAGGTCATGTCGGCCTTGGTGTAGGCGACGCCCAGCTTGCCGTACAGCGCAGTCTGCTCGTTGAGCGGCATGGTGGCCTTACCGGCCAGGTAGCTGCCGTAGCCATCGGACTCGGCACGGCCGTTGACGCCGCCGATCGTGTAGTTGGCGCGCGACTTGCGGAAGTCGGTGTAGCCGGCTTCGATGCCGAAGGTCTGGTCGAGTTCGACGCCGCCGAAGATCTTGCCGGACGCTTTATAGCCATCGCTGTCGACATTGCCGGCACCCGAAATGCGGTAGTCATGGTCCACGCTGGCAACGCCGGCGCCGACATAGGCGCGTGGCGCGGTGGTCTGGGCTTGAGCGGCGGCCATGAAGGCGGAACCTGCGATCAGTGCAAAGATGAGCTTTTTCATACGACGATCCTTTTCACGTTTGTAGTCTGGCTCGCAATTCGTCATGAATCGCGATGTGTCCAAGATAGCATCGTAAAAAGCCGAAGACAGTCCGAATTCGGTAAGAACTGTAATCAAATGTAACATAACTGACTTTTCGTTCAGTTATTTTAACGGCAGATAAGTGCGTGATCGCAATGAATTAGCCGATGTAGCGGAAAGTTAGATTCAGGCGTTCGCCCACCGCGCGTGTCGTCTTGTTAATGCCGTGCAGCCAGTTCTGCTGGGTTGGACCGCGCATCAGCAGCAAATTGCCGTCCGCCAGCGGCAGGCGCAGCGTGCGTTTGTCGCGTTTATGACGCAGGACGAAGGGGCGCGTCGCGCCATAGCTGAGCGAGGCGATGACGGGCGCGGGACCGAGTTCCGGTTCGTCGTCGCTGTGCATGCCCATGCTGTCGCGCCCGTCGCGGTAGCGGTTCAGCAGTACGCTGTTGAAGCGCTCGCCGCAGGCCGCTTCGACCGCGGCGCGGATCTCGCGCAGCAGCGCGCTCCAGGGCAGCGGTTCCAGGCGCAGGCCGGAATAGGTATAGGCGGCGTCGCCATACCAGGCGCTCAGGCGCGGCTGCAAGTGGCGCTTGCCGTAGACGACGACGCTCTCGGCGCGCCACGGCGTTTCATCGCGCAGGCGCGCAAACACGGCACCGTTCGGGATCGACAAGGGTAGCTGGGCCAGCAGCGCCAGGTCGGCGTCGTCGATGGGAAGCGGCACCAGGGTGCGGGGGGTGTCGAACAAATCCATGGGCCTGGATCCGCGTGAAGACAGGCGCGCCGCCGGCCAGCTCAGGCGTAGGCTTCGGCCATGCTCATCACGCGGGTCGCGATGCCGATGCCGAGCTTGCCGAACAGGCCATTTAATGCCGCCAGGTTGGCTGCGCATTCCTCGGCCTTCCAACCCTTGAACAGGTCGGTGCCGTCTTTTTCGAAGTGCAAGTCGAGCACGCGGCCACCGTCGCGGTGTGTATAGCTCTTCTGGTAGCTGCCTTTGAACCCGAGGGCGGCCAGCTCGGCCAGCACCGCCTGCGGCGGGTTGTCGGGGTCGGTCGCGAGATAGACGCCAAAGGTTTTACCCGGCGGCTTGGCGGCGACATCGACTTCATAAATGCCGGGCGCCTTCATGGTCGCGGTCGTTTTCAAGAACAGCATGTTGCCTCCTACGCATCAGAGTGGCCCGGGCGCGGCGCGCACCAGTCGCCGCTCGACGGTTTCCAGCGCCAAGCTTATTGCCGTTCGGGAACTTTGTCGATTCCCTGATGCAGTTATTTTGCTTTACTGCATCAATAAACCAACGATCGTGCCGCCAATCAACAACGCACTTGCCAGCATGCCAAGTGCGAAACCGATTTCGCGGTGCGCCGGATCGCGGTAATAGCCGAGCGCGTAGGCGATGCGGCCGACGCACCACAGCAGGCCAAAGCCGGCGGCCCAGCTGTCGCCCAGGTAGGTCGCGCACAGCCACAAGGGCACGATCACGATCGGCAATTGCTCGAGGGTGTTGGCCTGCACCCGCTGCGCGCTCTGGAAGGCGGCCGGCCCCTCCATCGACGGCGCCGGCACCTTGTGTTTGACGCGCGCATAGCCGGCCATGACGCCGGTCCAGAAATACACACCGAGAACGGCCAGCATGGCCCAGGTGGTCAGATACATCGCTACTCCAGATCAGAGGAAAGAGGAAACGTCTTGCGCGCGGCCAGCGCCGTGGTCGCCTCGACCAGAGCCGCGTACAGGGTTGCGGTCGGCGCATCCCAGTGCGCCAGCGCCGCCTGCTGGCGCGCCACGGTGGCCATGTCGCCGCGCGCGATCGGTCCGCTGAGCGCGGCGGGGGCGCCGAGGCGGAACACATTGGCCAGGGTTTCGCTGGCCAGCGGGCGCGCCAGTTCGCGCGCCACGGCGGGCGGCACGCCGGCCGCGACATAGGCGCGCAGCGCGGCGTCGAGCACGGTCACCAGGTAGTTCGAGGCGAACACCGAGGCGGCGTGGTAGACCGTCTTGGCGCCGGCGTCGATGCCGACCAGGCGCGCGCCGATGGCCTCGAAGGCGGGAGCGAGCAGCGCCAGCGCTTGCGCTTCGCCCTCGACGCCGCACCAGGTGCCGCCGAAATCGGCGGCGACGGCGGCCGGGTCGGCGAAGCTGCGCACCGGGTGCAGGCTCGCCACCCGGGCGCCGGCGGCGCGCGCCGCCTGCAAGCTCGACGAGCCCTTGGCGCCGCTGCAGTGAAACACGGTGGCGCCGTCGAGCAAGCCGGCGGCGGCCAGCGCCGCGCAGGCCGCCTCGATCTGGTCGTCGCCGACGGCCAGCATCCAGGCGTCGGCAGGACGCAAGTCCGCGACCTGCCCTGCCGCCTGCCCGGCGCCGATGAAGGCGACCGCGTCCAGCGCGCCGGCCTGCGAGCGGGTCAGCACGTCCTGCACCGTGAACACCCCGTGGCGGGCAAACAGGCGGCCGAGCGCGCGCCCGACATGGCCGGCGCCGACGATGTTCAGGGTCGGCGCCATCAGAAGCCGGCGCCCGGCTGGCTCAGGTAGTCCAGTTCGTCGGCGCTCGAGGCGCGCCCGAGAATCGGGTTACGGTGCGGGAAGCGGCCGAAGCGCGCGATCACGCCGCGGTGGCGGTGCGCGTAATCGAGCATCTCGTTGAACCCTTCGTGCTCGGCCGCCAGGCGCGCGAACAGGTCGACCGCACGCTCCTGCATGCGCGCGTCTTCCGCGTGCTCGAAAGGCATGTAGGCGAACGCGCGCTGGAAGGCTGCCAATTGGCGCTCGCCGCCGTTGTCGACCAGGGCCTGGGCCGCCGCCAGCGCCAGCGGGTCGCCGGCAAACGACGCCGGCGTGTCGCGGTAGGCGTTGCGCGTAAACTGGTCGAGCACGAGGATACGCGCCAGCGCGCCTTGCGGCCCCGCCATCGCCCATTCGCGCAAGCCGCCGGCCAGCGCCTGGGCAATCACGCTGCCGAAGCGCGCGCGGATCTGGGCGTCGAAGGCCGGGTCCTTGCGGAACCATTCCATGCGCGGCTTGCCGTAGGCGGGGTCGTTGGGTGCGAGGAACCAGAAATCGAGTACGTCTTGCGCTTGCATGAGTGTCATCCCGTCTTGTGTCAGTTGCGTGCGTGAGAAAGTTGAAACCCTTCGACGCCTTCGGTCGCCGCCAGTTCGGCGGCCAGTTCGGTCAATGTCGCGCGGTTGTGGCGCGACAGGGCGATGGCGACGAAGCGCCATTCCTGGCGCCGGTCGCTGCTGGAAATGGTCAGCGAGCTGCCGGCGATCTGGTAGCCGCGCTCGAGCGCCGCTGCGCGCAGCGCCTCTTCGCGCGGCAGGTAATCCTCGTGAAAGCGCAGCATCACGGCCACCGCGCGGCGCGACGGCAGCACCGCCTCGACCCGGTTCAAATAAATCATGATCATGGCCGAGAAGAAGGCCAGTCCCATCGCCGCCAGGTAAAAGCCGACGCCGACCAGGATGCCGATCACCGACGAACTCCAGATCGAGGCCGCCGTCGTCAGGCCGCTGATATTGAAGCCGTCGCGCATGATGACGCCGGCGCCGAGGAAACCGATGCCGGTGACGACGCCCTGCATCACGCGGGTCGGATCGACCGTGCCGATCGCCGCGGTCTGGCCGCCGAACCACATCTCGGGATAGCCGCTGATGATGGTCAGCGCGCAGGACGCCATGCACACCAGGCCATAGGTGCGCATCCCGGCCGCGCGGCCGTGGTAGGAGCGCTCGTAGCCGACCAGGAGGCCCAGGAACAGGGCGCCGGCCAGGTGCAGCAGGATCACCGCATTGGTGGCGATCTCGGTGGGCGACCAGTAAGGTAGCAGGAAGTCATTGCTCGTCATGGCGCGCTTTCAGGGACTACCGGGGTCGTGCGGAACCGCTTACGGCTTTTTCTTGACCAGCTGCTTTTCGAAGGCGATGTCGCTCTTGGTCAGGCGCCGCACCTCTTGCGGCCCGAGCCCGTTGACGAAAGCGACGAACGCGTCCAGTTCGAGCGGGGCGCACAGCGGGGGCGCGCCCGGCATCTCGGACACATAAAACCCGCCCTCGGCGGTACGGGCCATCGAGTAGCCCGTGTGGCCGGTGCGGCGTTTCAGGCGCTCGACGGCGGCACTGGCGCGGGTGGAACGGGATGAAGCCATCAGATCGCCTCCGTGCGCAGTTCCAGCCACGCGCGCGCGGCACCGCCGACATGCGGCAGCAGGCGTGCGCGTACCTGGGCGTGATAGTCGTTCAGCCATGTCACTTCGTGCGGCTGCAGCAGCTCCATGGCCAGGCAGCGCGTATCGATCGGACACAGGGTCAAGGTCTCGAAGCGCAGGAACTCGCCGAACTCGCCCGCGCTGTCGCCGACCGCGGCGGGCACGTTGAGCACCAGGTTCTCGATCCGGATACCCCAGCGCCCCGGTTTGTAGATGCCCGGCTCGATCGAGGTGATCATGCCCGGCTCCATCGCCGTGTGCGGGTCGGGCGCCGCGCTGGGCGAGATCACTTGCGGGCCTTCATGCACGTTCATGAAGTAACCGACGCCGTGGCCGGTGCCGTGGCCGTAGTCGACGCCGGCCGCCCAGAGCGGGGCGCGCGCAATGGCGTCGAGCATGGGCGAACGGGTCCCGCGCGGGAAGTGGGCACGCGACAGCGCCATCATCCCTTGCAGCACCAGCGTGAAGTCGCGCCGCTGGGCGGCGCTGATGGTGCCGACCGGGACCACGCGCGTGATGTCGGTGGTGCCGCCCAGGTACTGGCCGCCGGAATCGATCAGCAGCAGGCCGTCGCCTTCGATCAGCGCATGCGACTGCTCCGACGCGCGGTAGTGCATGATCGCGCCGTTGGCATTAAACCCGGCGATCGTATTGAAACTGGCGCTGACGAAGTGCGGACGGCGCGCACGCGCGGCCGTGATCTCTGCGTCGATCGTCAGTTCGGTGAGCGGCGCGCGCTGCGGGTTATTCAACTCTGCTTCCAGCCATGCGAAGAATTCGCACAGGGCCGCGCCGTCCTGCTCCATCGCCGCGCGCACATGCCGGGCTTCGGCCTCGGTCTTGCGCGACTTGGCAAACGTGGTCGGGTTGATCGCCTCGATCACCTTGACCCCGGCGCCCACCTGCGCGCGCATGCCGGCCGTGATGCGGCGCGGGTCGAGCAACAGCGTGCTGTCCGGCGCCAGCGCGGCCAGCGCGGCGGCGGCGCCGTCATACGGCGCCAGGCGCACGCCGTCTTCCAGCAGGCGCGCCTGCAGTTCCGCCGACGCCTTGCCCTCGGCCACGAACAGCGTCGCGCCGTCTTGCTCGAGCAGCGCGTGGGCGACGAAGACCGGGTTAAAACTGACGTCGGCGCCGCGCAGGTTGAACAGGTAGGCGATGTCGTCCAGCGTCGACAGGAAATGGCGCTCGGCGCCGAGTGCGGCCATCGCGGCGCGGGTGGCGGCCAGCTTGTCGGCGCGGCTGATCGTCGCATGCGGCGCCGCGTGTTCGTACAGCGCGCCCGTCGGCAAGCCCGGGCGATCGCTCCAGATCTCGTCGAGCAGGTCGAGGTCGGTGCGCAGCAGCACGCCGCGCGCGGCCAGCGCATCGCTCAAGAGCCGGGCCACGGCCAGTCCCAGCACGCGCGCGTCGACCGCGACCGTCTGGCCGGGCGCCATGTTCGCGGCCAGCCAGTCGATGTGCAGCAGGCTCGCGCCCGACGGGATTTTCATCAGCGCGATTTCGCTGCCCGCCAGCTCGGTCTCGGCCTGGGTGTAGTAGCGGCCATCGGTCCAGACGCCGGCAAAGTCGGCGGTCAGGATGAAGGTGCCGACCGAGCCCGTGAAACCCGAGATCCATTCGCGGCCCTGCCAGCGGCGCGGCAGATATTCGGACAGGTGCGGGTCGCTCGAGGGCACGATATAGGCGTCGATGCCGTGGCGTTTCATCGCGGCGCGCAGCTGCGCCAGACGCGCGGCGCGGGGGGAGGAAGTGGGTGGATTAGCCATGCTTCATATCATACCCGCAACGCTACGAGTTGGCGTAGGGCACGCGCTCCCAGGCCTACGCTATCAGGCCTGGTACTGGCGCAGGCCTTCGAGGTCGAGCACCCGGATGCCGCCGTAATCGAGCCGCAGCAGCCCGGCTTTCTCGAGCAGCTGCAAGGCCTGGTTGGCGCGCTGGCGCGAGGCGCCCGACAGGTAGCCGATCTCCTCCTGCGACAGCTGCACCAGCTTGTCCAGGCCCGGATACAGGTGGGCGTTGAACATCGCGGCCAGGCAGCGTGCGACGCGGGTGTCGACGTCGAGCATGCGGTCGGTCTCGACCTGGCCGATGAACTGGCCCAGGCGTTCGTTGAGCTGCATGAGCAGGAAGCGGTTGAACGGCAGGCTGATCTCGAGCAGCCATTCGAAGGTGGCGCGCGGCATGCGCGCCACGCGGGTGTCGCGCAGCGCCATCACATCGTATTTGCGGAACTCGTCCTTGAGCAGCGAGCCTTCGCCGAACCAGCCGCCGGCGGTCACCCCCGTAAACGTCACGCTTTTTCCGGACGGCGAAAAATTGTTGATTTTGACTAAGCCGTCGATGATGCCGACCCAGTTTTCCAGCGCCTCTCCCTTGCGGCAGACAAAGCCGCCTTTCGGGACGAATTGTTCGAAACAGACGGCCTCGACCCGCGCCATTTCCTCGGCGCTGAGCACGCGCCCCCAGATGGTGGCGCGCAAGTGTTCCACGAGTGTCGGTGTCGGCTTATGAGTCATTGTGCAACGCGTCATCGAAAGTCGGCCAATTGTCATCCGGATGACAACCTGCGCGGCCAACGCAAAGTACTATCTTTACATAAAAAATTCGCCGGCCACAGATTTTGTGCCAGGCCAGGTCGTGCCACAGAAGGAGACAACGATGGCGACATCGGACAACGTGCCCTTGCAGACTTTTCCGCGGCGCCTGCTCGCCCATGCGCAGCAGCGCGGGGCGCGCCCGGCGTTTCGCGAGAAATACCTGGGCATCTGGCAGGAATGGAGCTGGCTGCAAGTGAACGCCGAGGTGCGCGCGCTGGCTTGCGGGCTGGCCGCGCTCGGTTTTGAGCGCGGCATGCACCTGGCCATCATCGGCGACAACCGGCCGCGCCTGTACTGGGCCATGCTGGCGGCGCAATGCCTGGGCGGGGTGCCGGTGCCGCTCTACCAGGACGCGCCGAGCGCCGACATGGCCCACGTGCTCAACGACGCCGACATCGCATTCGCCGTCGTCGAAGACCAGGAGCAGGTCGACAAACTGCTCGAACTGCAGACCCTGTGCCCGCGCGTGCGCCACATCGTCTTCGAGGACGAACGCGGCATGCGCCATTATCAGCATGCCGGCCTGCGCTCCTTCGCGGCCCTGCAAGAGATGGGCAGAGCGTGGGACGCGGCCAACCCCGGCGCGTTCGACGCTGCACTGAATGCCGGTCAAGGCAGCGACACCGCCATCATCCTGTACACCTCGGGCACCACCGGCAAGCCGAAGGGCGTGATGCAGTCGCATGCGGCCTTGCTGGCCGCCGGCAGCGGCGGCGTCGCGTTCGACCAACTGACCGACCGCGAAGACATCCTCTCGTATTTGCCGATGGCCTGGGTCGGCGACTGCCTGTTCTCGCTGGCGCAAGCGATGGTGGCCGGCTTCACGGTGAACTGCCCGGAATCGAGCGACACGGTCCTCACCGATTTACGCGAGATCGGCCCCACCTATTATTTCGCGCCGCCGCGCGTGTTCGAGAACATGCTCACCAACGTCATGATCCGGATGGAAGACGCCAGCGCCATCAAGCGCCGCATGTTCGCGTATTTCATGGCCGTCGCGCGGCGCAGCGGTGCTGCCCTGTTGGACGGCAAACCGGTCAGCGCCGGCGAGCGCCTGAAGTACGCACTGGGCCGCATCTTCGTCTACGAGCCCCTGAAAAACGTGCTCGGCCTGTCGCGCGTGCGCGTCGCCTACACGGCCGGCGCCGCCATCGGCCCCGACTTGTTCCGCTTCTACCGCTCGATCGGGGTGAATCTGAAACAGTTATATGGCTCGACCGAGACCTGCGCCTATGTCTGCCTGCAGCCGGATGGGAACATCAAGTTCGACAGCGTCGGCGTGCCGGCGCCCGGGGTCGAGGTCAAACTGGCGGCCAACGGCGAAGTACTGGTCAAAGGCGTGTCGAACATGGATGGCTATTTCAAGCGCCCCGATGCCACCGCCGAAGTGATCGATAGCGAGGGCTATTTTCACACCGGCGACGCCGGCATGTTCGACAGCGACGGCCATTTGAAAATCATCGACCGCGCGGCCGATGTCGGCAGCATGAACGGCGGCGCCATCTTCGCGCCCAACTACATCGAAAACAAACTCAAATTCTTCCCGTTCATCAAAGAGGCGGTCGCCTTCGGGAATGGGCGCGACCAGGTCTGCGCTTTCCTGAACATCGACATGGAAGCGGTCGGCAACTGGGCCGAGCGGCGCAACCTGGCCTACGCCGGCTATGTCGACCTGGCGGCGCACCCGCAAGTGCTGGAACTGATGCGCGACTGCGTGCAAAAAGTGAATGCGGACCTGGCCGGCGAAGCGCTGATGGGACAGACGCAAATCCACCGCTTCCTGGTACTGCACAAGGAGCTCGACCCGGACGACGACGAGCTGACCCGCACCCGCAAGGTGCGGCGCAAATTCGTCGCCGACAAATACGCGCTGCTGATCGCGGCCCTGTACAGCGGCAAAGCCTCGCAATTCATCACGACCCAGGTGAAATTCGAGGATGGCCGCACCGGCAGCGTCAGCGCCGACCTGCGCATCGTCGCGGCCGCGACCTATCCCGTGCTGGAGGAAGCGGCGTGATGGAGATGACACAACCGACACTGCCCGGCAGCGGGCGCAAGATCGGCGAGGTGATCCTCGACCTGAAGCACATCTCGCTCGCCTTTGGCGGGGTGAAGGCGCTGACCGATATCTCCTTCGACGTGCGCCGCCACGAGATCCGCGCCATCATCGGACCGAACGGCGCCGGCAAGAGCTCGATGCTCAACGTGATCAACGGCGTGTACCGCCCGCAGCAGGGAGAGATCGTGCTGCGCGGCGAACGCCGCACCAACATGGATTGCTATAGCGCGGCGAAAGCGGGCATCGCGCGCACCTTCCAGAACATCGCGCTGTTCAAGGGGATGACGGTGCTGGACAACATCATGACCGGCCGTAACCTCAAGATGAAAACGAATTTCCTGCAGCAGGCCTTGTATCTGGGCGCGGCGCGCCGCGAAGAAATCGCGCACCGCGCACAGGCCGAAGCCATCATCGATTTCCTGGAAATCCAGGCGATCCGCAAGACGCCGGTCGGGCGCCTGCCCTACGGCCTGCAAAAGCGGGTCGAGCTGGGGCGGGCATTGGCGGCCGAACCGGAGATCCTGCTGCTGGACGAACCGATGGCCGGCATGAACGTCGAAGAAAAGCAGGACATGTGCCGCTTCATCCTCGATGTGAACGACCAGTTCGGCACGACCATCGTCCTGATCGAACACGACATGGGCGTGGTGATGGATATCTCGGACCGCGTCGTCGTGCTCGACTACGGCAAGAAGATCGGCGACGGCACCCCGGACGCGGTGCGCAGCAACGAGCATGTGATCAAGGCCTACCTGGGCCAGGCGCACGAGGACACGACACCATGAGTTTTTTCATCGAAGTGCTGCTCGGCGGCTTGCTGTCCGGGGTGATGTACGCGCTGGTGGCAATCGGGTTTGTCTTAATTTATAAAGCGTCCGGCGTCTTCAATTTCGCGCAAGGGGCGATGGTGTTCTTCGCCGCCCTCACCTGCGTCGGCCTGGTCGATAAATTCGGCGTACCCCTGTGGCTGGCGATCGGGCTGACCATCGGGGTGATGATCCTGCTGGCGTTTGCGATCGAGCGGGTGGTGCTGCGGCCCCTGGTCAACCAGCCGGAAATCACGCTGTTCATGGCCACCATCGGCCTCGCCTTTTTCATCGAGGGCCTGGCCCAGCTGCTGTGGGGTTCGCAGGTGCGCAAACTCGACCTGCCGATCGAGGACGTGCCGAACGACTACCTGATGGCGCATTTTAATATCCTGGTCTCGCAGTTCGACATGACGGCGGCCGTCGTGTGCGCGGTACTGGTGGTCGCCCTGGCGCTGCTGTTTACGAAAACCCGGGTCGGACGCGCGCTGCGCGCGGTGGCCGACGACCACCAGGCGGCGCTCGCCGTCGGCATTCCGCTGCAGAGAATATGGGTCGTGGTCTGGTCGGTCGCCGGGCTGGTGGCGCTGGTCGCCGGACTGCTGTGGGGCGCGAGGAATGGCGTGCAGTTCGCATTGACCTTCATCGCGCTGAAAGCCTTGCCGGTGCTGATTCTGGGCGGGTTTACTTCGATTCCCGGCGCGATTGTCGGTGGCCTGATCATCGGCGCCAGCGAAAAGCTGGCCGAAGTGTATATCGGTCCGATGGTCGGCGGCGGCATCGAAGGCTGGTTCCCGTATGTGCTGGCCTTGCTGTTCCTGCTGGTGCGGCCCGAAGGGCTGTTCGGCGAAAAAATCATCCGGAGGATCTAGACCATGCTTTACCGTGAAGCCGGACAGTTCAAGACCAGCTATGCATCGGATGGCCAGATCCTGCCGATCCGCCAGGACCGGGTCGCCATGCTCACCCTGCTGCTCGTCGCCCTGGTGGCCGTGCCCCTGCTGGCCTCGCCCTATCTGCTGTCGGCCATCCTGATTCCGTTTTTGATTTTTGCGCTGGCGGCGCTCGGCCTGAACATCCTGACCGGATACGCCGGCCAGCTCTCGCTCGGCACGGCCGCCTTCATGGCGGTCGGCGCCTACGCCTCCTTCAATTTCGTGGCGCGCATTCCCGGCATTCCCTTGTTGCTGGCCTTCGCGCTGGGCGGCCTGTGCGCGGCGCTGGTCGGCATCGCCTTCGGCCTGCCGTCGCTGCGCATCCGCGGCTTTTATCTGGCGGCGGCCACGCTGGCGACCCAGTTCTTCGTCATCTGGTGCCTGACCAAGATCCCGTATCTGACCAACTACAGCGCCTCCGGCGTGGTGACGGTGCAAACGATGAAGCTGTTCGACTATACCTTCGTCACGCCGGCCTCGAAATACCTGCTGGTGCTCGGCATCGTGGCCGGCATGGCGCTGCTGGCCAAGAACATGATCCGCTCGAACGTCGGGCGCTCCTGGATGGCGATCCGCGACATGGACATGGCGGCCGAAGTGATCGGCTTCCGGCCGCTGCGCACCAAGCTGCTGGCATTCGCGGTCAGCTCGTTCTACTGCGGCGTGGCCGGCGCTTTATATGCCTTTGCCTACCTCGGCACGGTGGAGCCGGAAGCGTACAGCCTCGACCTGTCGTTCCGCATCCTGTTCATGGTGATCATCGGCGGCGTCGGTTCGATCCTCGGTTCCTTCCTTGGCGCGGCCTTCATCGTGCTGCTGCCGATCTTCTTGAACATGCTGGCCCACGCGCTCGGCCTGGGCACCGATTACGCGTCGAACCTGGAGCTGATGGTGTTCGGCGCTTTGATCATCTTCTTCCTGATCGTCGAGCCGCACGGCCTGGCGCGCCTGTGGCAGATCGGCAAAGAGAAATTACGTTTATGGCCCTTCCCGCACTAATTCCCATTCAACGTCGTTAATAAAGAGGAGACACCCATGAAACTCATCAAAACGATCCTGCTCGGCGCCGCCATCGCGGGCGCCGGACAGGCCCTGGCCGCCGACCAGTTCGTGGCGCTGCCGTCCTACCGCGTCGGTCCCTACGCCGCCGGCGGCTCCGGCATCTACGGCGGCATGATCGATTATTTTAATTTGGTCAACGCGAACGGCGGCATCAACGGCGTCAAGATGAGCTGGGAAGAGTGCGAGACCGAATACAACGCCTCGCGCGGCGTCGAATGCTACGAGCGTCTAAAAACCAAGAATGGCGGCGCGACCCTGGTCGACCCGCTCTCGACCGGCATCGCCTACGGCATCGTCGACCGCGTCGCCGTCGATAAAATCCCGATGACCATGCTCGGCTACGGCCGCTCGGACGCGGCCAACGGTAAAGTCTTCCCCTACGTCTTCCCGCTGGTGACCAGCTACTGGAACCAGGCCGCGGCGATGATCAAGTACCTGGCCGACAAGAACGGCGGCTACCCGAAACTCAAGGGTAAAAAAATCGTCTACCTGTACCACGACTCGGCCTTCGGCAAGGAAGCCATGCCGGTGCTCGACGCCCAGGCGGCGCAGTACGGTTTCGAGCTGGTCAAAATCGCGGTCGCCCCGCCGGGCAGCGAGCAGCAGTCGCAATGGCTGCAAATCCGCCAGGCGAAACCGGACCACGTGATCCTGTGGGGCTGGGGCGTGATGAATTCGGTGGCGATCAAGACCGCGCAGCGCAACGGCTTCCCGCGCGAGAAAATCCTCGGCGTCTGGTGGGCCGGCTCCGAAGAAGACACGATCCCGTCGGGCGAAGCGGCCAAGGGCTACACCTCGATGACCTTCAATACGCCGGGTAACTACCCGCTGCTGGACGAGATCCGCAAGAAGGTCTACGCGGCCGGCAAGGGCAACCTGGCCGAACAGAGCCGGGTCGGCTCGGTCTACCACATGCGCGGCGTGACCCTGGGCGTGCTCTGGGTCGAGGCGATTCGCACCGCGCAGGAAAAATTCGGCAAGGGGAAAACCATGAGCGGCGAGCAGGTGCGCTGGGGCCTGGAAAACCTGAACGTCGACGCCGCGCGCCAGAAGGCGATCGGCGCCTTCGGCATGTTCCCGACCATCAAAACCAGCTGCGACGACCATGAAGGTTCGGGCGCCGTCAAGGTCCAGCAGTGGGACGGCAAGAAGTGGGTGGCGATCACGCCGAACTGGGTGGTCGGCGACAAGGCCTTGACGAGAAAACTGCTGGAAGAGTCGTCGCTGGCCTATGCCAAGGAAAAGAACATCACGCCGGCCTGCATGCAGTAATCGATCGACCCGCCCCCGCCATGCCGGCGGGGGCATTTTGGGATGGAATCCATGACCAGCACCAGCGAACCTGCCTACCTGTCGGTGAACAACATCGAAGTCATCTACGACCACGTGATCCTGGTCTTGAAAGGCGTGTCGCTGCAGGTGCCGAAGGGGAAGATCGTGGCCCTGCTGGGCGCGAACGGCGCCGGCAAATCGACCACGCTGAAAACGATTTCGACCCTGCTGCGCGGCGAACGCGGCGACGTGACCAAGGGAGAAGTGCGCTTCCAGGGCGAGCGCATCGACCAGTTGACGCCCAATGAACTGGTACGGCGCGGCCTGTCGCAGGTGATGGAGGGCCGCCACTGCTTCGGCCACCTGACGATCGAAGAAAATCTATTAACCGGTGCCTACACCCGCAAGATCGGGCGCGGCGAACTGAGCGCGGCGCTGGAATCGGTCTACCACTATTTTCCGCGCCTGAAAGAACGCAGGAGCAGCCAGGCCGGCTACACCTCGGGCGGCGAGCAGCAGATGTGCGCGATCGGACGCGCCCTGATGGCGAATCCCTCGATGATCCTGCTCGACGAACCGTCGATGGGGATCGCGCCGCAAATCGTCGACGAGATCTTCGGCATCGTCAAGGACCTGAACCGCAAGGAAGGCGTGTCCTTCCTGCTGGCCGAGCAAAACACCAACGTCGCCCTGCGCTACGCCGACTTCGGCTACATCCTCGAGAACGGGCGCGTGGTGATGGACGGCGCGGCCCAGGACCTGGCGAATAACGAGGACGTCAAGGAGTTCTATCTCGGTGTCTCCGGGGCCGGTCGCACCAGTTTCAGGGACATGAAGTTTTATCGCCGACGCAAGCGCTGGCTCGCCTAAGCGCGGCCCCTTCTGAAGGAGAAGCCCATGACAAGCATCACCACACTCGATGCGCTGGAAACGCGTGCGCCCGCCGAACGCGAACGCGACCTGCTGGCGCGCCTGCCGGCCCTGATCGCCCGCGCCCAGCAGGCGCCGGGCTGGGCCCGGATCCTGGACGGGGTCGACCCGGCCAGCATCACCAGCCGCGCTGCGCTGGCGGCGCTGCCGCTGACGCGCAAGTCGGACCTGAAAACGCTGCAGGATGCGGCGCCGCCCTTCGGCGGCCTGGCGGCGACGCCGACCCGGGAGCTGGCGCATGTGTTCATGTCGCCCGGTCCGATCTTCGATCCGGAAGGGCGCGCACAAGACTGGTGGCGCTTCGCGCGGCCGATGTTCGCGGCCGGCGTGCGCGCCGGCGGCCTGCTGCAGAACTGTTTCAGTTACCACTTCACGCCGGCCGCCTTCATGGTCGAAAGCGGGGCGGCGCGCATCGGCTGCGGCGTGATCCCGGCCGGCACCGGGCAAACGGAGATGCAGGTGCAGGCCATGGCCGCGCTGCGCCCGAGCACCTATGTCGGCACGCCCTCCTTCCTGCGCATCATCATCGAAAAGGCGCAGGAAAGCGGCGCCGACATCAGCAGCGTCCAGCAGGCCCTGGTCGGCGCCGAGGCGCTGCCGGAATCGCTGCGCAGCTGGTTTCGCGCGCACGGCGTGCCGCACGTGTTCCAGACCTATGCCTCGGCCGACATCGGCAGCATCGCCTACGAGACCGCCACCGACGGCGTGCTCGACGCGGGCATGGTGATCGATGAAGAAGTACTGCTTGAAATCGTCCGGCCCGGCAGCGGAGAACCGGTGGCGCCGGGCGATATCGGCGAAGTGGTGGTCACGCTGTTCAACGACGACTATCCGCTGATCCGCTTCGCCACGGGCGACTTATCCGCGTTGCTGCTCGATGGCGCGCCGAACCTGCGAACGAATGCGCGCATCCGCGGCTGGCTGGGGCGCGCCGACCAGACCACCAAGGTGCGCGCCATGTTCGTGCACGCCTCGCAGGTGCAGAACATCGCGCGCCGCCACCCGGAAGTCCTCAAGGCGCGCCTGGTGGTGTCGGGCCGGATGGCGAACGACAACATGACGCTGCGCTGCGAAGTCGCCGGTACGCCCGATCCCGCGCTGGAAGCGGCGATCGCCGCCTCGATCCGCGAGGTCACCAAGCTGCGCGCGGACGTCGCCTTCGTGGCGCCCGGCACGCTGCCGGACGACGGCAAGGCGATCGAGGATGCGCGCGACTACCGTTAAGGTGGCGCGCTATCCTGGTCATGCATGGCAAAAAGGAAAAATAGCGCCGGCATCGAGGCCGTGCCAATAGTCCGCCTGACATTGGCAATATTCGCGATAATTGGCACATTACCCTCTTACCCTCATTGAGCCATGTCAGACTTCCATGTTGTGCGCGCCCGAGCCTTGCTTGAACATGCGCAAGAGATCGTCTCCCCCAGCCAGGTGCAATCGGCCGTGCGCCATGTCGCCGATGTGCTCAACGCGCGCTTCACGGCGCCCGGTGCCGGCTTCCCGCTGGTGCTGGGCGTGATGGGCGGCGCCGTCGTCTTCACCGGCACCCTGCTGCCCCAGCTCGACTTCCCGCTCGAATTCGACTACATCCATGTCAGCCGCTACGGCGACGACGACCGCGGCGGACAAGTCGTGTGGAAAGTCATTCCGCGCCAGAACGTGGCCGGGCGCACGATCGTCGTGCTCGACGACATCCTCGACGAAGGAGAGACCCTGGCCCACGTGAAGCAGAGATTACTCGACATGGGCGCGGCCGAAGTCATCATCGCCGTGTTCGCGGACAAGGATATCGGCCGCAAGAAACCGATCGAGGCCGACATCACGGGCCTGACGCTGCCGAACGCCTTCGTGGTCGGCTTCGGCATGGACGTGTACGGCTACTGGCGCAACCTGCCGGGCCTGTGGTCGATCCGCCAGGAGGATTTGAAACCGGTTGAAGCCGAACCGGAGTATCCGGTTCCGGATGTAAAAGCATCTTGAAACGGAGTTTTAAGATGCAAGCAAAAGGCCTCCGAGATGGAGGCCTTTTGCATTGCGATGGTCCGGCGTGCGTGGTGCGCCTAGTCCGCTGGCGGCACAGTCCAGCACGCCCGCACACGCTTTTACCGCAAGGCCAAGCGCGCCCGCGCCGCTTCGTATTCGTGCGTCAAGCGCTCGACCATCTCGGCCACCGTCGGCACGTCGTGCATCAAGCCCACGCCCTGCCCCGCGCCCCAGATATCGCGCCAGGCCTTGGCTTTCGAGCCGCCGTCGCCAAAACTCATCTTGCTCTTGTCCGAGGCCGGCAGCGCTTCCGGATCGAGCCCGGCGTTGACGATCGATTTTTTCAGGTAGTTGCCGTGCACGCCAGTAAACAAATTCGTGTAGACCACGTCGGCCGCGCTCGACTCGACGATGGCGTCGCGGTAGTCGTCGCTGACGTTCGATTCCTTGGTCGCCAGCCAGCGCGAACCGATGTAGGCGAAGTCGGCGCCCATCGCCTGCGCGGCAAGGATGGCGTCGCCGGTGGCGATCGAACCGGACAGCGCGATCGGGCCGTCGAAGAATTTACGCACTTCGCCCACCAGCGCGAACGGCGACAGGGCGCCGGCATGGCCACCGGCGCCGGCCGCGACCAGGATCAGGCCATCGACGCCCGCTTCCAGCGCCTTCTGCGCGTGGCGGATCGAGACCACGTCATGCAGCACGATGCCGCCATAGCTGTGTACGGCATCGAGCATCTCTTTCGGCGGCGCGCGCAGCGAGGAGATGATGATCGGCACCTGGTGCTTGACGCACACCTCGACGTCGTGCGCGAGGCGCGTGTTCGAGGCGTGCACGATCTGGTTCACGGCGATCGGGCCGATTTTCGCTCCCGGGTTGGCGGCGGCGTAGTCGGCCAGCTCTTTCTGCAGATCGGTCAGCCAGGTGTCGAGCAGCTCGGCCGGACGGGCGTTCAGGGCCGGGAAGGAACCGACGATCCCCGCCTTGCACTGCGCCGCGACGAGGGCCGGACCGCTGGCGATGAACATCGGCGACGCGATCACGGGTAAGGAGAGGTTTTGCAATACGGTGGGCAGCGTCATGACAAGCTTTCGGCGTAGGTGGAGGGGCTCGCTGATTATAGGGTCAAAAAAGCACGATCGTGCTAGATAAGCGGCTCTAAATTCACGCGTCGACCAGGAAGTCGCCGTCGATGCGGGCCGCCCTGGCGCGGATCAGCGAGGAAATGGCCCAGTTGGCGAGGGTGGTGTAGGGATCGGGGCCGTCCAGCGCCATCTGGCGCAGCGCGCTACCCACCACGGCAATTCCCGCCAGCAGCCCGGCCACCTCGGTCACCACGATCCGCTGCCGTTCCAGCAGCAGGAATTTCATCAGCACCTTGACCGCATTTTCCGCATTGCGCCTGGGATCGGCCGCTAAATAATCCAGTCGCGAATAGGCGCGCTGCACGGCCTGGGGCACGTCCATGAAGATGCGCCCATGTCCGGGAATCACGATGCGGGCATCGAGCGTGGCGATCAGGTCGAGCGTGGCGCGGGTTTCGGCGAACCCGGATTCGCCTTCGAGTTCCGGGAAAATCACGCCAAAACCGTTTTCCCACAGCGCGTCGCCCGCGATCAGGATCCCGTGCGCCGGGCAAAACAGCAGCACCGCATGCGGATCGTGGCCGGGCGCACCGAGCACGTTCCAGTGCATGCCGCCCAGTTCCAGCACGTCGCCCGGCGCCAGCAGCGCATCGAAGCCGAAGCGCGCGCATTGCTGGCCGGTGGCGCGAAAACTCAGCGCTTCCTCGTCCCAGGCCGCCACCTTGACCGCTTCCGCCGCCGGAATGGCCGTGTGGCAGCCATACGCCGCCTGCAGCGCGCCATTCCCGCCGCAGTGGTCGGAATGCAAATGGGTGTTCAACAGGCGCGCCAGGGGTTGACCGGCCAGCGCGTGGCGTACCAGCGCCAGCGTCTGCGGCGCGTGCGTCAGATAGCCGCTGTCGACCAGGGCCGGCGCTTCGCCTGTGAATAAGACATTGTTCGACGACAGCCAGCCGCGCTCGAAGACGCGCAGCGTGTCCGGCAGGCGCGGCGCCAGATCAGCCAAAATCGATGTCCGCTTCGCGGCGCCGGATCTCGACCCAGACCGCGCGTTTCACGGTATCGCTGGCGCTGCCCCAGGCCATGATTTCATCGATCGTGCGCAGGCAGCCGCGGCACAGGCCGCTCTGCGGGTCCATTTCGCACAAATTGATGCAGGGAGAAGGCACCGGGGTGGCCAGTTCGGGATGCGGCAAGGCAGTCATGGCGCCTCCGAACGCGTCGGTTGACGCTTCTTTGCAACACGTCGCTCAAAACGTTCCGTATCGATGACGCAACGCTCGTGGGTGCCGGTGCAGATGCGTTCCTGCTCGTCCCAGGCCGTCACCGAGAAGCGCACGCGCTGGCCTTCGACCGCCAGCACTTCGCCTTCGATGCGCAGCAGCATGCCGGGCGGCGTGGGCGCCAGATGCTGGAAATTGACCAGCGTGCCCAGGCTCTGTTCGCGGGGCCAGTCGAGGAAGGGTTTCATGCCGTGCACGCAGGCGAGCTCCATCATGCCGACCAGGTAGCCGGTGGCCAGGACCTCGGGCATGTCGCGGCAAAACGGGGTGTCGTGGTACAGCTGCGGCACCGTCGCGCGGGCGGGTACCGTGGTCTGCCATGCGAAGCGCAGGCCGGGTTGTAATTCTGGACTCATGGCGAAAGAGATTACCCGATTCAATCGAATCGCGCTTGACCGCGGCGCTCAGGCGCGTAGACTTGGCGCCAGTTAAAACCATCCAGGTGGATGGTAAGCGGATGGTTTGAAAGGATGGTGTAAGAAATGCGGAGCCAGATGATGACGACGAACGAAGCAAAACCGAAGCTGGTTGACTCGGAAAAAATCACGATCAACCTGGGCATGATCGACCTGGGCCAGATCGACTTGCTGGTCAGCGAAGGTTTTTACAGCAACCGGACCGACTTGATCCGTACCGCCATCCGCAACCAGTTGAATACCCATGCCGACGTGGTCCGCCAAACGGTGGCCCGGCGCAGCCTGGTGCTGGGCATGCACCATTACTCGCGAGCCGACCTGGAAGCGGCGCAACAAGCCGGTATCCGGCTGCAGATCCAGGTGCTCGGCCTGGCCAGCATCGCCAGCGACGTCACAGTCGACCTGGCGCTGGCCACCATTGAATCGATTTCGGTGCTGGGGGCGCTGCATGCGAGCAGCGCCATCAAGGCCGCATTGGCAGAGCGCATTCTGTAAGCGCACAAAAGGAAGCCAGATGAAACTGAATATGAACCTGAATACAAAACTGTTCGCGCAGATGCGCGCCGCCACCCGTGGCCTGATGAAAAAGCCGCAACTCGATACCAACAAGGTGATCCAGGACGCGCTGAAAAACGCGTCGGCCCTGACCCAGGCGGCGCAAGCCCGGATGAGCGGCATGGCGCAGGCGGACGGCATGGCGAACTTGCGCACGCCGTCCGACGTGCCCGACATGCTGGCCGAACTGAGCCGCACCTTCGGCCACGGCGGCGCCGCCGCCAACGAGCCGGCGGCCCTGCTGCCGGGTACCTTCAGCGACGCCAGTTTCACGAACGGCGCCGGCACCCGCGGCTACAAGCTGTATGTGCCGAGCAATTACGAACAAGGGCCGGCCGCCCTGGTCGTGATGCTGCACGGCTGCACCCAGGATCCGGACGACTTCGCCACCGGCACGCAAATGAACGCGCTGGCCGAGGAAACCGGCTGCCTGGTCGTGTATCCCTCGCAGTCGCGCCAGGCCAATTCCTCGCGCTGCTGGAACTGGTTCAACGCCGTCGACCAGAAACGCGACCAGGGCGAACCTTCGATCATCGCCGGCATCACGCGCGAGGTCATGGCCAAGTACAACATCGACCCGGGCCAGGTCTACGTGGCCGGCCTGTCCGCCGGCGGCGCCATGGCCACCATCATGGGCACGCTCTATCCCGACCTGTACGCGGCCGTCGGCGTGCACTCCGGCCTGCCCTACGCCTCGGCCCACGATTTGCCGTCGGCCCTGGCCGCCATGCAGGGTCAGTTGCAGCGCCAGAACAAGCCGGGCAAGGCGATCCCGATCATCGTCTTCCATGGCGACCAGGACCATACCGTGCACCCGACCAATGGCGACGAGCTGATGGTGCATGCGCGCGACGCCGCCGACAGCATGGCGATCGAGCCGGGCCGGGTGCCGGACGGCCACGCCTACACCCGCACCACCCATAAACGTTCCGACGGCAAGCTGCAGGGCGAGCACTGGGTGATCCACGGCGCCGGCCACGCCTGGTCGGGCGGCAGCGCGCGCGGTACCTACACGGACGGCAAGGGGCCGGATGCGAGCCGCGAAATGCTACGTTTCTTCGCGACCCACCGCTGAGTTTTCGGCGGCGGCCTGGGCGATGTGCGCGCGCAGGCAGGCCGGGCACCAGCAGGCGGCGTCCGCGCCCGGCACCGCCACCACCGGCGGCAAGGTGGTGCACCAGCACGGTCCCGCATTGCCATCGGCCATGGCACAGCCAAATGGGGCGCCGCAGCGGCTGCATTGGCTCATGGCGCAGCCTTGCGACAGAAATTATTCGTCATGTGTAATATCGTAGAAGCATTCATCGGCAGCGATCCTGACACGGTCACACGATAAAATACAACAAGCGCGCCATAGAACGCCCACAAGGGCGCCCGTGTTGCCTGTAAAATCTCCGCCACATTCATTTCGGACTCCCCATGAACGCTCACGTGACCAGCCTGAAGACCGAGGACCCATCGAGTGACCTGACCGCGGTATCGCCGCAGATCAAGGCACAGATCCTGGCCGAGGCGCTTCCTTATATTCGCAACTTCCACGGCAAGACCATCGTCATCAAGTACGGCGGCAATGCCATGACCGACGAACGCCTGAAACACGGCTTCGCACGCGACGTCATCCTGCTCAAGCTGGTGGGCATGAACCCGGTGGTGGTGCACGGCGGCGGTCCCCAGATCGACAATGCCCTGAAAAAGATCGGCAAGCAAGGCACCTTCGTGCAAGGCATGCGCATCACCGACGAAGAGACCATGGAAGTGGTCGAATGGGTGCTGGGCGGCGAAGTCCAGCAAGACATCGTCATGCTGATCAACCATTACGGCGGCCAGGCAGTCGGCCTGACCGGCAAGGATGGCGGCCTGATCCGTGCTCGTAAAATGAGCATGCCCGACCGCGACAAGCCGGGCGAGTTCCTCGACATCGGTTTTGTCGGCGAAATCGAAGCCATCAATCCGGCGGTCGTCAAGGCGCTGCAGGACGATGCCTTCATTCCGATCATCTCGCCGATCGGTTTCGGCCAGGACGGACAAGCCTACAACATCAATGCCGACGTCGTCGCCGGCAAGATCGCGGAAATCCTGAAAGCGGAAAAGCTGATCATGATGACCAACATCGCCGGCGTGCAAGACAAGCAGGGCAAGCTGGTGACCGACCTGTCGGCGCGCGAAATCGACGAAATGTTCGAAGACGGCACGATTTCCGGCGGCATGCTGCCGAAAATCTCGTCGGCACTCGACGCCGCCAAGTCCGGCGTGAACACCGTGCACATCATCGACGGTCGCATCGAGCACTCTTTGTTGCTGGAAGTCTTGACCGAACAGGCATTTGGCACTATGATCCGGTCGCACTAAAACAATCTGATGGCGGCGTCCATGCCGCCATACCGGTACCGCCCTTTTAGCTCAGTGGTAGAGCACTCCCTTGGTAAGGGAGAGGCCACGTGTTCAATCCACGTAAAGGGCACCATCTCCCCCGCAGTACAGCTCCCTCAATACACCCGCTCCACCGTCCAGCCGCGCGCGCGCAGCAATTCCGGTACGCCCCCTTTTCCCAGCAAGTGCAAGAGCCCGATCGCAGCCACGGCATGGTCTTCGCGCGTCACGAGCGCGGCCAGCTTGTCCGCTATCGGCCCGTTGCGCTCGGCCAGCAGCACCTCGCGCATGAAGCGGGCGCCGACGCTGTCGTCGGTCTCGAGCCGCGCCAGCATGGCGTCGAAGGCCTGGCGGTCGGCGCGCTCGTAGGCGTCGAACAATTCGCGCATCTCGCGTAACTGGCGTCCCGAGGCCATCTGCGCCAGCATTTCTTCCAACAACAGCCACTGGGTCGCCAGCGGCAGCCGGTCCAGCAGCGCCGCCTGCGATTGCGCCGACTCCAGTTCGCCGATGCGCAGCTTGCCGCGCGCCAGCTTGGCCAGGTGCAGGTCCACGCCCAGGGCCGGGTCGTAGCCCAGCTTGGCCAGGTCCAGCATTGCCAGCATCGTCACCAGCACCCAGGGTTTATAGGTCGCCATGGCGCCCGGCGCCACGCCCAGGCGCTGCAAGGCGTCCTCGATGCGCGCACGCCGCTCGGCCGGCAGCGCGGCCAACGCGTTGCTGCCGGGGGCGAACAGGCCATGCCGGCTGAACGCCGCCTGCGCCGCGCCCGGATTGCCTTGCAGGTCGACTTCCAGCATCAGCGTGGAGGCGCCGGCGAGGGCCTGGGCGATGCGCGGTTCGAGCGGATAATAATCGGGTTTGCCGGCGTGGATGGTCCCGTACAGGTACAGGGTGTGGCCCTTGCCGCTGACCTTGAACAGCGCGCCGCGCTCGGCGGCCAGCGCCTGGCACGCCATCAGGATCAAGCTCAGGAACACTACTATAATCGGACGTCGCATTTACTTATCCTGTCAGTTGAACATCGTGCCGAATCATATCCCCGCCGCTCCCGTCTGGCTATTCGACCTGGACAACACCCTACACGACGCCTCGCACGCGATCTTTCCGGCCATCAGCGCCAACATGAACACGTATATCGCGCGCGTGCTCGATGACGGGACGACGCCCGTCACCCAGGCCCGGGTCGACGCCGCGCGCCTGGGCTACTGGAAGCGCTACGGCGCCACCCTGCTCGGCATGATGCGCCACCATGGCGTCGGCGCCGCCGATTTCCTGCACCAGACCCACGAGCTGCACGACCTGCGCGCCATGATGCGCTCGGAAAGCGGCCTCGGACGATTGCTGCAGCGCCTGCCCGGGCGCAAGATCCTGCTGACGAATGCGCCGCGCGCCTACTCGCGCCAGGTGCTGCGCCACCTCGACCTGGGCCGCCATTTCGCCCACCATATCGCGATCGAACAGATGCACGTGCACCGCCAACTGCGGCCCAAGCCGTCCAAGCTGATGCTGTCGCGCCTGCTGCGCAAGCACGGCGTGGCTGCGCGCGACTGCATCCTGGTCGAGGACACGCTGGCCAACCTGAAAAGCGCCAAGCAGCTCGGCCTGCGCACGGTCTGGGTGACCCAATACCTGCGCACGCGCGAAGCGAGCACGCTGGCGATGGCGCGCCCGCGCCGCTTGATTCGCCCACATTACGTCGATGTCAAAGTAAAATCCGTGCGGCAGCTGCCGAAGCGGCTGCAACGGCTTCGCCGTTCACTCTAATTATTCTTTCGGGATCCCATGGCAAGCACCAAGCCAGGCCAGCGTAAATTGCAAATTCTCCAGGCCCTGGCGGCCATGCTCGAGCAGCCCAAGGGCGACAAGATCACCACCGCCGCGCTGGCGGCGCGCCTGTCGGTGTCGGAGGCGGCGCTGTACCGCCATTTCGCCAGCAAGGCCCAGATGTTCGAGGGCTTGATCGATTTTATCGAGGCCAGCGTGTTCGGCGTCATCAACCAGATCACCGACAAGGAAGAGCGCGGCGTCGACCAGCTGTCTGCGATCCTGCAGATGCTGTTGTCCTTCGCCGCCAACAACCCGGGCATGACCCGGGTCTTGATCGGCGACGCCCTGGTCGGCGAAGACGAACGCCTGCAATTGCGCATGAACGGGTTTTATGACCGCGTCGAGCTGGCCTGCAAGGGCGCCTTGCGCCTGGCCGCGAGCCAGGGCCATGGCGTCGAGGCCGATGTCGCCGCGCGCGCCAGCCTGCTGGTCAGTTACGTGACGGGGCGCTGGCACCGCTACGCCAAGAGCGGCTTTCGCCACACGCCCTGCGACGAGACGGGCGTCCAGTTGTCGCTGCTGCTGGCGGCCTGAGCTCGATGCAGACGGTCTTCGCACTGCTCGACGATGCGAGCGCGCAAGGGCAAGCGCAGGCCCGCTCGCGCCTCTACACGGGCCACATCGGCCTGCTGTCCTGCGTCGACGCCGCCGGCTGGGCACAGGTGCTGGACCAAGTCCAGGCGGCCCTGGCGCGCGGCCTGTACGCCGTGCCCCTGCTCAGCTATGAACTGGGCGCGCACCTGCTCGGCATCCCTTGCAAACCCCTGCCCGGCGCGCTGGCCCAGGTGCTGCTGTTCGAGCGCTGCGAGCTGCTCAGCGCAAGCCAGGCCGAAGCCTGGGTCGCCACGCGCGCCGCCGCCGATACCCCGGCCGGCGTGGCGAACATCACGGCCAATGTCGACGAGGCGCGCTTTGTCGATGCGATCGAGCGCGTGCGCGACTACATCGCCGCCGGCGATACCTACCAGGTCAACTACACTTACCGGCTGCGCTTCGACGCCTTCGGCTCGCTGTTCGCACTGTACCGCCGCCTGCGCGCACGCCAGCCGGTGCCGTATGGCGCCCTGATTGGTCTGCCCGATGGCGGCGCCGTGCTGTCGTTCTCGCCCGAGCTGTTCGTGCGCCACACGGGCGACACCCTGCTGGCGCGCCCGATGAAGGGCACGGCGCCGGCCGCCGAGGACGAGGCGACGAATAGCGAGCGCGCCAACGCGCTCGCGCGCGACCCGAAAAACCGCGCCGAAAACCTCATGATTGTCGACCTGCTGCGCAACGACCTCGGGCGCGTGGCGCACACCGGCAGCGTCAGCGTACCGAAACTGTTCGACGTCACGCGCTTCGGCGCCGTGCTGCAAATGACCTCGACCGTGCAGGCGCGCCTGCGCGACGACGTCTCCCTGCCCGACCTGTTCGCCGCCCTGTACCCGTGCGGCTCGATCACGGGCGCGCCCAAGCGCCGCACGATGGAAATCATCGACGAACTCGAACCCGACCCGCGCGGCCTGTACACGGGCGCGATCGGCTGGTTCGATCCGCCCGGCGCCGGGCGCGCCTTCGGCGATTTCTGCTTGTCGGTGCCGATCCGCACGCTGGCGCTGGGGCCGGGCGAGCTGCTGCGCCGCGGAGAGCTCGGCGTCGGCGCCGGCATCGTCTACGACAGCGACCCGCAAGGCGAATTCGCCGAATGCCGGTTGAAGGCGCGTTTTTTGACGGGCCTGGCAAACGAGTTCGACCTGTTCGAGACCATCAAGGCGTCCTGGCAGGATGGCCCGCGCCACCTCGACCTGCACCTGGCGCGCCTGGCGGCGTCGGCTGCCTACTTCGGCCGGCCCTTCGACCAGGCGGCCGCGCGCACCCTCGTCATCGACGCCTGCCTGGCCCTGGCGCCGCAGGCGGGCGTGCACCGCCTGCGCCTGACGCTGGACGCGCAGGGTGCGCTGGCCAGCACGAGTGCGCCCCTGGCGCCCTTGAAAGAGCCGGTGCGGGTGCTGCTGGCCGACACGCCGAGCGAGGCGAGCGACGTCTTCCTGCGCCATAAAACCTCGGTCCGCACGCGCTACGACGCCGCCTGGCGCGCGGCCGAGGCGCAGGGCGCCTTCGACATGCTGTTCTTTAACGAGCGGGGGGAATTGACGGAAGGGGGACGCAGCAACGTGTTCGTGCTGCTCGAAGGCGTCTGGTGCACGCCGCCGCTGTCCTGCGGCCTGCTGCCGGGCGTGATGCGCGCCGTCATGCTGGCCGCGCCCGCCTGGCAGGCGGTCGAGCGCGTCATCACGCGCGAGATGTTGGCACGCGCGCAGGGCCTCGTCGTGTGCAATGCCCTGCGCGGCCCGCTGCTGGCGCTGTTAGCGTAGCTGCGCCCATCCTGCCTACAAGGCCAGCGCGCCCTCGATCTTGTTGACCAGTTGCGCATCGTCCGGCGTCACCTTGCTCGGATAATGCTCGATCACTTTACCGTCGCGCCCGATCAGGTATTTCGTGAAATTCCATTTCGGTTCCTTGCCGGTCTGCTGGGCCAGCGCCGCGTGCAGCGGATTGGCGTTCGCGCCGCTGACCGGGGTCGGCGCGAACATCGGGAATTTCACGCCATAGGTGTTGTAGCAGAGGTCGGCGATTTCCTTGGTGCTGGCCGCTTCCTGCTTGAAATCGTTCGACGGGAAGCCGAGCACGACCAGGCCGCGCGGGCTGTACTTCGCATATAACTTTTCCAGGCCTTCGTACTGCTTGGTGTAGCCGCAGTAGCTGGCCGTGTTCACCACCAGGATCACCTTGCCGGCGTACTGGCACAGGTCCTGCGGCGCCTCGTCCTGCAGGCGCTTGAAGCTTTGTTTCAGGAGGGCCGGGCAGGACGCCGGCGCCGGGCTGGCCGCGGCCAGCGTGTGACGCGGGACGACGCCGGTGGCCGGCGCCGTGGTCTGGGCGCTGACCGAGGCGGCAGCGGCGAGCAGGGTCAAGGTAAAAACGGTTTTCAGCATGATGGGTCCGGGTAGGGTCAGGCGTTGAGCTTGCGGTGTTCGATTTTCAGGCAGTGGTTCATCACGACATCCAGGCCGGCGGCGCGGGCCATGTCGGCGGCGGGCTGGTTCTCGATCTCGAGCTGCATCCAAAGGCAGCCGGCGCGAATCGCGATCGCGTCGCGCGCCAGCGGCGGGATGTCTTCCGACTTGCGGAAGCAGTCGACGATATCGATGCGCTGCCCGCTCGGCGCCAGCGCGTCGGCCGCTTCCTGCAGGCTGGCATACACCGGCTCGCCCAGGATCGCTTGTCCGGCATACGCGGGATTGACGGGCAGGATGCGGTAGCCCTGGCCTTGCAGGTACTCGGCCACGCCGAAGCTGGCGCGCTCCGGTTTGTTGGACAAGCCGACGATGGCGATGGTCTTGCTGTCTTGCAAAATTTGGGCAATCGTTCTCATGGTCGCTCATAGGGGTCGGATCCCTGCTAGCTTAACAGGAAAGCATCGACTGCCGCGTGTTTGCGCGAACCGGGGCACCTGTGAAAAGATGGCGGCTTCTTCAGTTCGGACACCGCCATGAACATCGCCTCGCGCGCCACGCGCACCTTCGCTTGCTTATTGCTGCTGGCCGCCAGCGGCTGTGCCCTCCAGCCCCGCGCCGGCGGACCGGCCATCGTCCCCGTGGCCGACTGGGGCGGCACGCCGGCCGACCCGTCCCAGGCGCGGCGCCATACGATCACCCACATCACGCTGCACCACCAGGGCGAACCGTTCAAAGCCGGCACCGATCCACGCCAGTACCTGCGCAACCTGCAAACCTGGTCGAGGAAGACCAAGGGCTGGCTCGACATCCCGTATCACTACATCATCGACCTCGACGGCAAAACCTACGCCGGGCGCGACATCGCCTATGCCGGCGACACCAACACGGAATACGACCCGCGCGGGCACGCGCTGATCGAGGTCGTCGGGAATTTCGAGGAAGTCGAACCGAACCAGGCCCAGCTTGACGCCGTGGTCGAGGTGATGGCGCTGCTGGCGAAAAAATACGGGGTGCCGGTCGAGCGTATCGCCAGCCACCGCGATCATGCGAGCAACACGGTGTGCCCCGGCGCGAACCTGTACCGTTATGTACAAAGCGGGTATTTCAGGGGGAAAGTCGCCGCCCGCCTGGCTGAAGCGTCCAAAACTGTACGTAACTGATCCAGGCCCATCCAGCTGCAGCGCGGCGTTTCCTCTTCATTCCGGTGCAAATACCCGGCGAATGCTGTCGCTCTCGCGCTGCGGCCGAAGGCTGGAATGGATGCGCCCGACTGGGTGTCGACGTAATAAAAAATTCTATTCGTGACAATTGGCGAGTTTATACCAGTTTTTTCTTAGTAGAATTTAATTACCAACTGCAATCATGCAGTGGATAACGGAGAGTAGAATAATATGCAAGAACTGACTTTTGATGAAATCGATAGTGTCGGCGGTGCTATTTCTATCGGTTGGGACTGGGGTGGCGCTACCGCCGGTGCACTTGGCGGCGCAGTTGCTGGTTCCATTGGTGGTTGGGTTGGCGCTGGCCTCGGCGCTGCTGGCGGAGCTATCGCCGGTGGCCTGAAGATCACCTACAACAACGCGGAGTAATCAGCGTCAAGCTTGATTCATCAGTTATCGTAGCGATGGAGCGGCCGGCCGCTCCATCGGCAAAGGAATATGTATGCAGAATAAATATGTACAGGCGCTGATTTCCGCCGTTATTTACGCAATCGTTTTCCCCTTCCTTTATCAGGCGATGTTGAATAAGGCGCTTGCAGCCGGCTCTATCGCGATCTCGACTGCAATATTTTTTGTTTTTATGCTGGCGTTCTTTAGCCGCAGGGAAGAAAAAAACAAAACGAAATAGTACGGCGCTGGTATTCGAACGAGAAATAACCAACCGGACTCTGGATCCCGATTTTTGAGTTGATACGGTCTGCGTCACCAACTATTTTCACTCGTCATTCACACTATGCCGCTTACAGCGTGACATATTAAGCGTTGTTCTGCCCTCGTCTTACTCTTCGATAGGTTGACGGAACTCCGCTTCTTGCATTACCCATCGATCCGATGCGACTGACGCCTGATGCAGCGCATCGGGCGTTTTACACTTCAGGGCCTGGTGGGGCCGCGCGCACTATCGTATGCCACGCTCGGCGTGCTGGATCAGGGCGCGGTCCGTTTGATTGCTGCCTGAGCTTCCTGGGACTTGCAGCCGCAAGCATGCACCCGTGGCGGACACGCCATAAAAAAAGGCAGCCCCAAGGCTGCCTTTCTTGTAACTGCGCTACCGAAACTTACCGGCCGCGTGAGCGCAAACGCGCAATTGCCGCCAGCTGGGCGATCGCCGATGCCAGTTCGGCTTGCGCTTGCGCGTAGTCGATCTTCGAGTCCTGCGATTGCATCAGCTCTTCGGCCTGCTTCTTGGCCGCCGTCGCTTTCGCTTCGTCCAGGTCGGCACCGCGGATCGCGGTGTCGGCCAGGACCGTCACGCCGTTCGGCTGCACTTCGAGGATACCGCCGGCGACGAAGACGAACTCTTCGCTGCCGTCGGCCTTCTCGATGCGTACCGCACCCGGGCGGATGCGCGTGATCAGCGGGGTGTGCTTCGGGTAGATACCCAGCTCACCGGCTTCACCCGGCAACGCGACGAAGGTTGCTTCTCCCGAGAAGATTTGCGCTTCCGCCGAGACCACGTCAACGTGAATTGTGTTTGCCATGTGTGTCCTTCAGGTTGAAGACGCCGACTTAGGCAGCCAGTTTCTTGGCTTTTTCGATCGCTTCTTCGATGGTGCCGACCATGTAGAACGCCTGCTCCGGCAGGTGGTCCAGTTCGCCCGATGCGATCATCTTGAAGCCCTTGATCGTGTCTTTCAGCGAAACGTACTTGCCTGGGGCGCCAGTAAACACTTCAGCGACGTGGAACGGCTGCGACAGGAAACGCTGCATCTTACGCGCGCGCGCGACCAGCAGCTTGTCTTCCGGTGCCAGTTCGTCCATGCCCAGAATCGCGATAATGTCGCGCAATTCCTTGTAGCGCTGCAGGGTGCCCTGGACAGCGCGTGCGGTGTCGTAGTGGTCCTGGCCGACGACGAGCGGGTCCAGCTGGCGCGAGGTCGAATCGAGTGGGTCGACCGCAGGGTAGATACCCAGCGAGGCGATGTCACGCGACAGAACGACGGTCGAGTCGAGGTGGGCGAAGGTGGTTGCCGGCGACGGGTCGGTCAAGTCATCCGCAGGGACGTAGACGGCCTGGATCGAGGTGATCGAACCGGTCTTGGTCGAGGTGATGCGCTCTTGCAGGCGGCCCATCTCTTCGGCCAGGGTAGGCTGATAACCCACTGCCGACGGCATACGGCCCAGCAGTGCCGAGACTTCGGTACCGGCCAGCGTGAAGCGGTAGATGTTGTCGACGAAGAACAGAACGTCCTTGCCTTCGTCACGGAAGGCTTCGGCCATGGTCAGGCCGGTCAGCGCGACGCGCAGACGGTTGCCTGGTGGTTCGTTCATCTGGCCGTAGACCATCGCGACCTTCGAGTTTTCAGGCGTTTCCAGGTCGACGACCTTGGCGTCCGCCATCTCGTGGTAGAAGTCGTTACCTTCGCGGGTACGCTCACCGACGCCGGCGAACACGGACAGACCCGAGTGCGCTTTGGCGATGTTGTTGATCAGTTCCATCATGTTGACGGTCTTGCCGACGCCGGCGCCGCCGAACAGGCCGACTTTACCGCCTTTGGCGAACGGGCAGACCAGGTCGATGACCTTGATGCCGGTTTCCAGCAGGTCGGTCGATGGCGACAGCTCGTCGTAGGCAGGCGCGGTGCGGTGGATCGATGCCATGCGCTCGTTCGAGACGGGACCGCATTCGTCGATCGGGTTGCCCAGCACGTCCATGATGCGGCCGAGCGTTGCGACGCCGACCGGCACCATGATCGGACCACCGGTGTTCTGGATCATCATGCCGCGACGCAGACCTTCGGAGCTGCCCAGCGCAATGGTACGGACGATGCCGTCACCGAGCTGTTGTTGGACTTCCAGGGTCAGGTCGGAGCCTGCCATTTTCAGTGCGTCGAAAACCTTCGGCATGGCGTTACGCGGGAATTCCACGTCAACCACTGCGCCGATACACTGAACGATTTTGCCATCAGCCATGTTCGTTCCTTCAGATATAGTTAATTACTTGTCGTTTAGACCGCTGCCGCACCGGCGACGATCTCGGAGAGTTCTTTGGTAATCGCTGCCTGGCGGGTCTTGTTATAGATCAGCTTCAGCTCGCCGATGACACTGCCTGCGTTATCGCTTGCCGCTTTCATCGCGACCATGCGTGCCGATTGCTCGGACGCCAGGTTTTCCGCGACGGCCTGGTAGACCAGGGCCTCGACATAACGCACCAGCAGTTCGTCGATCACGACTTGCGGTTCCGGTTCGTAGATGTAATCCCACGAGATCGCCCCTTTTTCCGCTTCCAGATGCTTCGACGGCAACGGGAGCAGTTGTTCGATCACCGGTTCCTGCTTCATCGTGTTGATGAACTTGGTGTAGCACAGGTAGACGGCATCCAGCTGGCCATCCTGGTATGCGTCGAGCATGACCTTGATCGGGCCGATCAGCTTTTCCAGGTGCGGGGTGTCGCCGATCTGGGTCGCATGCGACACGATCGGGACGCCGACACGGTTCAGGAAGCCCAGGCCCTTGTTGCCGATGGCAACGGCCTCGATGCGGTTACCCGCCGCTTCCAGTTCCTTCGACTTGAGCGTCATCTGGCGCAGGATGTTGGTGTTCATGCCGCCGCACAGACCCTTGTCGGTCGTGACGACGATGAAGCCGACAGCTTTTGCCTGCACGTGCTTGGCTTGCGCCATGAATACGTGCGTGTACTCCGGATTTGCGCCGGCCAGATTGGCGGTGATGTTCCGAACTTTTTCACTGTAGGGACGGGCGGCGCGCATCCGGTCCTGCGCCTTGCGCATTTTCGATGCGGCGACCATTTCCATCGCCTTGGTGATCTTCTTCGTATTCTCTACGCTCTTGATCTTGCCACGAATCTCTTTGCCTACTGCCATGAGTCCTTACTCCTTCCGGTCAGCGGCGCACTCCACAAAGCGCGCCGCCATCTCGATTAAAATGCGCCGGATTTTTTGAAATCAGCAATGGCGGCGGCGAGTGCTGCTTCGGCGTCCTTGTCCAGTTGCTTGGTTTCTTCGATCTTCGACAGGAGCGCAGCCTGCTTGGTTTTGAGGTAGCCGTGCAGGCCCGCCTCGAACGGCAGCACTCGCTTGACTTCGATGTCGTCGAAGTAGCCCTTGTTGACGGCGAACAGCGATGCGGCCATCAGCGAGATCGGCAGCGGCGAGTACTGTGGCTGCTTGAGCAGCTCGGTCACGCGCGCACCACGGTCGAGCTGCTTGCGGGTCGATTCGTCCAGGTCCGAAGCGAACTGCGCGAACGCGGCCAGCTCACGGTACTGCGCCAGGTCGGTACGGATACCGCCCGACAGGTTTTTGATGACCTTGGTCTGGGCGGCGCCACCGACGCGCGACACCGAAATACCGGCGTTAATCGCAGGACGGACACCGGCGTTGAAGAGCGAGGTCTCCAGGAAGATCTGGCCGTCGGTAATCGAAATCACGTTGGTCGGCACGAAGGCCGAGACGTCGCCCGCTTGCGTTTCAATGATCGGCAGCGCGGTCAGCGAACCGGTTTTACCGGTGACGGCGCCATCGGTGAACTTCGACACGTAGTCGGCGTTCACGCGTGCCGCGCGTTCCAGCAGGCGGCTGTGGAGGTAGAACACGTCGCCAGGGTAGGCTTCGCGGCCTGGTGGACGGCGCAGCAGCAGCGAGATCTGGCGGTAAGCGACAGCTTGCTTGGACAGGTCGTCGTAGACGATCAGGGCATCTTCACCGCGGTCGCGGAAGTATTCGCCCATCGCGCAGCCCGAGTAGGCCGAGATGTATTGCATGGCGGCCGATTCCGATGCGGAAGCGGCCACGACAATGGTGTACTCCATCGCGCCGTGCTGCTCGAGCGAGCGCACGATGTTCTTGATGGTCGATGCTTTCTGGCCGATCGCAACGTACACGCAGGTCATGTTCTGACCCTTCTGGTTGATGATCGCGTCGACTGCCACGGCCGATTTACCGGTCTGGCGGTCGCCAATGATCAGCTCGCGCTGGCCACGGCCGATCGGCACCATCGCGTCGATCGATTTCAGGCCGGTCTGCATCGGCTGCGAGACCGATTCGCGGGCGATGACGCCTGGCGCGATCTTTTCGATCGGGGCGGTCAAGGTGGTCGCGATCGGACCCTTGCCGTCGATCGGCTGGCCCAGGGCGTTGACCACGCGGCCACGCAGCTCAGGACCGATCGGCACTTCCAGGATGCGGCCGGTGGTCTTGACGATGTCGCCTTCCGAGATGTGCTCGTAAGCGCCCAGGATGACGGAACCGACCGAGTCGCGCTCGAGGTTCATCGCCAGGCCGAAGGTGTTGCCGGGGAATTCCAGCATCTCGCCCTGCATCACGTCCGACAGACCGTGGATACGGCAGATACCGTCGGCGACGGAAATCACCGTGCCTTGATTGCGAACGTCAACGGACGCTTCGAGGCCCTGGATCCGGCTCTTGATCAGTTCGCTGATTTCAGATGAATTAAGTTGCATGAGTGCTAACTCCTAATAGTTTCTTGATGGGGCAAGACGTGAGATGCCGGCGAATTGTGCGAAGTTCCGCTTACGCGACCAGGGCAGCATGCATCTGCTGCAGCTTGGCGCGCACCGAGGTATCGAGCACTTCATCGCCGACCAGCACGCGCACGCCACCGATCAGCGATGGGTCGACGGTGACAGTCGGGTTCAGCTTGCGGCCAAATTTCTTTTCCAGCGCGCCCACCAGGTCAGCCACCTGTGCATCGCTCAGGGCAAACGCGCTGGCGATGTCCGCATCGGCAGCGCCGAGCTGGGCGTTCTTGAGCACCTGGAACTGCGCGCCGATTTGCGGCAGCAGTACGATGCGGCCATTTTCAGCCAGCATCGTCAGGAAGTTCGTTGCCTCCGGCGTGACCGGCGCCTTGACCAGCGCGGTCAATGCTGCGACCAGCTCGGTGGCGGACACCTTCGGGTTGGCGGCAAACGCCTGTACATCGGCATTGGCGCCCACTTGTGCCAGTTCGGCCACGAGGTCGGACCAGGCTGCCATGTTGCCGGTTTGGGCAACACGGAACAGCGCTTCGGCGTAGGGACGGGCGACGGTAGCGAGTTCGGCCATGATTACAGCTCGGTCGACAGTTGCGTCAGCAGGGCGGCGTGCGCTTCTGCGTTCACTTCGCGCTTGAGGATCTGCTCGGCGCCTTGCACTGCCAGCGCAGCGACCTGGCCACGCAGTTCTTCGCGCACGCGCGTCACTTGCTGCTCGGCGTCGGCGCGGGCAGCGGCGACAATCCGGGCGGCTTCTTCGGAAGCGGTCTTCTTGGCGTCGTCGATGATCATCAGCGCGCGCTTTTCGGCATCGGCAATGCGCTTCTGGCCTTCGTCACGGGCACCGGCCAGTTCGGCCTGGACGCGCTTTTCGGCGGCTGCCAGGTCGGCCTTGCCACGGTCGGCGGCGGCCAGCCCATTGGCGATCTTCTCGGCACGCTCGTCGAGCGCTTTCATCAGCGGCGGCCAGACGAACTTCATCGTGAACATCGCCAGGATGAAGAAGACAGCGAACTGGGCAAACAGGGTTGCGTTGAGGTTCACGGTATTTTCCTTCTCACAAAAACGGATGCCGAACCGCGATGGTTCGGCCCTTCAAAACCTGAGATGCGTCGTCTTAGACTGGGACGAACGGGTTCGCGAATGCGAACAGCATGGCGATACCGACGCCGATCAGGAATGCCGCGTCGATCAGACCAGCGAGCAGGAACATCTTGGTCTGCAGGGTGTTCATCAGTTCTGGCTGACGTGCAGAAGCTTCGAGGTATTTACCGCCCATGATAGCGATACCGATACAAGCACCGATAGCACCCAGGCCGATGATCAAACCGCAAGCCAGTGCAACAAAAGAAAGGTCAGTCATGATTACTCCAAAAAGTGAATTTAAAAAAAACTAGATTAAAAACTACTACTTCGTTACTACTACTATTCTGTTCGATGCTTAGCGGCGCCGATCAGTGGCCTTCGTGGGCCTGACCGAGGTACACCAGCGTCAGCATCATGAAGATGAATGCCTGCAGGAAGACGATCAGGATGTGGAAGATCGCCCAGACCGAGCCGGCAATCACGTGGCCGACGAAACCAAACATGGTGGCGGTCGAGCCAAGCAAAGCGATCAAGAGGAACAACAGCTCGCCGGCAAACATGTTGCCGAACAGTCGCATACCGAGCGACACCATTTTTGCTGCATATTCGATGATATTCAGGAGCAGGTTGAACGGCGCCATATAGATGCCGAACGGTGCTGCGAACAATTCGTGGAGCCAGCCGCCAAAACCCTTGATCTTGATGCCGTAGTAAATCATCAGGACCAGCACGCCCAGCGAAATACCGATGGTGCCGTTCAAGTCAGCGGTTGGCACGACGCGGTGATGCGGGAACAGGTGCTCGACGCCAAACCAGCCGAAAGCGGCCGAGAACAGGTCGACCGGCAGGAAGTCGAGCGAATTCATCAGGGCAACCCAGACGAAGACGGTCAGTGCCAGTGGTGCGATGAAGCTGCGGTCGCCGTGGACGATCGATTTGGCCTGGTTGTCGACCATTTCGAACAAGACTTCGACGGCAGCCTGGAAACGGCCCGGCACGCCGGCGGTCGCCTTGCGGGCGGCCGACCACAGGATCAGGCAGCCGAGCACGCCCATGGCGATCGACCAGAACACGGTGTCCATATTGATCACCGAGAAATCGACCGGACCATTCTGGTGGCCCGTCGACAGGTGGCCCAGGTGGTGCTTGATGTACTCTGATGCGGTGGGCGCGTGCTGAGCTGCGCCTTCTACGGTTGTCGTCATATCAGTGCCTAAATAATAAGAATATGTAACTTTTCAGCGCCACGACGAACCCGGCGATCAGCGCCAGCCAGTTCAGGTCGTGGTACAGCGTGGCGGTCATCCATAACAGGGCAACCGTCAGTGCAATCTTTATAAATTCCCAGATGAAAAACGTAGCGGGATTGGCCCCGCCCGCTTTCTGCGCGCTGGCGAACAGCCGCACCGCCATGATGCCGTTGGGCACGACACAACAGATTCCGCCGAGTACCGCCGAAAACATCGCAGACCATCCCCCCAACAGTGCGGCGAGGACGCCGACGACTGCTGTCGCGATCAATTGCAGGGAGACCAGGCGCAACATTTTTATTCTTTCGCCTTGATCATTTGGAACGAGTTACGGTGTGGTAATTACATGAATCAGCGGGATTATAAGTTCGTTCGTCTATCGGAGTCAAACGATTCCGGCTGTGCTCGGCTTTTTCCAAGGCGAGCGAAATGGCACACAAATATTGCGAGAAACCCCAGTTTTCGCGGTAGTTCGCAGCAGGAAATACAGATACCGGGTCAGAAATGGGAAGTCGCGGCGGCCATCCGTGGCCTGTTGTAATGTTGCGTCACCGGAAACGTTGGGTGCCGTGCGCGGTGCGCTTGTGGTAGGCGCTCCCGGCGCGCGCGGGCAGTCGTGCTCTGCCCTGCTATGGTGCGCTTCCCGAAGACCTGCTTGTCCACATTCCGCGCACATGGTGTTCACAGCGAATACACCAACTTGTCACCAGGCTTATCCACAACATGGCCAGGCGCGTAGGGTCGACACCTGTGTCCACGCGGATCGTTCGCAGCGCGTCAGCCCGGGCAATCCGAAAAAATGGGGCCGAATTCAGGCAAGCAAAGTTATCCCCTGCTTTCCCACCGCTTACCCCGCGCTTGCCCACACCCTCATACAGCCCCGTGCACAGGCTTATCGACAAGCTTATCCACAGGACTCAGGCACGCAGCCGGGCCAGTAGCCCTTCCAGGATGTCGAGGTCGGCGAAATCGATGATCATCTGCCCCTTCCCTTTCGGCCCCATCTTGAACACGACCGGGGTGGCCAGCTTGTCCGACAGCTCTTCCTCCAGGCGCACGATGTCGCCCGACTTTTCTTTCTGGCGCGGCGCGCTGCTGGTGGCCTGCTCTTCGAGCGCACGCGCCACCAGCTTCTCGGTTTCGCGCACCGACAGGCGTTTCGAGACGACATGGCTGGCCAGGGCAATCTGGCTGGCGTTGTCCACAGACAACAGCGCACGGGCATGGCCCATGTCGATGTCGCCGGCCATCAGCATGGTCTGCACCGGTTGCGCCAGGTTCACCAGGCGCAGCAGGTTGGAGACGGCGCTGCGCGAGCGGCCGACGGCGGTCGCAGCTTGCTCGTGAGTAAAATCGAAGTCCGAGATCAGGCGCGCGATCCCCTGCGCTTCTTCCAGCGGATTTAAATCCTCGCGCTGGATGTTCTCGATCAGGGCCATGGCCGCGGCGGCCTGGTCGTCGACCTCGCGCACCAGCACCGGGATCTGGTCCAGGCCGGCCAGCTGGGCGGCGCGGAAGCGGCGCTCGCCGGCGATGATTTCGTAACGGCCGCCGTCGACCGGACGCACCAGCACCGGCTGCATGATGCCTTGCGTTTTGATCGAGGCCGCCAGTTCGTTCAGCGCGCCCTCGTCCATGCGGGTGCGCGGCTGGTATTTACCGGCTTGAAGCTGGGAAATGGGTAAAGCGGACGGTGCGCCGCTGGGCGCGGGTGCGTCCAGCATGTCCCCGCCTAACAAGGCATCGAGGCCGCGGCCGAGGCCCTTGAGTTTTTTGGTCGCCATTCTGGATCAGTCTCCGAATTTCTGTTCTGTCGTTACATTGTCTTGATGCGCTCGACCATTTCGGCGCCGAAGGCGATATACGCCTGGGCGCCCTTCGAGGACGGGTCGAACGTCACGCCCGGCACGCCATACGAGGGCGCCTCGGCCAGGCGCACATTGCGCGGGATGATGGTTTTAAAGACCTTGCCGCCGAAATGCTGCTCGAGCTGGGCCGACACTTGCTGCGACAGCGTCATGCGCGGATCGAACATCACGCGCAGCAAGCCGATGATCTTCAAATCGGTGTTCAGGTTGGCGTGCACCTTCTTGATCGTATTGACCAGGTCGGACAGCCCCTCGAGCGCGTAGTACTCGCACTGCATCGGGATGATCACGCCATGCGCGGCGCACAGGCCGTTCAAGGTCAGCATCGACAGCGCGGGCGGGCAGTCGACCAAAATAAAATCGTAGTCGGCGTCGACCTCTGCCAGGGCGTGCTTGAGCCTGCGCTCGCGGTTGTCGAGTTCCACCATCTCGACTTCGGCGCCGGCCAGCTCGCGGTTGGCGGGCAGGACATCGAAGCGCCCCGCTTCCGAGCGCTGGCGCGCCGCGGCGACGCTCGCCTCGCCCAGCAGCACCTGGTAGGTGGACGCTGTCAGGGCCGCCTTGTTGATGCCGGCGCCCATCGTGGCGTTACCCTGCGGGTCGAGGTCGACCAGCAGCACGCGCTGTTCCAGCTTGGCCAGGCCGGCGGCCAGGTTGACGCTGGTGGTCGTCTTGCCGACGCCGCCCTTCTGGTTTGCAACACAAAATATCTTTGCCATCTATTCTTTCCGGACGCGACAATTCAGTTCATACCGTTCATATTCAATAAACCATTGTTTTGGTTTATATAAGATAAACGGTATAAACCATTTATATCGTTAGGTTGATTGGGCTGGGTCTGCCGCTTTTTCAATAAACACCAGGTGGCGCTCCGCTTCCAGTTTCGCCACCCGCAAAGGCCGCAATTCCCTGATTTTCCATGCGCTCGGCAGTCTTTCCTGCTCCTCGGCCGGTGCCGTCCCTTTGAGGGCGATGAATTGTCCGCCCTCGGCCAGCAGGTGGCCGGACCAGTTGACGAAATCGGAGAGGTCGGCAAAGGCGCGCGAGGTAATGACGTCGAACGGCCCGGCTTTCAGCTCCTGCACCTTCATCGTGTAGACGGTGACGTTGGCCAGGCCCAGTTCCGCCTTCACTTGGGTGAGGAAGGCGGTTTTCTTGTGCACGGTGTCGATCAGCGACACCTTGATGTCGGGGCGCGCGATCGCCAGCACGATGCCCGGCAAACCGCCGCCGGCGCCGACGTCGAGCACGTTTTTCGCGTCCTTGAACGCCGGCACGGCGGCCAGCGAGTCCAATAAATGGTGGGTCACCATCTGCAGCGGGTCGCGTAGCGAAGTCAGGTTATAGACCCCGTTCCACTTGTTCATCAAGGCCAGATAGTCCATCAACTGCTCACGCTGGGCCGCCCACAGGGGCAAATCCATGGCGTCGATGCCATCGCTGAGAACGCCCATCAATTTTTCGCGGTCGAAGTATGCCTTCACTGTGCCGCCTCCTCGTTCGCCATTGCGCTCGGCAGCGCAGTAAAGCCCCTGGCGCCGCGTTTTTTCAGGTGGACCAGCAGCAGCGAAATCGCGGCCGGGGTCACGCCCGAAATGCGCGAGGCCTGGCCCAGGGTTTCCGGACGCTGTTGGGCGAGCTTCTGGCGCACCTCGAAGGACAGCGCGGTGATGTCGAGGTAGTCCAGATTGTCGGGCAATTTCAGGTTTTCGTAATGCTCGTGACGCTCGACTTCCTTGGCCTGGCGGTCGATGTAACCGGCGTATTTGAGCTGGATTTCGACTTGTTCCTTGACCGCCGGATCGGCCACGCCGGGGCCGGCCAGGGCCTGGCCTTCGATCCCCGTCATCGTCATCAGGGTCGTATATTCGACCCCCGGACGGCGCAGCAGATCGGCCAGGTTGTACTCGCGCTCGAGCGCCTGGCCGACGATGCGTTCCGATTCGGCGGCGGCCAGAATGCGCGGATTGACCCAGGTCGAGCGCAGGCGTTCGAGCTCGCGCGCCACCGCTTCGCGCTTGGTTTCGAAGGCTGCCCACTGGGCGTCGCCGACGACGCCGAGCTTGCGGCCCATCTCCGTCAGGCGCATATCGGCATTGTCTTCCCGCAGCGACAGGCGATATTCGGCACGGCTGGTGAACATCCGGTAGGGTTCGGCCACGCCCTGGGTCGTCAAGTCGTCGACCAGCACGCCCAGATACGCCTCGGAACGGCCCGGCGTCCAGGCGTCTTGGCCCTTGGTTTGCAGGGCCGCATTCATGCCGGCCAACAGGCCTTGGGCCGCGGCTTCTTCGTAGCCGGTGGTGCCGTTGATCTGGCCGGCAAAGAACAAGCCCTTGATGGAGCGCGTTTCGAGCGATGCCTTGAGGCCGCGCGGGTCATAGTAATCGTATTCGATGGCATAGCCGGGACGCAAAATAAAGGCGTTTTCCATGCCCTTCATCGAGCGCACCAGGGCGATTTGCACGTCGAACGGCAAGCTCGTCGAGATACCGTTCGGGTAGATTTCGTGCGTCGTCAAGCCTTCCGGCTCGAGGAAAATCTGGTGCGATTCCTTCGAGGCGAAGCGGTGGATCTTGTCTTCGATCGACGGGCAATAACGGGGGCCGACACCTTCAATCACGCCGGTGTACATCGGGCTGCGGTCCAGCCCGCTACGGATGATGTCGTGGGTCTGGGCATTCGTGTGCGTGACCCAGCACGGTACCTGTTTCGGGTGCATGGCGGCCGTGCCCATGGTCGAAAATACCGGGACCGGATCGAGGTCGCCCGGCTGCTCGGCCAGCACCGAAAAATCGATGCTGCGGCCATCGATGCGCGGCGGCGTGCCGGTCTTCAGGCGGCCCTGCGGCAGCTTGAGTTCCTTCAGCCGGCTCGACAAGGACACCGCCGCCGGATCGCCGGCACGGCCAGCCGTGTAGTGTTGCAGGCCGACGTGGATTTTACCGTCGAGGAAAGTGCCAGCGGTCAGCACCACGGCACGGGCTCGGAATTGCAGGCCGATCTGGGTCACGGCGCCGGCCACGCGGTCGCCTTCGACCATCAAGTCGTCGACCGCTTGCTGGAACAGCCATAGATTTGGCTGGTTTTCGATGCGCGAACGGATCGCCGCCTTGTACAGGATGCGGTCGGCCTGGGCCCGGGTGGCACGCACGGCCGGTCCCTTGGACGAATTCAGGATCCGGAACTGGATGCCGGCTTCATCGGTGGCGATCGCCATCGCGCCGCCGAGGGCGTCGACTTCTTTTACGAGATGGCCCTTGCCGATGCCGCCGATCGACGGATTGCAGGACATCTGGCCCAGGGTTTCGATGTTGTGGGTGAGGAGCAGGGTCTTCTGCCCCATGCGTGCGGACGCGAGCGCAGCCTCGGTACCGGCATGGCCGCCACCGACGACGATCACGTCAAATTCAGTTGGAAATAGCATGATGGAGGTGTGAGGCGAGGAGTCTAATTCGCGATTATAGAATCTTTTGCGTGCTCCAACTCAGCGCGGTCGAAAAACAGCCGGGTTGTTGTTTCACGTGGAACACAACCTGACCAGGACCGCGCGCTGTTTCACGTGAAACAATTTACGTTTACTGCCCAAAAAACAGGCGTAACAAAACCGGCGGGCGCGAACCCGTCCGGCTTTGTTCCACGTGAAACAATTATGACGCCAGGCGCACCACCGCATCGAAGGCGGTCTTGACGATCAAGGTCGACACCACAACGAGGAACAAGGTGCGTACGAACGCGCTGCCATACTTAAGCGCCAGGCGCGTGCCGACCAGCGAGCCGCCGACCTGGCACACCGCCATCAACAAGCCGAGCTGCCACAGTAAATGACCGCTGTAGCCGAACCACATCAGCGCCGACAGGTTACAGGCAACGTTGACGATTTTCGCCGCCGCCGACGCGCTCAGGAAATCGAAGCCGAAGAAGCGCACGAACAGGAAGATCAAAAAGCTGCCGGTACCCGGGCCGAAGAAGCCATCATAAAAACCGATGGCGGCGCCGATACCGACCGCCCACCAGCGTTCGGCCATGCCGCTGTGCAGCGGTGCGTGCACCGCACCCAGGTCCTTCTTGCGGAATGTATAAATCGCGACGCCCAATAAAATGAAGGGCAGCAGACTGCGCACGAAATCGCCCGGCACCCGCGTCACGGTCCAGGCGCCAACGAACGACAAGGCAAAAGCGGCGACCGCCGCCGGCGTCGCGGCGCTCCAGGCAACCCGGACCCGGCGCGCATAGTTCACGGCTGCGGCGCTGGTGCCGCAGATGCTTGCCAGTTTATTTGTACCGAGCAGGGTCGCCGCGGCTTCCTGTGGAAGGAAGGAAAAAATCGCGGGTACCTGGATCAGGCCGCCGCCGCCAACCACGGCGTCTACCAAGCCGGCCAAAAAGGCTGCGCCGCCGAGCCACACGAGATCCATCATCCACTGCTTTCGCTAAACCATTGAAGAGGCGAAATTGTACGGCAACCCAGCAGCCCCCCGCCGGTCCGCGGCTAGGTTTCTGGTGTAAGCTGGTTCCACTCTTCGACTCGGGATGACCATGACCGCCTTTGCCTTCAACACCGTTGCCAGCATCGTTTCGGAACCGGGCGCCGCCGCCCGCCTCGGCCCACTGATTGCCGAACGTTTTACGCAGGCTCGGCGCGTGCTGATCGTGACCGATCCCGGCTTCCTGCGCACCGGACTGCTCGAGCCTGCCTGCACCAGCCTGGAGCAGGCCGGATTGACCGTCAGCATTTTCTCGGATGTCGTGGCCGACCCGCCGGAACACATCGTCAACACGGCCGTCGATGCCGCACGCGCTGGAGGGTTCGACCTGGTGATCGGCTTCGGCGGCGGCAGCTCGATGGATGTCGCAAAACTGGTCGCCGTGCTGGCGGGCAGCCAACAGGCGCTCAGCCAGATCTACGGCATCGGCAACGTCAAGGGTCAACGCCTGCCGCTGGTGCAGGTGCCGACGACGGCCGGCACCGGTTCCGAGGTCACGAACATCGCCATCGTCACCACCGGCGAAACGACGAAAATGGGCGTTGTCTCTCCCCAGCTGTACGCCGACCTGGCCGTGCTGGATGCGACGTTGACGCTGGGCTTGCCGCCCTTGGTGACGGCCGCGACCGGCATCGACGCGATGGTGCATGCGATCGAGGCGTACACGAGCAAGCATGAAAAAAATCCGCTGTCGGACAACCTGGCGCGCGAAGCGCTGCGCCTGCTCTCGAACAACCTGCTGGTGGCGGTGGAAGATGGGACTAACCTGGACGCGCGCCAGGCCATGCTGCTCGGCGCCTGCCTCGCCGGCCAGGCGTTTTCGAATGCGCCGGTGGCGGCCGTGCACGCCCTCGCCTATCCGATCGGCGGCATTTTTCACGTGCCGCACGGCCTGTCGAATTCCCTCGTGTTGCCGCATGTGCTGCGCTTCAATGCCTCGCACGCGGCGCCGCTGTATGCGGAACTGGCCGACATCGTCGTGCCGGGCGCTAGCGGCAGCCACGAAGCACGCACGGAAGGCTTGATTGCTGCGATGCAACACATCGCGCAACGGACGGGCATCCAGACGCGCCTGCAACAGATGGGGATTGCGGAAACGGATCTCGACCGGCTGGCCGACGATGCCATGCTGCAGACGCGGTTACTGGGGAATAATCCGCGCGAGCTCACCCGTGCGGATGCCCGCGCGATCTACGCCGCAGCCTGGTAACTAGCGAGAAGAGGAAGGCGCTGCTGCGAAAAAATCCAGCAGCAGCGCATTGACGCGCTCGGCGGCAGTGACTTGCAGCCAGTGGTCGGCGCCTTCAATGCGTTCGAAGCGGAAGCGCTGGGCGACATAAGCGGACGAGTCGCGCATTTGGGCTTCGCCGAGCGCCAGGTCGCCGCTGCTCCAGACACCCATCACCGGCACGTGTACCCGCTCGCGGCGGGCGCCCAGCGCGATCGCGCGCGGAACATTGGCCCGGTAATAATTCAGTGCCGCCGTCAGGCGGCCCGCTTCGCGCAGGCTTTTCATCCAGTAGCGGACCTGGGTGCGATCGCTCGTAAAACGATGCATCAGGTAAAAATCGCCGGCGCTGAGCGCGTGCTCGGCCAGTCCCGGCAGCAGGAACCACAGCATGTAGCTCAGGCGTAGTTGCTGCAGGATCCCGGAGCGTGCCACGGCGGCCGGGTGGCCGACCGAGAGCGCCACATACTGTTGAAGACGCTCCGGTGCTTTCGTACACAGCATCCAGCCGATGGCGGCGCCCCAGTCGTGACCGACCACGCGTGCCTTGTCGATGCCGAGCTGGTCCAGCATGGCCAGCACGTCGGCGCACACGTGCTGCAACTGGTAGGCGTCGACCGCGCGCGGCATCTCGCTGTCGCCGCAGCCGCGCAGGTCGGGTGCCAGCACCCGGAACCCGGCGGCCACCAGCGGCGCGATCTGCTTGCGCCACACCACGTGATTGTCCGGAAAGCCGTGCAACAGCACGACCGCCGGTCCCTGCCCTGCGCTCTGGACCTGCATGCGCAAGCCGTTCACGTTCAGGGACAGGGAGTCGAGCTTCATGCGGCTTCCCGGTCCTTGGCGGGATTCACGCGCGGCGCGGCGGCCGGGGCTTTTTTCCCCATGCGCTCGAACAGCGCGCCGATCTCTCCGACGATACCGCGGCGGAACAGCAGCACGCAGACGATGAAGATCAGGCCGGTCACCATGCCGACCGACTCGCCCAGGGTCGTGAACCAGGCGATGCCGGTATGCTCGGCCAGGAAGTTCCCGACTTCGCCCAGCTTGTTTTCCAGCAGCACGATGATGAAGGCGCCGATGATCGGGCCGGCCATCGTGCCCATGCCGCCGACCAGGGTCATCAGCACCACCAGGCCGGACATGGTCCAGTGCACGTCGGTCAGCGTCTCGAAGCCGAGCACCAGGGTCTTGGTGGCCCCTGCAAGGCCCGTCAGGGCTGCTGAGAGCACGAAGGCGAGCAGCTTGTACTTGTCGGCGTCATAGCCCAAAGAAATGGCCCTGGGCTCGTTTTCCTTGATCGCCTTGAGTACTTGCCCGAAAGGCGAGTGCACGGTGCGGTTGATCAGGGCGAAACCGGCGACGGCAATGGCCAGTACGACGTAGTACAAGGTCAGGTCATTGGACAGATCGATCATGCCGAGCAGTTTCCCGCGCGGCACGCCTTGCAGGCCATCTTCACCATGGGTAAAGGGGCTGCGCAGGGCGGCGAAGTAGACCATCTGCGCCAGCGCCAGCGTGATCATCGAGAAATAAATGCCCTGGCGGCGAATCGCGAGCGAGCCGATCACGAGGCCGAGCACGGCGCTGGTGGCGACGCCGGCCAGGATGCCGAGCTCGACCGGCAGGCCGACGCTGGAGAGCAGGTAGCCGGTGGTATAGCCGGCGCTGCCGAAGAAGGCGGCGTGGCCGAAGGACAGCAACCCCGTAAAGCCGATCAGCAAGTTGAAGGCGCAGGCGAACAGGGCGAAGCACAGCAGCTTCATCAGGAACACGGGGTAGCCGAAGAAGGGCGCCGCCAGCGCCAGCGCCAGGGCCAGTGCATATAAAATTTTCTTGTTCATCGCTTATTTCTCCTTACCGAACAGACCGGCCGGGCGCAGCAGCAGCACGATGACCATGACGACAAACACGACGACCTCGGAGCCTTCCGGATAGAAGACCCGGGTCAGGCCCTCGATCACCCCCAGCAGCAGGCCGGTGATGATGGAGCCGAGGATCGAGCCCATGCCGCCGATCACGACGACGGCGAACACGACGATGATGAGGTTCGAACCCATCAGCGGCGTGACGTTGATCACGGGCGCGGCCAGCACGCCGGCAAGACCGGCCAGGGCGACGCCGAAGCCGTAGGTCAGGGTGACCATGCGCGGGACGTTGATGCCGAAGGCTTCCACCAGTTTCGGGTTTTCGGTACCGGCGCGCAGGTAGGCGCCGAGCCGCGTTTTTTCGATGACGAACCAGGTGCCGAGGCAGACCACCAGTGAGCAGGCCACGACCCAGGCGCGGTAGTTGGGCAGGATCATGAAGCCGAGGTTGGTCGCGCCTTGCAGCTGTTCCGGCACGCTCAGGGTCTGGCCCGAGACGCCGAAGAAGGAGCGGAACACGCCCTCCAGCAGCAAGGTGATGCCGAAGGTCAGCAGCAGGCCGTATAAATGATCGAGTTTATACAGCCAGCGCAGCATCGTCTTTTCGACGGCGATGCCGAAGATGCCCACGGCGAGCGGCGCCAGCACCAGCATCATCCAGTAGTTCAGGCCGTACTCGGTGACGCCGATGTAGGCCATGAAGGCCCCCATCATGTACAGCGCACCGTGCGAAAAATTGATGACGTTCAGCAAGCCGAAAATGACGGCCAGGCCGAGCGAGAGCATCGCATAGAAGGAACCATTGACCAGGCCCAGCAGAAGCTGGCTCATCATGGCCTGCAGGGGAACTCCGAAAATTTCCATAGATACCCAAAGCAAAAAGTCGGGATGGCGGTCAGCCGGGGCGGCCGGACCGGCCAAAGGGAGTTGGTGAAGAAAAATTCAGATTACAGAGAAACCGAATTCGAGGTACATGCCGTGCTTGAACGCGTGGACGGGAGAAATCGTCCACGCGGTACGGCGAAACTGACTACATTATTTCCAGGCTGCGCACTTGGTTTCGGCCTTCTTCGTGTACGCCTGATCGCCCGGGATGGTAGCGACGACCTTGTAGTAATCCCATGGGTACTTCGACTCGGCCTTCGTCTTGACCTGCATCAGGTACATGTCGTGCACCATGCGGCCGTCTTCGCGGATGACGCCATTCTTGGTAAACATGTCGTTGATCTTGACCGTTTTCAGCTTGGCCATGACCTTGGTCGAATCGTCGGTGCCGATCGCTTTGACGGCATTCAGGTACTGGGTCGTTGCCGAGTAGTCGGCCGCCTGCAGCATCGACGGCTCTTTCTTCATCTTGGCGAAATAACGCTTCGACCAGGCGCGGGTGTCGGCATTCATGTCCCAGTACCAGCCGTCGGTCAGGTACATGCCCTGGGTGGCGTCCAGGCCCAGGGTGTGGACGTCGTTGATGAACACCAGCAGGCCGGCGATCTTCATGCCCGGGGTGATGCCGAATTCCTTGGCCGCCTTGATCGAGTTGATGGTGTCGCCGCCGGCGTTGGCCAGGCCCAGCACCTGCGCCTTGGACGATTGCGCCTGCAGCAGGAAGGACGAGAAGTCCGACGCCGACAGCGGGTGTTTGACACTGCCGAGGACGGTTCCGCCGTTGGCCTTGATCACTTCGGTGGTGTCACGCTCGAGCGACTGGCCGAAGGCATAGTCGGCGGTCATGAAATACCAGCTCTTGCCGCCCTGCTTCATGACGGCCGCGCCGGTGCCGCGCGCCAGCGCCACGGTGTCGTAGGCGTAATGCACGGTGTACGGCGAGCATTGTTCGTTGGTCAGCTGGGCACTACCGGCGCCGATCGAAATAAAGACTTTCTTTTTCTCGCTGGCGACTTTCGCCATGGCCAGGTTGGCGCCCGAATTGGTGCCGCCGATCACCATGTCGACCCCTTGCTGGTCGAACCATTCGCGCGCTTTGGAGGCGGCGATGTCCGGTTTGTTCTGGTGGTCGGCCACCATGAATTCGATTTTCTTGCCATTCACGGCGCCGCCGAGGTCGGCGATCGCCATGCGCACGGCTTCGGCGCCGCCGTTGCCGTCGACGTCGGAATACACGCCGGAGAGGTCGGTGATCAAGCCGATTTTAATGGTGTCGCCGCTGATTTGCGCGTGGGCGGGGGCGGCAAAGCCGGCAAAGCCGGCAAAGGCGGCGCTGGCGGCGAGAGCGAGGGCGGTACGTTTCATTCTGGTGTCTCCGTTCTTGTGGTTGATATTGCTATTGGTACTTAAACGCCGAGTAGTTCGGTCAGCACCGGCATCCGAGCATTGAGGTCTTGCGCCTCGATGGTCTCGACGATCTGGCCATGTTCGACAACGTGGAAACGGTCCGCGAGAGGGGCGGCGAAGCGGAAGTTCTGCTCGACCATGATGATCGTGTAGCCCTTCGCCTTGAGCATGGTGATCATGCGGGCCAGGCCTTGCACGATGACCGGCGCCAGGCCCTCGGAAATTTCGTCGAGCAGCAGCAGGCGCGCGCCGGTGCGCAGGATGCGCGCCACGGCCAGCATTTGCTGCTCGCCACCCGACAGGCGCGTGCCCGGGCTATGACGGCGCTCCTTCAGATTCGGAAACATCTCGTAGATCTCGTCGATCGACATGGCCGTGCCGGCGCCTTTCAGCAGCGGCGGCAAGAGCAGGTTTTCCTCGGTCGAGAGCGAGGAAAAAATGCCGCGCTCTTCCGGGCAATAGCCGACGCCGAGGTGGGCGATGCGGTGGGTCGGCAAGCCGATCGCTTCGACCCCGTTGATCCGGATCGAGCCGGTGCGCTTGCCGGTCAGCCCCATGATGGCGCGCAGCGTCGTCGTGCGGCCGGCGCCGTTTCGGCCCAGCAAGGTGACGACTTCGCCTTGCGCGACCGACAGGCTGATGCCGTGCAGGATGTGGGATTCGCCGTACCAGGCTTGCAGGTCGGTCATTTCCAGGGCGGCCGTCATGCGTGCCCCGCTTCGAGTGCGCCGTCGCTGGTGCCCATATACGCTTCCATCACTTGCGGATTTTTCGACACCTCGGCATAGGTGCCTTCGGCCAGCATGGCGCCGCGCTGGAGCACGGAAATGCGGTCGCAAATACCGGAAACCACGTTCATATTGTGTTCGACCATCAGAATCGTGCGTCCTTGTGAGACTTTTTTAATCAGGGCCGTGACCCGGTGCACGTCTTCGTGCCCCATGCCCTGGGTCGGCTCGTCGAGCAGCATCAATTCCGGCTCCATCGCCAGCGTCGTGGCGATCTCGAGCGCACGCTTGCGGCCATACGGCAGGTCGGCGGTGATGGTGTCGGCAAAGCTGGTCAGGTCGACTTCATCGAGCAGCGCCATGGCGCGCGCGTCGAGCGAAGACAGCGAGGCTTCGCTGCGCCAGAAATGAAAACTCGTGCCCAGCTCGCGCTGCAGGCCGATGCGGACATTCTGCAAAACCGTCAGGTGCGGGAAGACGGCGGAAATCTGGAAGGAGCGGATGATGCCGCGGCGCGCGATCTGCGCCGGCTTGTCCTGGGTGATATCGCGCCCGTTGAACAAGATCTCGCCCGAGGTCGGTACCAGGAATTTGGTCAACAAATTAAAACAGGTGGTCTTGCCGGCACCGTTCGGGCCGATCAAGGCGTGGATGTGCCCGCGCTGGACGCGCAGGTTCACATCATTGACTGCAGTAAAACCCTTGAACTCTTTGGTCAAGTTCTTTGTTTCGAGAATGACGTCTGCCATCGTGTCTCCAAGTGCGTGGATGTGCTGCGTCTAAGAACAACTTGGCAAATATTACATAGATCAGATCTTTACACAATACAACGCGCCACTGTGCAGTGACGCACAACCACGGCTCTGGCGCAGACCGACTGTGCAAATTTACACAGCCCCCGTTTATTCACCGTGCATGGGCGGCCAGGATCAGGGCCGCCGCCTTTTCGGCAATCATCAAGGTCGGCGCATTGGTATTGCCTGAGGTAATGAAAGGCATGATCGCCGCGTCGGCCACCCGCAAGCCCTGGACACCACGCACGCGCAATTGACTGTCGACGACGGCCTGTGTGTCGTCCGGCTTGCCCATCTTGCAGGTGCCGACCGGGTGGAAAATCGTGGTGCCGATCAGGCTGGCGGCTTCGGCCAGTTCTTCCTCGCTGCGGTAGCCGATGCCCGGCTTGAATTCCTCGGGCTGGTAGGCGGCCAGTGCCGGCGCGGCGACGATGCGCCGGGTCAGGGACAGGGCGGCGGCGGCCGTGGTCCGGTCTTCCGCGGTGCTCAGGTAATTCGGGGTGATTTTGGGTGGCGCATAGCTGTCGTGGGTAGACAGGCGCACATGGCCGCGCGCCGTCGGGCGCAGGTTGCAGACGCTGGCGGTAAAGGCGGGGAAGGCGTGCAGCGGGTCGCCGAATTTTTCAAGCGACAAGGGCTGGACATGGTATTGCAGGTCCGGGGTCGCTTGCGCCGGATGCGATTTGGCAAAGGCGCCCAGTTGCGAGGGCGCCATCGACATCGGCCCGCTGCGCAAGAAGGCGTATTCGAGGCCGATCTTCATCTTGCCGTACCAGCTGGCGGCGCTCATGTTCAGGGTCTTGACGCCCCGCACCTTGTACACCATGCGCAATTGCAGGTGGTCTTGCAGATTTTCGCCGACGCCGGGCAAGTCGACGACCGGGGTGACGCCGTGGCGCTGCAAGTGGCCGCCCTCCCCGATCCCGGACAATTGCAGGATGTGGGGCGAGCCGATCGCGCCGGCGGCCAGCACCGTTTCGCGCTGGGCGCTGGCCGTGTAGGCTTGGCCGCCGCCAGTAAATTGGACGCCGCGGCAGAGCGTGCCGGTCTCGGTTTTTTCCAGGATCAGGCGCTCGACATGGCAGCCGGTCATGATGGTCAGATTCGGGCGTTGCGCCGCCGGTTTCAAGAACGCTTTCGCCGTATTCAAGCGGATGCCGCGCCGCTGGTTGACTTCGAAATACGAACAGCCGGCATTATTGCCAGTATTAAAATCGTCGATCCTGGCGATGCCGACCTCGGCCGCCGCATCGCGGAAGGCGTCGAGGATGGTCCAGGACAAGCGCTGCTTTTCGACGCGCCATTCGCCACCGGCGCCGTGCAGCTCGCTCGCGCCCCGGTAATGGTCTTCGCTTTTCTTGAACAGCGGCAGCACCTGGTCCCAGCGCCAGGAGGCGTCGCCGCTGACGTCGGCCCAGCGGTCGTAATCCTGCTGCTGGCCGCGCATGTAAATCATGCCGTTGATCGAGGAACTGCCGCCTAACACTTTCCCGCGCGGATAAATCAAGGCCCGTCCCGCCAGGCCCGGGTCCGGCTCGGTATGGAACAGCCAGTCGGTGCGGGGATTGCCGATGCAGTGCAAATAGCCGACCGGGATGTGGATCCACAGGTAATCGTCGCGCGCCCCCGCTTCGATCAAGAGGACATTGATCTCCTTGTTGCGCGTCAAGCGATTGGCAAGAACGCAGCCCGCAGTACCGGCCCCAACGATGATGTAGTCGTATTCTCCAGCCGATTCCACGCGCATTGTCTCCTCAGGTCTGCAATTCGGATGCCAGCAATGCCACCAGGCGCCCTGCCGCCATCGGCCGCGCTCGGGAAAATTCGGTGCCGGCCCACATCGACATCAATTCGGTATTCCCGCTCTGCGCCGCCGCGGCGCGAATGGCGCCGGTCAGCGCATTCTGGATCGGGTAAGGCGGCACTTGCGCCTCGACCGCTTCCATGCTGCGCATGAAGGTATTGTCGATGCCGCGTGCGTAGCGCCCGGAAAAACTGCGGGTCAGCCGGGTCTGCCCTTCGCCACTGAGTAGACGCGCCTTGTAGGCCGGGTGCGTCGCCGCTTCGTCGGTGACGAGGAAGGCGGTGCCCATTTGCACGGCGCGTGCGCCCAGTTGCAGGGCGTGGCGGATATCTGCTCCCGTCATGATGCCGCCGGCGGCGATCACGGGAATGTCGACGGCGGCCACCACCGCCGGCCACAGCGCCTTGGCGGACATGGTCGCGTCTTCCTGGCGCCCGATGAAGGTGCCGCGATGGCCGCCCGCCTCGACACCGGACGCGACGACGGCATCGGCGCCGATCGCTTGCCAGGCCAGGGCTTCATCGACCGAGGTGACGGTGCCGATGACGAGAATGCCGGCGCCATGCAGGCGTTCGACTTGCACGCTTTCCAGGATACCGAAGGTAAAACTGGCGGCCGCCGGACGCAAGCTGAGCAAGGTTTCGAATTGCGCCGCGAAATCCTCGCACCAGCGGGGCGGGATCGGCAGGCTTTCCCAGCCCAGGCTGGACCAGACCGGGCGCAGCAATTCGGCAGCCCGTGCGACCTCTTCCTGGCTGGGGGCGGGTGTGCCCTGCACGAAAAAATTCAGCAGGAAGGGGCGGCTGGTGAGGGTACGGATCTGCGCCACCTGCGCGGCGATCGTCGCCGGACTCAACAGCGAACAGGGCAGCGCGCCAAGCGCGCCGGCATTCGACACGGCCGCCACCAGCGCCGGCGTGCACGCACCGCCCGCCATCGGGCCCTGGATGATGGGTATCTGGAACAAGTCGTCGAATGCCATGTCCGCCTCCGGGTTGTGCCCTGCATTTTCATTCACCGAGGCAAGCTTACCAGATCGTAAACTTCGCGCCAGTGGCTCATCTGTGGATAAGCGTATGGATATCCACAGGAACGAATTGTGCAAAAACACGGCGTTGGCGCCGCGCCAAAATCTTGTTCAGGTTTACCACGGACCCGATACAGACGCCATCACAGGCTTATACCGCACGTAAACCGATGATTTTATATCTGTTAACAGGCTTATCCACAGAAAATGCCACTTGTTAACACTACTATTATTCTTGTATACCAATTTAGCTTGTAAACCTGAAGGACGCAGGCTGCGGATTTGCGAAATTTTTTTTTTCGTTTTCGCTCACTTTGTTGGCTGCCAGCCTCAGCTCGGGTACATGGATGTCCGCCACCAACCCTGGCTGCTGGCCTGACAGGCTGTGGACAAACCCATGCATATCCACAGGATCGAATGTGTAGAAACGCGCTTGTCGAGCGCCTTGAAAAATCTGTTCACCTTCGGTGCAAGCGCGATACAAGGCTTGTCCAGCACCTCGCGAACGCGCTAAGTCCTTGAGCCTGTGGAGAAAATCGAGCTTATCCACAGTAAACAGCGACGTTAACTACTACTACTATGTTGTATACATCTCTTTTAATTAAATAGATGAAGCACGCGCGTTGTGAAAAACCGGCGCACGCCGGCCCTGGCCAGGGCAAACGCCGCGTTGTCGCCAAAGTTTTTTGTCTGCAAGAAAAAAAAACGGTCCGCGACGGTGAGCGTCCAAAAAAAGGGATCACTGCGCGACCTTGTTTTGCCGGCAAACCCGATTGACTGAAAACGCGGTCGTCTTGGCGTCGTCCAGGATGGCGCGCGCCTGGCCGCTGCCGGCTTTCCGGGCCTGGAAACGTGGAAGCGCCGTCAGCCAATACGGCGGAATAGGCAAAAAAACGCGGTTAACCCCTTCTCGGCTGTGGACAAGCCACTGCATATCCACAGGACCGGATGTGCAGAACCACGTTTACTGAAGACAAGGCATTTTTTCTCCACCATCCATGCAAGCTCGATACAATCTTTGTCCAGCTCGTTTAGAAGACCGTAAACTGCTGATCTTGTGGAGTAAACCGAAGTTATCCACAGTAAACTGCTCGTTTACTATTACTACCAGGTTGTATACAACCCTTATTACTGTAAACAAAGAAAGACGCGAACAGCGTGGACAAGCCGGTTCACGGCGAAAACCCAGGCCGACAACGCGTTTTTCTCGTCTCAACCCCTCGTTCACCAAGAAAAATATGCGTCTCGGGATCATCAGTGCACTGTCTGAAGAACAGCAGGGGCTCGTGGAGGCCATGCACAGCCCCTACAAGCTCATCCATGGCCAACGCACCTACTGGGTCGGACAACTGTGGGAAATCGACGCTGTGTGCGTTCTGTCGCGGATAGGCAAGGTTGCCGCCGCGGTGACGACCACCACGCTTGTGGAAAAGTTCGGAGTTACCCACATCCTGTTTACGGGCGTTGCCGGTGCGGGCGACAAGACGATCCAGGTGGGCGACATCGTGGTGGCCGAATCGCTGGTCCAGCACGACATGGATGCCAGTCCCTTGTTTCCCCGGTTCGAGGTGCCCTTGACCGGCTTGACGCACTTCCAGGCCGACCGCCAGTTGAGCGCGCGCCTGCTGGCGGCGGCGCACGCCTTCCTGGAAGAGGATTTCGAGGAGGCCATCGATGCGCGCGAAAAGGCGGCCTTCGGCTTGATCCGGCCGCGCCTGCACCGCGGCTTGATTGCCAGCGGCGACCAGTTCGTCAACGACCGGGCCCACATCAACGCCTTGAATGCGGCGCTGCCCGGACTGGTGGCGGTGGAAATGGAAGGCGCGGCGGTGGCGCAGGTGTGTTACGAGCTGGGCTTGCCCTGCGCCATACTGCGGACGATTTCGGACAACGCCAATGAAAACGCGGCCCCCGATTTTTTACGTTTCGTAAAATCGGTGGCCGCGCGCTATGCGTTTGCCATCGTCCGCCGCTTTTGCCTGCAGGACGAGGCGCTTAGAACCTATCCCAGTAGGGAATGAGTCGTTGCTGACGCGCCTGACAAGCGGCTGCTGCGTTGCTCGTCGTTGCATGGCTCGCCATGCGGCCTCCTCGCGCCTTGCCCCCGCTTGCCATGC
>Ga0213838_1000194_pt1 | contig 70368 bp, 67 predicted proteins | sample SWPATP13_FD_160577 | JGI IMG/M metagenome (GOLD analysis project Ga0213838, IMG submission 160577) | Coastal seawater microbial communities from Marineland, Florida, United States - SWPA TP1 #3 | ecosystem: Environmental > Aquatic > Marine > Coastal | place: USA: Florida | collected 2016-08-06 | reverse complement strand
ACAGTAAAAGGACAGGAATAGTTGGCTGGAAAACATTATGGGAAGGATGGTTTCTACTCGAAACCATCCTTGAGGGCTACTATGCCTCTAAAGCTCTTGAAGAAATGTGATCAAGAGATAGCGCTTAGCGCCCTTTTTTAATTCATATAACACACAAAAAGTTTATAGAAAGCAATTTGTCTAATGCCAACTCAATACTTAGTGTTTTGAGCCAAATAAATTAAAATCACTTAAGATACTGATTTGAGACTGAATTTCACTTTCTATAATATCAAGTTCAACCAATTTATTGCAAAATGCGTTGGCTTTAGATTCCAGCGTACTGGTTTTGGTATTGATTTCTTTGGCCAAATCATCACTCATCGATTCTACGCGCTCGCCAACATTGCCTGCTCGTTGTTCATTATTTTCGTCTTCAACAGATTGATTAGCGACAGCGTCACCTACAGCACCTAGAATAGTGCCGATAGAATCGGTAACAATTTCTTCTATTTCCTGCTCAAATTCGCCCGCAAATATTTCATCAAAATCATCAAGATCCTGTGGGGCAATATAATAGCTGTCATCACTGTGATTAAAACGTTTCCTGATACGCCAGTGTAATTCTTCAAATTGCTTTTGCAGCTTCTGATGGGCGGCACTGTTTTCGCCTGTTAATCCTGCTATTACCTTGTTTACGGCCTTTAATCCTACATCGACACCTTCAATTGCAATGTCAACCAGTTCTGGCACTTGGGTGCGAATACCCAATGCGTACCGGTTTACAAGATCTTGCTGCTTATCATTGAGTGGAATTTCTCGACCGCGCACGAATAGTTGACCTGTTTGACTTATTTGAACGTAAGTAATGCCTTTCTCTTGTATGCGTATATGTTTAGGGTCAAGCGTGACGCCATAGTTAAAATGAATGTCACAATGCGCCTGTGAAGGAGTGGATAAAAACGCGAAACCTAGCAATATACTTTTTACTAGGTTTCTTTTAGTTGGCTTAAACATAATGTATTTGAGTATAGGTTAACTGGTTACTATAGGATCGATAATTACCTTACGTTCCTTGTAACGCATTTTGCTTGGGCCATATTCGCGCTTGGTCTTTTCTGAAAAATCCCCGACACGGGTCTCAACACCATGATAGATTCGTTCTGTGCCTTCCAGATAAACAGAATTCATATAGATTTGAATCTCTTCCTCTAGCTTTTCTTTTTCATTAAGAATTTGGCCAAGTTGAGCAGCGTGATGCTTATATGTTGAAACAACTTTGCTCATCATTTCTTGATCTACTTTATCAGCAGGAAGCTTCTTCAACTTTGTTGTTGCAGCTTGTAACTCACTTGTTTTGTCTGACTCTATTTTTTGTCGTTGTTCCAGCTCGTCTAACTTTTCTCTAAAGGCAACTAAACGTTTTTCAAAGTTGACGATGGTCGTACTGCCAGCTGTAGCGCCCACTGTGCCTGCACTTACTGACGTACCTGCACTGATATAACCTGCAATTAATTTGCCGTTGGCTTTTTCTTCAGAGCCGACCCATAGTCCATTTTCTACTTCGATAATACTGTGCATAAGCTGGTTTTCTATGCGCAAATCAGAACAATTAATTTCCGCATATTGGCAATACTTGGCGAAAATCTTACCTTTCGCTTTTATATTGGCACTCATCACAATATCTTTAACATTAATGCTTTCAACTTCCTGTTTACGGCCAATAATGCCACTGCCTATGGTAATGTCACCACCCGATTCAATAATTGCTGACTCTACAAAACCACCTATCGTGATGTCACCAGAGGCGATGACTTTCATACCTTCAGCAACATCACCATCAATAATGACACTGCCTTCAAATTTAATATGACCTGTACTAACGTCTACGTTCTTGATTTTGTAGACATCGTCAACTTCCATACCGTTGTCAATCAATCGTGGTAGGCCCACTTTGGTTGAAATCAATACATCGTTATTTTTGGGGCTAATCTTTGTGCCTTCACCTGCTTTAAGTGCAACGTCTTCGCCAGGTTGTGGGTCAATAGGGGTGCCTGTTACTGAATACCCTAACGAGCCTTCTGTAAGTGGAATTTTCTTGGCAAGCGGATCGCCAATTTTAACGCAAATAATGTCGCCCAAGTCACGCATGTCAACTGTGCCGTCGTCACGCTCTTTAGGGCGGAGTATACGATCTTGTGCACTTTGCACTAGCATTTTGATTTTAGCATCACGACCATTTCTAGCATCAATGCCAAACGCTATAGTCGCTTTTACGGTACTGCCAGGCTCTTCGCGAGCAGCCATTTGAGCAAGCTTTACTAACTCTTCTTTGCTAAACCCTTTTTTTACACCAGCTTGCTGAGCGGCATGTAAAATTTCTTTCGCGGTTAAATGTTTACCGCCTCGCGCAGTTGTGATCTCTGCAGTTGCAGACATTTCATCGCTGGCAATTTCTACTGAGATTGTGGCGTCTTTGCGCTCTAAGATTTGGTATTTTATTTCGCGACCAGTTTGATTGTCTTGCAAGGGTTTTAAGACACTCGACAATTCAGCAAGCGCATTCTTAATGTTACCGCGATCGACAAAGAGTTCTTGATATTCAGAGTTTTTAATCAATTCGTCGATACTTACCTCATTAAGTGGAGTTCCACTTTTTATTGGGGTAAGTACTAGATCAATATTATTTTTCTTATTTGGTTCTAGTGTTGCTTTTGTCACTCGCGTACAGCTCCAAGTTACTGCTCAAATATCAAGATATTTATATGTAATTCTCTTGGTGAATACGTATAAAGCTATTGGTGCCAACTTTACTATAGTCAACTTTATATTCTTTATTATCTAATGCTTGAACAAACAACAGTGTTTTTTCCTCGCCAAAAACGTCTGTTGAACCAACATCAACAACTTCCTGATAAGCTTTCTTCGCATCAGAGCGTTTTTTCGGAATAGGGCCATTATAAACACCGATGCCGCGATTACTCACGATAACAACAGGATGACTACCATTGACTATTAGTAAGTCGAATTTTCTAATTTTGTGGATAATTGTATTTCGTCCACTGGTGATGAAGTTTTTTTCTATCAAAACAGACCCCTATCTATACTTGTCTCTTGATTTAGCTACGTTTTTCAGTGGACAACATACCGAACATATTGTCTTATTAAGTGGCCTGATAACATAAGCTTAAAAATGCAATCAAGAGGTTTATGTTTGTAAATATATAAACTTTTCTCTTACTCCGCAATGTTTTATGCGCTTATATCAACGCTATTGGTAATAATGTTTTAGTCGTTAACATCAGCATGGTTCACAGCAATGTTAAAACTACATCTTTACTTCCAAGAAGATAATGTTGCTGTTGTTGATTCCGTCTGTTCCAAAGAACTACATTTAAGATAAACTTTTTATATAATGCGGTTTGGTATTATCGTTAAGAATAAATCGCCTTATAAGGTCAAGAGTTCGGTATGCTACGGTATTTTGGAAGTATTTTCGCTCACCACAGATAAGCATTTTTTGAGTACGAACGTCACTTGCAGTACCCCATGCGATCCAAACGGTACCTACCGGTTTTTCTACACTTCCACCCGTCGGCCCCGCAATTCCGGAAACGGCTACCGCATACTTTGCGCCTGACTCTCTAATTGCTCCCTCTACCATTTCTTTGACAACGGATTCGCTCACTGCACCATGTTGCTCAAGGGTCGTGTGGTTAACACCAACCATGCGCTCCTTCATTCGGTTTGAGTAAGTAACGAAACCAGCTTCAAACGCAGCAGACGAACCTGATACTTCTGTTAGCAAGCTTGCAATTAGCCCGCCTGTGCAAGACTCCGCTGTCGCGATGACTTCTTTTCGCGATATCAATAATTCAACTAGCAACTGTTGCAGCGGACGCGGTTTACTTTGTACTTCTTCGATAATGTGTGCTTGAAGAATCGTCGTCAGTTGCTTTGAGAGTATATCCAACAAAGGCAAATCATTTTTGCTTGTACATGTAAGCTTTAATTCTATGAGTGGTGAGGCCGCTCTAAAGCCAAGAGATATTGCTTCGGGCCATTGAGGAATTTGTTGATTAATAAACTCTTGTAAGGCGGATTCACCAATGCCAAAGACAGAAAATCGTTTAATAGTAAGGAAATTGTCATTTTGTTTATTTAATTCGGGAATAAGCTGTTCATTGAGCATTAATTCGAGCTCACGAGGAACACCAGGGGTGCAATAAACTTGGCAATTATTAAGTGATAGTGAAAAGCCTACAGCGCTACCGATTGGATTCGGGATGATATCACAGCCTTGCGGTAACTCTGCTTGCTTTAGGTTTGCTGGTGTTAGCTGTTGATTGCGCTTGTTTCCCCACGCCTGTAAGTGGGACAAAGCCTTTTCATGAGTCGCTATTGGTAAGTCAGCTGCGTTTGCTAAAGCTTGCGCAGTCAGATCGTCTACGGTGGGGCCGAGTCCGCCGTTAATAATAAGTACATCGGCTTGTTGTGACATTTCTTTGATTTCGTTGACCAACAAATGGAAGTCGTCGGCAATAGTGACTTTTCGGCAAACGTTGTGACCAATTTGCTTGAGTAGCTGTGCGATCATAGCGGAATTTGAATCAATGATATCACCTACCATTAGCTCGTTTCCTGTCATTAATAATTGAATTTTCAAACCGATTCCTTTTCGTGACGAAAAAATTTTTTTTAGATATTTAAACCAAATATAGTGTACCGTGCATCTTATAAAAAAAACGATAAATTTAAAGGAAATTAACATGAATAAATCACTTTCATTAGCAGGGGCACTTCTTCTTACATTAGGTGTTGTGAACAATGCATTGGCAAATGTGACAGATCGAATTGAAAAAACGATGCAAGTTGATGCGGGTAGTGAATTGCGCGTAGAGAATATCAACGGTGAAGTGTCAATTAAAGCTTGGGAAAAGGACGAAATTCACGTTGTCGCCATCGTAACCGCTGATAACGATGACGCCAGAGCGCGCGTAAAAGTGATTATTGATCAATCGGGCAATAATGTGCTTGTTCGGACAAAATACAAAGAAGAATCTAACTGGCGCAATAATCGGAACAACAATGTCGAAGTTGAATACGAAATTATGGTGCCTAAAGATACCGAGTTAGCTGCAATTGAACTCGTGAATGGATCATTAGAGATCGACAATGTTGAAGGTCGCCTAAATGTTGATTTGGTTAATGGTTCAGTAGAAGTTGACGGTGCAAAAGGGGATAGCGATATCTCATCGGTTAATGGCAGTATTAAAGTTGTTTATCAATCAGATGTCACATCTCTACGTGACATAGATATTGAAACGGTTAATGGCAGCGTTAGACTTACGTTACCGGAAAGTATTGGCGCAAGTGTTGATGTGGATACTATGCATGGTCGAATCAAAAATGACTTCGGTTTACGGGTAGAAGAAGGAACATTTGTCGGAAATGAATTAAAAGGCAAAATTGGCGATGGTAGCGTTGATATCGAAATTGAAAGTGTGAATGGTTCGGTAAAGATTCTTAAGATTTAGCTTCGTTGCCAAATCAAAAAGAAATACTTCAAAAAGCGGCTATCAAGCCGCTTTTTTTATGTTTATAATCGACCACATAGAAGAGTACAGAGCATATTTCGAGGGTTATCGAGCACAGAATGGCAAGATTGACCGTTGAACTTGCATTCTGAAATTAACAGTGAGCCTTTTCATGAGTTTTGAAAGAAGTGCATTATTCGGTAGATGGTTTAGGGTAGAACTAGACGAAAATGGCAGAGAAATCATGGAAATCGCCCAGCTTGCGGAAGATGGAAGTTATGAGTTTCACTTTACCATTTCTCATCTTGAAAATTTAATTGAAGAAAGCATTGAGTTTGGTGATTGGGGGATTTGTGGTGATATACATTTTACAATCACTAAAGGCGAAGTCATCGACAACGAAGCTTATTCTGCAAATACTGCCGATCCTGATAATTATCATGCATATAAAGTACTCAGTTTGAATAACCAAGAGTTTACCTATCAACATGTGGTATCTGGTGAAGTTTATAAGCTCAAACGCATCACAGAAAATATTGGTTATTGTTAATTCTGCACAAATAAGAACTTGAGAAGTCAAATGAAATCGATTGAACAAATTAAGCAAGCTAAATTGATTACCGCAGTTAAAACACCTTTCAATGAAAACGGTGATATTGATCTTTCTGCGTACGATGCGTTAATTACTAAGCAAATCGCTGCTGGCGTTGATGGTATTGTTGTTGGTGGAACAACAGGCGAAGGACATTTGCTTAGTTGGGAAGAACACTTGATGCTGATTGCGCACAGTGCGCACAAATATGGCGATAAACTCATTATTATTGGCAATACTGGCAGTAATAATACGCGTGAAGCGCTTAAAGCTACCGAAAATGGTTTTGCGATGGGGATGGATGCCACACTGCAAATAAACCCGTATTATGGTCGCACATCCTTCGCTGGCGTTACTGAGCATTTAAATCGTGTCCTTAATTTAGGCCCTGCATTTATTTATAATGTACCGGGTAGAACAGGGCAGGACATCTTGCCTGAAATTATTGAACCGCTTTCTAAGCATAAAAACTTCATTGGAGTTAAAGAGTGTGCGGGAAATGAACGCATTGCCTACTATGAACAAAAAGGGATTGCTTGTTGGTCAGGTAATGATGACGAATGTCATGATGGTATTCACAATTTTGGTTCTCATGGCGTAATTTCTGTTACTTCAAATATTGTACCTGAGTTAATGCGTGAATTAATGGACAATGAAAACCAAGCCCTCAATCAAAAATTGCAGCCGCTCATGGCGTGGTTATTTAGTGAGCCTAATCCCATACCATTGAATACCGCGTTAATGATGACAAGTGCTATCAAACCTGTTTTTAGATTACCTTACAAAGCAATGACGGTTGAGCAGCGCGAACAAGGGATTTCTATACTAGAAGAAATTGGTAGAGAGAAAATTGTTGGTGGTCAGTTGTCGCAACTGGACGATAGTAAGATTATTTACAGCGCGTAGCTTTCTGTGAGCGTGAAGGGGGAATATTTGTTCGAGCTCCCTTCTCAGCCTCTTTGGCAAGCTCAGGACATTTGGATAAAGTCCCCCTTTGTGCTGAGCGTTTCGAAAGTATCACGGTTACGACTCTTTCAATCGCTTGCTTACGTCAAGCAAGTTTAACCGTAGGTTGTCGGGTAAGGTAATGTCGATTGTCTGTTGAGAAACAGGACATTGAAATTTCATCGACGTTGAACAAAGTTGCAAGTTGAGATCGTTTGGATAGGTCATATGCCCATCGCCATGCAAACGATCTCCAACTACTGGAAATCCCATAGAGCTCGCATGTTTGCGGATTTGGTGTTTTCTCCCTGACTCTATCTTTACATCAAATAGTGAAATATTTGCGCTTTCATCATATGCGTGGCCTGTAAAATGACTTACCGCGCTACGTTGATCAATATCGATATCAACTTTTGTTGTTTCACCAATCGTGCATTTGCCATGTGTAATTATCTGGTAGTGCTTTTCAATATCATGATGCTCAAATAATGCACTGAGTGCTCTTGCTGCTTTTCTGGTATGCGCGAGAATAATCAAGCCGGTTGCTGCTCGGTCAAGTCGGTGTACGATAAGTGCAGAACGTTGCGGCGTCAGATGCTTTTCTGCCCATCTACTAATTGTACAGTGGTCGCTCCATTTTGAACCTTGGCTAAGCATTCCGTAAGGTTTATACCAAATACTGTATTCTTGATAGTCCTGCAACAATGTCGCACTAGGGCATTTTTGATTAAGTACTTGCTCATCATAATAAAAGTGGAGCTCTGTATGTTCAGGTAAACTTCGTTTTATCTTACGTACTCTTTTCGTTTTATTCTTATCTGTTAGCCATAAACAACCTTTATCAATTGCTTGTTTTATTTGACTTTTTGATAAATCGCACTGAGAGGAAATGAGATCAATGGCAAAGCTATTTTTGAACTTTATAGGGATATGCAGTTCAAATTTACTCATAAATCAATTTTTGCCTTATAGTTATACTTGTACATACTGAGTAAATTTAAACATATTTCAGTATTTGCTGACTAGCGTTATCATGCACGCGCAGTTAAAATACTGAACTTTATATGTCGGGAGAAAAATTATGGAACGAGATTTGGCATTGTTTCCAAATGATAGCTGTGGCGATGCTTTATGGAAGATGCTAGAGCAAGGTGATGACCTGACAGAATCTCGCGAAGTTGAATTTTCCGTTATATTTCAAACTGAAGAATTAGCATTAAAGTTTGGGCACTTGCTGTTGGAAAACAATCAAAAGCTGTCGTTCTGTCATTATAATGGTGATGAAAACTACCCATGGGAAATTACCGCTTACCCAGAAATGTGTCCAAGTTATGAAAATATTAGAGCCTATGAGCAATTACTCATTACCAGTTCTGCTCCGTTAAACGGTAAGTATGATGGGTGGTATTGTGTCACACCTGCTACATTACCTTATTAACAATGGTTGACTTATCTGCGCTTCAGGCGTTGACAAAAATTAAGAAAAAAGGGTTTGCTGAGCAGAAGCGCTTTATTGCGAATGTGCTTGCTGGAAAGCAAACTGACTGCCCAATTTGTCATCAAGAATTGATGATTTCATTTGAAGAGTTGTCAACAGCGTCGACTATTCAATGCGCTAAGAAATGTACAGATATTGCACTTGAAATCGATTGAGTTATTTTAATCGTTTGAGAGTTATTCGACTTAGCGAGATTCTACTTAATGCAATTCGACTCAGTTATTATTTATCTTCAAAATAAAATAGCTAAATAGCTAAATAGCAAAAAAGGTAAGCATTGGCTTACCTATTTAACATTAATCATAAGAGCTTTTTGATCACTCTAAAAACGTCGCAATCTCATCAAGTGATTTTTTCACTTGCGCATGGTGAGGAACTGTAGCGTCTTCTGCAGGATAGCCGGCAATTAGTAGCATGTATGCTCTATCGTTTTCGCCTCTACCGCACACTTTACTTAAGAATGACATTGGCTTTGGAGTATGCGTAAGCGTTACCAAGCCTGAAGAGTGTAGGGCGTTGATCAGGAATCCCGTAGCGATACCCACTGATTCATGCACATAGTAATTAGTATTCTTATCTTCTGAGTGAATACCGCCTTTCTTCTCGCTAAAAATAGCGATTAACCAAGGGGCATGTTCCAGATAAGGTTTATCAGCGTCTGTGCCTAATGGCTTAAGTGCGTCTAACCATTCTTCACCAGCACGACCTTCATAAAAGCTTCTTTCATGATTTTCGGCTTGCTCTCGAATTTGTTTTTTTACATCAGCACTACTCACAGCGACAAAGTGCCAGGGCTGATGATTGGCACCACTCGGAGCCGTTCCTGCTGCTTTAATGCAATTCTCTATGATTTCTTTTGGAACAGGACGATCACTGAAGCTACGAATAGTGTGGCGTCGTTTAATTTCTTGGTAAAACAATTGCGAACGGGCAATCATTTCGTCTTGAGGGTATTCAATATAATCTTCTAAAGGTGAAGCGTCATGTGGTTGCATACGTGCTCCTAACAATACATTTTTCAGTTAGCTTAGCGGTTTTGGTTCTTTTCAGGCAATACCTGTAAAAGCTTGCGAATTCAGCGCTATATACGGTAGCTGTCAACCATGATTGACGGATCTTATTGTGACTTGGCAAGAAAAGTTTATAGTTTTGATGCCCATTTTAGATAAAAGAATGTCTCTGTTGACACATTGTTCGACCATATATTTCAAAGAGTTAGCTGCTTGTTTCTGCATCATATTACATATATTGTTGCATATGCAATAAAAATAAGTTTTGTGAATAATACCTCGTCAAATTGGTGAAAATTATTTTCTAATGTGTTGATGAATAACACGCTCAATTTGCACCCTTGTATTGTGGTATTACACCTGAAAGGAATGCGATAAGTAGTAAATTCAATTGATATTAGGTATAAAAAAAGGACACTTATGTGTCCTTTTATGATTCGGTTGTATTCAGGGTTAGCCGATAAACTTACGAGCGTTTCTGAACATACGTACCCATGGTGAATCTTCTTGCCACTCATCTGGGTGCCAAGAGTTAGCTACTGTACGGAATACACGCTCAGGGTGAGGCATCATAATCGTTACACGGCCATCGGTTGTGGTTAACGACGTAATACCGTCTGGCGAACCGTTAGGGTTAGCAGGGTATGTCTCAGTAACATCACCATAGTTATTTACATAACGCATTGACACTGTACCTGAATCATTTGCAGCGCCAATCGCGTCTTCAGAAGCAAATTCTGCACGCCCTTCACCATGTGATACAGCGATAGGCATTCTTGAACCTTCCATGCCTTTGAAGAAGATTGACGGACTCTCTTGAATTTCAACGAGTGAGAATCGCGCTTCAAAACGTTCAGATTGGTTTTGAACAAAGCGAGGCCATGCTTCGCTGCCCGGAATGATTTCTTTCAAGTTAGAAAGCATCTGACAACCATTACAAACACCTAAGCTGAACGTGTCTTCGCGATGGAAGAATGTTTTGAACATTTCACGAGCTTTAGCGTTGAACAAGATTGATTTTGCCCAACCTTCACCTGCGCCTAATACGTCACCGTAAGAGAAACCACCACAAGCGACTAAGCCATTAAAATCTGCTAAATCAACTCGACCTTCCAAAATGTCTGACATATGTACATCGATTGCTCTGAAGCCAGCACGATCGAACGCTGCCGCCATTTCAACGTGTGAGTTTACACCTTGCTCACGTAAAATCGCTACTTTCGGGTTGTTTCCTGATTGAGCATCTTTGGCAATAAGGTCAGCTACAATGTCTTCGTTGATGTCGAACGTAAGGGCTGCGTTTAAGCCAGGATCTTCTGTGTCAAATTTCACGTCAAATTCTTGCTGCGCGCACACTGGGTTGTCACGTAGTGCCTGCATGCGTAATGTGGTTTCTGCCCAAATAGTACGGAAATAAGTACGCGTATTCTCAAGTACCGTTTCGTTGTTGCGAGTGAAGCGGATCATGTCGTCATTGTTGATACGACCGATGTCTGTGCATAGTTCAAGAATGCCATGCGCTTCAAGTACCTTGTGTACAGCATCAACATCTTGCTCACGAATTTGAATAACAGCACCTAATTCTTCATTGAATAGTACTTCAACATCAGAACCAGCAAGCTTAGTTAAATCAACGTCGATACCTGTATGACCAGCAAACGCCATCTCTGCTAATGTGGTAAATAAACCACCGTCTGAGCGGTCATGATAAGCAAGTAGTTTTTGCTCTGCTACTAACGCTTGCATCGCATTGAAGAAGCCTTTTAATGTTTCTGCATTATCAACGTCAGGCGTTTCAGTACCAAGTTGTTTGTAAACCTGTGCTAAACATGAGCCACCTAAACGGTTTTTGCCGCCAGATAAGTCAATTGCTACGATGCGCGAATCACCTTTGTCAGTGCGAAGTTGTGGCGTTACCGTTTTACGAATGTCTTCAACACGGCCAAATGCTGTAATGACAAGTGATAATGGCGCTGTTACTGATTTGTCTTCACCATTTTCCTGCCATTGTGTTTTCATTGACATTGAGTCTTTACCTACAGGGATAGTTAATCCCAATGCAGGACACAATTCTTCACCAACTGCCTTAACTGCTTCGTATAAGCCGGCGTCTTCACCAGGGTGGCCTGCTGCCGCCATCCAGTTTGCAGAAAGCTTAATGCGATTTAAGTCACCGATATCTGCTGAGGCGATATTGGTTAATGATTCCGCAACGGCTAATCGTGCAGAAGCGCCGTAGTTTAACAAGGCTACTGGCGTACGCTCACCCATAGACATTGCTTCACCGTGGTATGAATCCAAAGAAGCAGAGGTAACTGCGCAATCAGCCACTGGTACTTGCCAAGGGCCAACCATTTGATCGCGTGAAACCATGCCTGTAACACTGCGGTCACCAATGGTGATAAGGAACGTTTTTTCAGCAATAGTTGGTAAACGTAGTAAACGCTCAGCAGCTTCAGCAACGGTAATGTCGCTAGTGTTTAATGCTTTGCCCGTTTCTGTTTTGCTTTCAACATCGCGGTGCATCTTAGGTGGTTTACCTAAAAGCACGTCTAATGAAAGATCAATAGGTGTGTTGTCAAAGTGGCTGTCAGTTAGCGTTAGGTGTTCTTCTTCTGTCGCTCTACCTACAACAGCAAATGGTGCGCGCTCACGCTTACAAATGGCTTCGAAGTCGGCCAAACGTTCGTCGGAAACCGCTAATACATAACGTTCTTGTGATTCGTTACACCAAATTTCTAATGGTGACATGCTGCGCTCGTCGTTTGGAACATTGCGAAGCTCAAATTTACCGCCACGGCCACCGTCAGATACAAGTTCTGGGAAGGCATTTGATAAACCACCTGCACCTACATCGTGGATAAACAGAATAGGGTTGTCTTTACCTAACTGCCAACAACGGTCGATAACTTCCTGACAACGGCGTTCCATTTCTGGGTTTTCACGTTGTACTGATGCGAAATCTAAGTCTTCAGCTGATTGGCCAGATGCCATCGAAGAAGCTGCACCGCCACCAAGGCCGATGTTCATCGCTGGGCCACCTAATGCGATAAGGTTTGCACCAACGTTAATTTCGCCTTTTTGCACGTGCTCGTCACGGATGTTACCTAAACCACCCGCCAACATGATTGGCTTGTGATAACCGCGAATTTCTTCGCCATTAAATGAATTAACTTTTTCTTCGTACGTACGGAAGTAGCCAAGAATATTTGGACGACCAAATTCATTGTTAAATGCTGCGCCACCGAGAGGGCCTTCAGTCATAATGTCTAGTGCAGTTACGATACGTTCTGGCTTACCAAAATCTGTTTCCCATGGCTGCTCAAAACCCGGAATGCGAAGGTTTGACACTGTAAAGCCAACTAACCCCGCTTTCGGTTTTGAACCAACACCTGTTGCGCCTTCGTCACGAATCTCACCGCCAGAACCTGTCGCAGCGCCCGGGTAAGGTGAAATTGCTGTAGGGTGGTTGTGGGTTTCAACCTTCATTAATATTTGGATATCTTCATGGCTATAATTGTATTCTTTTGTCGCTGGATCAGGGAAGAAGCGACCACCTTCAGAACCTACCATTACCGCCGCGTTATCTTTATATGCACTTAGCACGAAGTCGCTGTTAGTTTCGTAAGTGTTCTTAATCATTTTGAACAATGATTTTTCTTGAGGCTTTCCGTCTATCGTCCAATCTGCGTTAAAGATTTTATGGCGACAGTGCTCAGAGTTCGCTTGTGCGAACATGTATAATTCGATGTCGTTAGGGTTACGCCCTAATTTAGTGAAGTTTTCTACTAAATAGTCGATTTCGTCTTCGGCAAGTGCCAACCCTAAATCAATATTAGCTTTTGCTAGTGCTTCTCGACCACCAGACATAATATCTACTGACGTTAGTTCGCCCGGCTCTGCGGTTGCAAATAATACTTCTGCTTGCTGGTGCTCAGTAAACACTGTTTCCATCATGCGGTCATGAATAAGGCCGTTCAATTGCTTTTCTTGTTCAGCCGTAAGCGTTTCGCAATCTACATAATATGAAAGACCGCGCTCTAAGCGAATGACTTTATTTAAACCACAGTTGTGTGCAATGTCGGTAGATTTTGAAGACCAGGGAGAGATAGTGCCGGGGCGGGGAGTAACGAGGTGCAATGTGCCAATAGGATCGTGTTCTTCGATGGTTGGTCCGTAGGTTAAAAGCTTCGCTAGAACTTCAGACTCCTCCTCGGTTAGTGCTTCTGACACATGGGCAAAGTGGGTAAACTCTGCATATATGTCTTTTACGGGGAGGCCCAAATCAGCACATTGGGTTAGTAATTTCTGTATTCGAAAGTCTGATAGTGCCGGAGCGCCACGAAGGGTTTGGATCAACATCGCCATTTGTTTACTCACTAGTAAATAATATTAGGGGAAAAAATCGCGCGTATTATAGTGGAAAATCCGCTCATTAGTAAGGAAAAAATACTCGCTTTAGGACAATTATCTAAAAAGAACTTTATCAATCTTATAAAACCAGCCACAATGTCATTTATGAAGTCTTTAATTACTGATTTTAAGCAAAATATCCTAGAACGGGTTTTGTTGCTTTGCTTGATGGCTGTTTTTCTGACGGCTTGTAACGTACAGAAAAAAGAACAGGTGAGTTTACAACGGATTCTAGATCGTGGCTATGTGACTGTAGGTACTCTGTTTGGTCCAACGAGTTATTACCTTGGGGCACAAGGGCCCACGGGCTATGAATATGAATTAGCGAGTAAATACGCACAGTATATTGGTGTTGAACTTAAAGTTGAACCTAGTTACAGCATTGAAGAACTTTTCAGTAAATTAAATAGTGGTAAAGTCGATTTTTTGGCGGCTGGCCTTGCCGTTACCGCTAACAGAAAAAATAGCTATCGTTTTGCGCCTAGCTATAATGACATCACACAGAAACTCGTATTCAAGCAGGGCAACAAACGCCCAAGAGAAGTGAGTGACTTAATTGGTCAGCTTGAAGTAACGGCTAACTCCAGCCATGTTGAAAACCTAGAACAGCTTAAATTGCGCAATGCTGGGCTAACTTGGGATGAAAACGACGAGTTAGATAGTGAAGAACTCTTACTTAAGCTGTTAAATGACGAAATTGACTATACCGTTGTTGACAGCCATACATTGGCCGTAAGCCGGCGTTATTTCCCCGAAGTTAGCATTGGTTTTACAATTAAGCAATCTGAGCCACTGGCGTGGGCGGTTGCTCAATCGAGTGATCATGCGATACTCGCGAGCCTTATCGAGTTTTTTGGCATCGTTCATCATGACGGCACATTGCTAGCGCTAAACGACAAGTATTACGGGCACGTAGAGCAGTTTAATTACGTTGATACGCGCGTTTATCTGGAAGCGATTGAAAAAACACTACCTACCTATCAACCATTGTTTGAGAAATATAGCCAAGACCTCGATTGGCGATTATTAGCTGCGATTAGCTATCAAGAATCTCATTGGAATCCTAAGGCCCGCTCTTATACTGGGGTTAGAGGCATGATGATGCTCACACTGCCAACTGCCAAACAAATGGGGATCAGCAGCCGGCTAGACGCGGAGCAAAGTATTCAAGGGGGCGCTAAATATTTTCGTCGCATGATTAAGCGGATGCCGGAGCGCATTCCAGAACCCGATAGAACTTGGTTTGCTCTCGCTGCATATAACGTTGGGTTAGGGCACTTGAACGACGCTCGCCGAATAACAGAAAAGTTAGGTGGAGACCCCGACCGTTGGGTTGAAGTAAAAGAGTATTTGCCGTTACTTCGTCAGAAAAAATACTATAAATTTACGCGCTATGGTTATGCACGCGGTGATGAAGCCGTGCAATATGTAGAAAATATTCGCCGCTATTACGATACGCTGCTATGGGTTGATGAAAACCAAAAAGCGAACGAACAGCAACAAGTCGCTGAGGAATTGCTTGAAAAAGGCGAAAATGTCCCCAATAATGAGAATGAGGTATTGAATACAGAGCAGTAGTTGGCCGTAGCTAATTACATTTCTCGAACCGATCAAGTTCATGCGGATAAAGGTGTTTGCGCGGTTAAACTAAGTACAATCAAGTATTGCATTTCACACAGAGTTGATTGTCATCATACTGTCATGTTTTCAGTGAATAATAAATGGATAGCTAGTAACGCTTAAGGAGTTCTTATGATTAATAGAACACGCAAGCTGATGCGAGGCATTCAGCGAAAACGTTTAGTGCAACGTCAAAAGCACAAAATCAATTGTCGCCGTCAGGCACAATTTATCAATGAAACTTATGTCAGTGCGTCAAACTAAGGTTTGAACGGCTGACACCCTAAATGGGTTAAAAAGTTAAACACAACGTGGGAAAGTGATTTTCCCACATTTGACACCTGATAACCTACTCAAATTCGCTAAAATAAACTCGCCAACACAAATTCACCAGCATAAATTCACACGCGCAAACTTGGATTCATTAGCTTTGAACGCAATGTAATTGCCTATTTATTGTTGGCGTTATTTAGCTTGTTGGCTTTTTTCTGCTGTTTTTTCTCTTTTCTTCTTCGCTGAAAAAAAGCGGAGAGACGTTGACTACATTCTTCCGCCTGTATGCCAGCGCAAACCGTTACCTGATGATTAAGGTTTTCATTATCGACGAGGTTGAATACGCTACCCGCGCTGCCTGTTTTCATGTCAGTGGTTGCAAAGACCAAACGCGATATGCGGCTATGTACTAATAAACCAGCGCACATTGGGCAAGGTTCAAGTGTTACGTATAATGTGCAATCGATGAGTCGATAATTATTAAGGTACTGTCCGGCTTCTCTTATTGCGATCATTTCGGCATGGGCTGATGGGTCATTGCTCGTTATTGATAAGTTAAACCCTTCACCAATAACTTCTCCATTATGCACAACAACTGCGCCCACCGGAATCTCGCCAAGTGCTTCTGCTTTACGCGCTAACTCCATGGCTCGCGACATAAATTGATGGTCGAGCGCTTCTTGCTCTGCTGATACGTCTTTTTGAGTTTCTGGCGCGGTCATTACAAAAACATTTCCAACAAATCATTAAGGTAGCGATGACCTTGTATCGTTACTTGCCAATTTTCCCCTTTGCATTCTAGCAAACCTTTGCGCTGCGCTTGTATCAACGTTGGCAATATAATTTGGTCACTTAAGCCTGTTCGCTGTTCAAAGTGCGTTAAAGAAAACGGCTGGCGTAAACGTAGTTGATTCATCATAAATTCAAAGGGGATTTCTTCTGCTGCGACATCACGCAGTTGGTCTAAATGTAGACGCGCTTTGTCTAGATAACCTTTAGGGTGTTTTACCTTTACCGTACGTTGTATTTTACCCGAGGTTGTATCAGTGATTTTGCCATGAGCACCACAGCCGATGCCAAGGTAATCACCAAATGTCCAATAGTTGAGGTTATGCGCGCTACGAAAATTAGGTTTGCTGTATGCAGATATTTCATATTGAACATATCCCGCCTGATGCAGTAGCTCAACACCTTGCTCTTGAATTGACCATAGGGTGTCATCTACTGGAAGCTTAGGCGGCTTTGAATAAAAAGCTGTATTTGGCTCTATAGTGAGCTGATACCAAGAAATGTGGTCAGGCTCGAGTGCAATCGCAGTTTTCAAATCTTCTAACGCACCTTCAACGGTTTGATTTGGTAAGCCGTGCATTAGGTCGAGATTGAAACTTTTTATTCCCGCTTGCTTAGCGAGTTTAGCAGCTCGCTGTGCTTGGTTGCTGTCGTGAATGCGCCCCAATTTAATGAGCTTTTCTGACTCAAAACTTTGCACACCAATAGATAAACGCGTAACGCCAGCTTCTGCAAAACCAATAAACTTATCCGCTTCTACCGTTCCGGGATTTGCTTCTAACGTGACTTCCATTTCGGGCGCACAACTAAAACGTGTTTTTACCTGAGACAATAAACTTTGAATAGCGCTGGGCGAAAACAGACTAGGTGTACCACCTCCAATGAAAATTGAGTGAAGTTGTCTTTCTTCGAGCTTAAATTGGGCAATGTCAGCATCTAGATCTTTTATCAGTTCTTCAACGTAATCTTGCTCAGGAATATCGTGCTTTAGAGCGTGGGAATTAAAGTCGCAGTATGGACACTTTTGCACACACCATGGAATGTGAATGTACAAGGATAACGGTGGAGCTTGAAACATGACTTAAAATACTTTTACTAAAAGGGCTGTGTAAACGGTTATCGCGCATTACTTAAGGTTGAGGCGTATAACTGCGAATCCCAACCTAACAATAGTGGCTATTGTAAAGCAAAGGCTGTTAAGAGTATATATGGCTTAAAAATGCAGTGTTAGAAATACCAAGTTGTTGCTGGTAATGTATACAGTGGTTGCGAGTTTCCTCCCAAGTCAGGAAATGAGGAATCATTCCTTTTTTCGTACTGCTTGAAAATTTATATTACTGGTGTGGAAGTAATTTGTGGCTTGGCCGAGCATAATTTGTTATTAATGTGCCAAGAAGAAAAAGAGGACATTGCGTTGGAAGAAAAACAGGCAACTTTCCTCTGATTAAATTGTTATGTATCTGGTGAAATATGGATATCCCTGAAATTGTAAAAGTAGGGCTTGCCTTAGCCGTAATAGGTTTTCACGTGCTTACACTTCCGAAGCATGTTACGACAAAAATGAGACGAGCTTATTCATTATCCTTGTATTGTTGTGCCGCTTTATTTATTGCAATGCTAATTAACAATTATGTTGTTAATTTTTTTGAATACAGTCATTACCTTCTTCTGGCTGTATTTGTTCCAACAGTAGCTTATGTGGCATATTTTACATACGGCAAGAAAGATACATAACAAACTGTTTAAAATGACGTCTTACTGCTTGGCTGACGCTCATTCTTCGCTAATTATAGCCAAGCGTAATTCGCCTATTAACAGGGCGTTAGGTGCCCATGTCTAAATTTGCAGATTTAGTTATGTCTTTAGCAATATTGTTGCTATTAACAGCTGTAGTATTTCGGCTTTCACCTTTATCTGTGTATGTTGTTCAGCAAAAACTAGGTTTAGCGTTAATTGGGTGTACTTCTATTGCACTAGCAACGGGTTTGTGTGTTAAGGCTGGGTACGGCTTTGGTTCAGATCTAAAACAAAATTTAGTGTACTTATCTACTTTTTGTTTTAGCTTTTTGTTTCTCGATTTGGTTTTGTTTATGCAAAATATGCTCAATGAACAAGAGCCTGTATATTTTGTGATAACTTCATTAATCGTTACAGCCCCAGCTTTGGTTGTTTTGCACAGGGACTTAAAGGGTAAAAGGTGGTTCAGCACCTAACAAGTCGTTTAAAAGGACAATGGTATTGACCCGTTTTAGTGGACACCTCCTCATTACATTGAGGAGGCTACAATGCCTAGATATACCCAGCCTAAAAAGACATGGTTTTATCCAGTCGAATTCAAAATTAAAGCCGTCGAGCTAAGCTTAAAAGAGAATGTAATGTCTAAGGATGTTGCAGAGGCACTCGATATTCATCCGTTAATGCTTTGCCGTTGGCGAAAAGAGTATCGAGAAGGTAAGTTTAAACAAGTACCTCGCTATAAAAGCAACGAAGAGCTAATGAAAGAAATTACTGACTAAAAGAGTTAGAAAAGGTGATAAAGGTTACCCAATAGCAACGATTGCTTTCTATGGACCCAATAACAATGTTGCAACAAAAGTTGTTTGCGCAATCATACGCTATGACGGCGCAGAAGCTGAACCAATGAAAAAACGGTTTTCTTCATCAGACCTGAGAAAATCTGAACATGTTTTGAGTGAAATATTAGGTTTCATTGATGAACAAGAAGTTAATTCCGTAAGTATGATCGAAGAGATAGTAGGGTGCCCTCATGAGGAAGGCATTGATTACCCCGAAGGTGACTATTGTCCTGAATGCAGTTATTGGAAAGGTCGGGACAGGTTTAGTGGCGAGATGGTGCACTAAAAATATAACTAAGGTTATTGAGCCGTTGAGGTCAAAAACAAACGATTTAGTTGCTCAGAAATAAATGTTAACTAATTCGCGCATGACTTAGCACAATTACCCTGATACTTTGGTGAACAATTTTTAATCTAATTGTCATGTGTATCGAAAAGACGTGTGACACCATATAAATAGGGAGATTGAAGTATGCATGTCACCAGTAGGCTACAGATAATCATTTGTTTGCTCATAAGCGTTTCAACAGTAACGCATGCGAGCGAGCGTGAGAAAACAATTAGTAAGCAAGCTGTTATTGAGCAAATTGCAAATGCTTATGGCGGTAATACACTCATATCGATGAAATCGATTATAGTTCACGATCGTTACAAAACCATTACCGCAAATGGCGGCGTAAAGCCGGGTTTAGATGCTATTTCACAACTGCATTCAACTTTAACGGTTGATTTTGAGCTAGGGCGAAAATCTGTCAAGAACTGGAGTATTAATGCTAGAGGTAAACGACTCGGTCAGATAATGTTTGATGGTGAGTCGGGATGGAGTATAAATTATTTACGTGGGTCCCATGTCTTACGTCCAGATTTAAACCAGCACAATGTTGGGGCAGGTATGATGCGGTTATTAGATACTACCGTAGTGCGTTCACTATTAGACGCTGGTGACTTAGTGAATTATGAGGGATATGAGTACATAGGACGCAAGAAGCATCATAAGTTGAGCTTCAAAATTAATGGTAAGACTGACGTCACTATCTATGTCAACAGCTCAACGGGGCTGATTAATCAAATGACACAACCTAATGGCTCTACTTATATCTATTCTGACCATAAAAAGTCTAACGGTATCACTTACGCGTCAGATACAAACCAGCTGCGTGATGGCAAAGCGGTCATGCTCACTTATTCACGTACAATTGAGGTAAACCCCATTGTTTCCACTGCGTTTACCTTGCCCAAGTCAACAAAGGCACTTGAAGGAATGCGAGATAACTCAAAACTGGTGGTGAATAAGCTCGATGACGATGTCTATATCGCTGGGTTAGGAAATAGATCGTCACTTTTTGTTGATGCTGGAGATCATTATGTTGCTGTAGGGAACTTGCCCGGATTTAAAAAACGATTGCAGGCAGTTAATGACGTAGTTGGCGCTGAAAAAACAGTTAAATATACCGTTGTTTCAGAGCATCAAGGACACATGGGGGCGCTCGATGAACTTGCGGAGTTAGGTGCTAACTTTGTTACCGTTGCTGAACATGTGCCATTATTGAAATCAAGACTTTCGCAACCTTTAGCAGACGAGCGTTTTGTGTTGGTGGAGAAGCAGCGAGCATTTGCTAACGGTAAAGTAGAGGTTTTTGATATTCAAACAGTCACTTCAGACCAATTTCTGTTGTTTTATGTACCAAGCGTGAAACTCGTGTATACCATGGATGAGTTTGGTACGAATCTATTGAATTCGGTGCCATCTGGTGACAAACGCACCCTTTCATTGCGCCATGCCATAGAAGCGCTAGATATTGATGTGCAGCAATTTGCCTATGTACATGGCACAGGAATTTTGTCGATGACACAGCTTAAACAAGTGACAGACGGTTATATTGAAGGAGATTGTCCTGAAGGGCATGTGATTTGTAGCGAATGATTTTTGCCATCGTGTAAACGATAAAACGGTAATGCCTTTTAAGGATTACCGTTTTATCTAATTTTGCTAACTCGTTAGTCGTTTTACAAGTTGCGCTAGCGCTTTACCGCGATGGCTCAACGCATTTTTTACCTCGCGTGGTAATTGTGCTGAGGATTTCTGCTCTTGTTCAACCCAAAATAGCGGGTCATAACCAAAGCCCTGTTCACCCTTGGCTTCGGTTAAAATACTTCCTTCCCAAACACCGTGACAAATAATTGGGGTAGGGTCGTCTGCATGCCTCATATACACGAGTACGCAGTGGAAGCGTGCGCTACGCTTTGAAGTTGGCACACCTTGGAGTTCCTCAAGTAATTTAGCATTATTGTCTTTATCATTTGCATTGCTGCCAGCATAGCGTGCTGAAAATACGCCAGGTGCTCCTTTAAGAGCGTCAACTTCTAACCCTGAGTCGTCTGCAATCGCAGGTAAACCGGTAATTTTAGCAGCGTGCCGCGCTTTGATGATGGCGTTTTCCACAAATGTTGTACCCGTTTCTGGTACGTCAGGCACGTCAAAATCGCTTTGTGGTTGAATCAAAATGTTGTGATCGGCAAGCAATGTTGCAAGTTCTTTTACTTTGCCTTGGTTACCTGTTGCTAACACTATGGTCGACATATGAGATATTCCAAATATTTATTGAAAATTTGGAGCGATCATAGCGCAAATCAAGTAAAGTGAAAATCTGCTTTATTATTGCTTTCTGGCGATATGGATATTTAGGAATCTTAATGTCTCTTTATCATAATTTTCTGGCGTTACTCATTATTTCTATTTGGGGATTCAACTTCGTTGTCATTTCGTGGGGCGTGAATGATATGACACCGTTTTTTATGGGGGCTGGGCGCTTTTTGCTCGTGGCAGTCATTGGTATGTGTTTTGTTAAACGGCCCAATATTCCTGTTTTCTGGTTGGTGACTTATGCACTAACATTATGTTTTGGTCAGTTTGCGTTTTTATTTTATTCAATCGAAAAAGGTATGCCTGCGGGGCTTGCGTCGTTAGTGCTTCAGTCGCAAGCTATGTTTACCATTGTTTTCTCAGCGCTGGCACTCAACGAAGGTATCTCTAAACAGCAGATATTGGCATTGGGCGTTGCAAGCGTTGGACTAGTGTCTATAGGCCTTGCTGAGCAGGCCAGTGATATGACGCTAATCGGTTTTGTGTTAACCATTACTGCGGCGGTTAGTTGGGCGGTTGGTAATGTCGTCAATAAAATGATTAATCAACGAGGATATCAGGCTAACTTGAGTTTAGTGGTGTGGTCGGCATGGGCTGCTTTTATTCCGTTTTTTATCGCGAGTTGGTGGGTGGATGGCCCTGATGTGATTTGGTCGCAAATAACTTCACTTAATGCCATGTCGATATTTGTGCTGCTTTATTTAGCAATCGCTGCATCAATGATTGGTTACAGTTTGTGGAGCAAGCTATTACAAAATTACGGTGCAGGGCAGGTAGCCCCACTAACGCTTGGCGTACCTGTGGTTGGGATGATAAGTGCGGCATATTTTTTGAGCGAATCACTAACCAATACTGAAATTTTTGGCTGTGCGCTAGTTATGGCTGGGTTAATCATCAATAGCGTTAAACGAAAATCCAATAAAACCAATGCGGCGTTGACTAACGAAGCAGCGGAATAAGACAAAACTTAATGTTTTATATGCAAAAAAAAAAGCCGAACATAATAATTTCGGCTTTTTGTCATGGGTTTTTTCGGATTTACTCAACGTAAAATTTTTGCGAAAACTCTAAGCGATGAGTTTCTTCTCCATCGGTAATAGTTAAATCAAAACGAATGGTTTCCTCGTTGCGATAATCAACTTCTGCCAAGTAGTAAATGGCGTCACCTTCGCGCACTTCCTTAAATGATAGCGTTTTCTTTTGGTCGGCTAAATTTCTAGCTGTTCCAGTGATAGAAACTGTTTTAGCTGGCGTGCCTTTTTTACTATTATCAAGAACCGAAATATTGACTAAACCATTGTATTTACTTCGTTCAATACCATAGGCCTTGGCTATTTCTGGCGTAAAGAATGTTGCGCCAATCGCCATGTAATGGATATTCATTTTACCCATTTTTTTCATATTCTCTGCTGATACTGCTGTCGATAAAACTAACATCGAGAGCAGGCAGCACAACATTATGATGTTTTTAGTTAACTTATTCATGGTAGCTCCAAGCTTCAACCAATTTGGTATGACACATTATTGCTAATTATAGCTCTTGAAATGCGTTATATCATGCCCCAGTATGGAATCCATCCTCTCAGGACGATATTGATAACATTGAGCAGTAAAAACGCCACCAAAACAGATAAGTCTAGTCCACCAATACTTGGTACAACTGCGCGAATCGGGCGTAAAAATGGTTCCGTTAACTGGTGGAAAATCACGAGTGTAGGGTTATAGCCTTGAACTACCCAACTCATTAGTGCCATCACCAACATGATGATAAATAGCAAAAAGCCGACTTGTTTTATCCCAAAAATCAACCCGAAATACATCGCAGAAGGAATATCAATTGGGCCGCCATTTAACACGGGGATTACGACAAACTTTAATGTTGAAATAACATAAGCAATTAAAATAGTGGCTAAGTCTAAACCGCCAAATCCAGGAATAACGCGACGTACTGGCACAACTATTGGATTTGTTACTTTCACGATAAATTGACTAAGAGGGTTGTAAAAATCCGCTTTAACCATTTGTAGCCATACGCGTAGAATTAGCACCATCAATAGTGCATCGAACAAAAATCTCAGCAAATAATTAATTGCTTCCATTAAACTTAAACCTCGGTTATTGAGTGAATCTCGTTATGAGTTACTATTTTGCGCCATTTCTTTAGCGCGATGCAATGCACAATCCATTGCTTTTGTGACAATTTGTGGCAAACCATCCGCTCGGAATGAATCAAGGGCTGCCTGTGTAGTGCCACCTTTCGATGTCACATTCTCTCTAAGTTGACTAATTGGTATGTCATTTTCAACTACCATAGATGCCGCGCCTAGCGCAGTTTGTTGCACTAGCTTTCTGGCTTGCTTGGCACTAAAACCTAAGTCGATGGCTTTTTGTTCCATGGCTTCCATGAATAGAAAAAAATACGCAGGGCCTGAGCCTGAAACTGCGATGATGTGATCGATTTCTTCTTCTGTTTCCAACCAACTAATAATGCCTGCTGCAGTCATTATGTGTTCTGCCATTAGCTTTTGTTCTTGGCTGGTTTCTGGCGAAGCGAATAAACCCGTAACACCTAGTCCAAGTTGTGATGGTGTATTAGGCATAGTACGCACTACAGGCAGTTTGTCACCAAGCGCCGTTTGAATTTGTGCGAGAGTTGTTCCAGCGGCAACAGAAACAATAAGCTTGTCATTGAGAGATGTTTCGCTAATTAATTGTTGGCATACGTCGCAAATAAGGTGAGGTTTTACGCCGAGTACAATTACGTCAGCAAACTCAGCCGCCTCTGTATTTGAAGCTGTGTGTTTGATGTCGTGAATATGGGCAAGATGTTCTCGTTTTTCAGGAGAAGGGTTAGAGACGATTATGTCTTGAGGGTTAAAGCCTTTGCCAACTAATCCTGCAATAACAGCGCTATTCATGTTGCCTGCGCCAATAAAAGCAACTTTAAAATTCATAAGATTCTCTTAATTGTTAGTCACGACGGCCAAAAATAGCCGTTCCAATTCTCACCATTGTCGAACCATGGCGAATTGCACTGGTTAAGTCGCCTGACATCCCCATCGATAAAGTATCTACGCTATTGTATTGATCTTTTAGCGAATTATATAGTGCATTCATCTTGGCAAAGCTGTCGTTTGCATTGTCTTTTTCAGGAATAGCCATGAGTCCGCGCAATACCAAGCTATTGCTTTGGTCTACCAGCTTAGCGAGTTCGTATACTTCTTCAACAGTTGCACCTGATTTACTTGCTTCTTCACTAATATTGACTTGTAAACAAACATTTAGCGGAGTATCGTGTGAGTATCGATGATCATTAAGCCGTGTTATGATTTTAGCTCTATCGACACTATGGACCCAATGACAATGCTGTGCAATTTGCCTTGTTTTGTTCGACTGAATTGGGCCAATAAAATGCCAAACAATATCTTGCAAATGCTCAAGTTGTTGGGCTTTGTCGCTGACTTCTTGCACGTAATTTTCACCAAAAGCGCGTTGTCCACACTGGTAGGCTTGCTCAATCAGCTCGATTGGTTTCGTTTTACTCACCGCCAGCAGTTTCACACTAGTACGCTCACGATTTGCCAATTGGCACGCGTTATTAATTTGCAGTTCCACTGCGTCAAGATTATCTTTAATACTAATCATAAATTAATCGTTACTTGTTTTTCGGGATTACCGCTATGTATTGCCCGAATCAAACCAAACTATAGGGGTTCTCATGGATATCACCGAATTACTTGCATTTAGTGTGCAAAATAATGCCTCAGATTTACATCTATCTACTGGCACTCCGCCATCAATTCGTGTAGATGGTGATGTGAGAAAATTAAACATACCTGCGTTCGATGCTAAAGACGTTAACGCATTAGTGTACGACATTATGAATGATCGTCAACGTAAAGAGTATGAAGAAAGCATGGAAGTCGACTTTTCATTTGAAGTACCGAACTTAGCCCGTTTCAGGGTAAATGCTTTTAATCAGAATCGCGGGCCAGCCGCGGTATTTCGTACCATTCCTAGCAAAGTCTTGAGTTTAGACGATTTGGGGTGTCCTGATATTTTCAGAGATATTTCGGATAACCCTCGTGGTTTAGTCTTGGTAACAGGGCCAACAGGTTCAGGTAAATCAACAACCTTGGCTGCGATGGTTGATTATATCAATAGCAGTAAATATCACCACGTATTAACGATTGAGGATCCAATTGAATTTGTTCATGAAAATAAAATGTGTTTGATTAACCAACGGGAAGTGCATCGCGATACGCTCAGCTTTAACGCAGCACTTAGATCGGCACTTCGTGAAGACCCTGACGTTATTCTGGTTGGTGAGATGCGTGACCTTGAAACCATTCGTTTAGCAATGACCGCCGCTGAAACAGGTCACTTGGTATTTGGTACCTTACATACAACCTCAGCACCTAAAACTATTGACCGTATCATCGATGTATTCCCAGCAGAAGAAAAGTCTATGGTTCGTTCAATGTTATCTGAATCATTACGTGCTGTTATCTCGCAAACGCTGGTGAAAAAAGTTGGTGGTGGTCGTGTTGCAGCCCATGAGATCATGATTGGCGTGCCTGCCATTCGTAACTTGATTCGTGAAGATAAAATAGCGCAAATGTATTCAGCGATTCAAACGGGGATGTCGCACGGGATGCAGACGATGGATCAATGTTTACAAAACTTGGTAAACCGTGGCTTAATTTCTAAACAAGATGCTATGGCAAAAGCAGCGGATAAGAGTCAGTTCCAAGGCTTTTAATAGATAAGGTATTACTATGAATTTCAACAGTTTACTCGAAACAATGGTGCGAGAAGAGGCATCAGATATGTTTGTTTCGGCTAAGATGCCAGTAAGTGCCAAAATAAATGGTGAGTTGCAAGCAATTGACGATCATGTATTGACGGCTGAAGATTCTTTAGCGTTAGTGCTGGGAGCAATGAACCAAAAGCAGCAAGACGAATTTCAAAAAGACAAAGAGTGCAACTTCGCTATATCGGTAGACGGCATTGGCCGTTTCCGTGTTTCAGCGTTTTGGCAGCGAGATATGGCGGGTATGGTTATCCGTCGTATTGTGACGCAAATTCCTGATGCTGATGATCTTGGTTTACCTCCTGTGCTCAAAGACGTGGTTATGTCTAAGCGTGGCCTCGTTTTGTTCGTTGGTGGTACGGGTACAGGTAAGTCAACATCAATGGCGGCATTGATTGGTTATCGCAACAAAAATTCGCGCGGCCATATTCTCACGATTGAAGATCCAGTAGAATTTGTGCACGAGCATGGCAAATCGATGATCACTCAACGTGAAGTTGGATTAGATACTGAGTCATTTGATGCTGCGCTTAAGAGTTCATTGCGTCAAGCGCCTGATGTTATCCTGATTGGTGAGATCCGTAGTCAGGAAATCATGGAACACGCATTGAGCTTCGCTGAAACGGGTCATTTATGTATTGCTACACTGCATGCTAATAACGCTAACCAAGCGATTGATCGGATCATGCATTTAGTACCTGCAGAGCAACATGGTAAGTTGTTATTTGATTTGGCACTAAACCTACGCGGTGTTGTTGCACAACAATTGATACCAACGCGAGATGGTAATGGGCGCGTGGCAGCCATCGAGATATTGCTCAATTCACCTTATATTGCTGAACTAATTAAAAAAGGTGAAGTAGGTAGTATTAAAGAGGTAATGGAGAAGTCAACTGAACAGGGCATGCAAACCTTTGACCAAGCACTGTTTAACCTTTATCAACGCGGCCTTATTAATTACGCTGATGCATTGCATCATGCTGACTCGCCAAATGATTTGCGATTAATGATTAAACTTAGAAGTAATGATCAAAGCGGAACGGGGTCACTTTCTGGTGTGACCATTGATGGTTTAGAGCCAGACGATGAATAACAAACTCTGCTAAATTGTACACAAACTAAAAACCTGCTTAACGCAGGTTTTTTTATGGAAAAATAAAGCAAAAATTAATTGATAAAATGTAACCACATGGGAATGGTAACAATACAGGCTAATGTTGAAACTACTACTGCTCCTGCGACCGTGTCATCATGCACTCCTTGAATTTTGGCAATTAAGTAGGCATTGACACCAGTGGGACAGGCGCTAAGTACCACCAATATCGTGCTGACGTCTTTGGGTACCATAAAAACGTACTGTGTAGTTAACCAGACAAGTGAAGGAAAGATGATTAGTTTAATAAACGTGGAAAAACTGATAAAAAACTTTTCTTCTTTAACGCGATAAAACGCGAGTGAAGTGCCTAATAAAAACAGCGCAGAAGGGATAGCGGGTTGGCCAAACAATTCCAGTGTGTCTAGCATGAGTTTTGGCAGCTCAATGGGTAAGAAATGGCTTATTAACCCTAACGAAATGCTAAGCACAATTGGATTGTATAAGGTTTGTTGCCCTACCTTGTGAATGAGAGAGCTTTGCTCATTACCATTATTTTTCAAACATAGCAGGCTAGTTAACGTAAACAGCAAAGCACTGTGAAAGGTAATTATTAAAAAGACGACACTGACAACTTGATCGCCAAGTGCAGCCAAAAGTACTGGCAGGCCGACAATTACGGTATTGGAATAACTTGCGCCAAGTGCAAAAACAGCCGAAGCGCCCAGTTGTTTTTTATGCTTACTGTGGAATAAATAATTAGCCGCTAATGCGAGTATGAACATGGCTATTAATGGCAAATAGAACGCTAAGAAATAACGAATATCGAACTGACCAGCAATTTTGGCTGTGGCCATTTTCTCAAACAAAAACACAGGTATGACAAAGTAGAAAACAAACTTGCTTAAGCCTGATAGCTGTTCGCGATCGAGCCACTTTAGTTTTGCGGTAACAAAGCCAAATAAACAAATCGCTACCAACGGAAAAATAATTTGTACTATCGACATAATGGCAGCGATTGCTTATTGGTAAAGGGATTCAAAGTAACTTTCGATGATTAGACAAGCGGATAGGGTATCAATATGATCTTTTTGTAGATTGCGGTAGCCCCCTGACGCAAATAAACGTTCCTTAGCATCAGCAGTGGTTAAGCGTTCATCTTGAAATTCAACAGGTAAGCCAAATCGACCGTGAATGCGATTGCCAAATTTACGCGCATCTTTGGTGAGCGGTTGTTCAGTACCATCCATATTGAGTGGCAAGCCAACGACGACAAGTTGAGGTTGCCATTCTTTTAAAAACTTTTCAATTTCATGCCATTGAGGGATGCCATCTTTAGCCTTTACCGACGCTAAAGGCGTTGCGGTTCCGGTAATTTCTTGTCCAACCGCGACACCGATATATTTTTTGCCAAAGTCAAAGCCGACAACCGTACGTTGCCCTTGAGGTATGTTTTTTGTCACTACGCGTGTCCAACATCGGTGGATAAATGAGAAATATCAAAACCTAGCTTTTCAGTTGCTTTTATCCAGCGTTGTTCAACAGGGGTGTTAAACAAAATATCGCTATCAGCAGTAATGGTTAACCAAGAGTTTTCTTGTATTTCTTTTTCAAGTTGGCCTGGTCCCCAACCCGCATAACCGAGCGTGACAATATAATGCTCAGGCGCAGCGTCGGTTCCCAACGCCATAAGAATATCTTTTGATGTGGTGATCATAAACTCGTCACTTAAGGCGAGTGAGCTACGCCAGCCAGCCTGCGGGCTATGTAATACAAAGCCACGATCTGGGGATACTGGACCACCTGTTAATACTTGTTGTCCCAATTCGGGCAGTTCATCGCGTTCAATATCGATTTGAGCGAGTAATTCATTCAGCGTCACGTTCACGGGTAAGTTAATAATTAACCCCATGGCTCCGTCATCGTTATGCTCACAAATGTATGTTACAGTTTTGTTGAAATATGAATCGCCAAGCGTGGGCATGGCGATCAATAAATGATTTTCTAAGCTTTCCACTTTCCCACCTAATTGCGATGTGTTGATACATACTCTTCAATGGCATCCATCAATTTGCCACTGATATTAATAGGGTATGCCGCTTCAATTTCTCTAATACAAGTTGGGCTGGTGACATTAATTTCAGTGACTTTATCACCAATTACATCTAGTCCAACAAATATCAGTCCTCGTTTCTTAAGCTCTGGCGCTATGGTTTCAGCAATGAGTTTATCACTTGCGCTTAGCGGTCTTGCTTCGCCTGTTCCACCTGCTGCTAAATTGCCCCGAGTTTCACCAGAAGCTGGTATCCTTGCTAAACAGTATGGCATAGGTTCGCCATTTACGATAAGTATGCGTTTGTCACCGTCTTTAATTGCAGGCATATATTCCTGCACCATAGCGTACTGTTGCTCATGGTTAGTCAGTGTTTCTAAAATTACACCGATATTGGCGTCATTCTCTTTGATACGGAAAATTGATGACCCCCCCATACCGTCAAGCGGTTTAATAATAACGTCGTTTAATTCTTGATGAAATTCACGGATCTTTTTATGGCTGCGAGTGACTATGGTTTTAGGCGTTAATTCTGGGAACCAAGCCGTAAAAAGTTTTTCGTTACAATCACGTAAGCTCTGCGGTTTGTTAACGATTAGTGTGCCTTCAAGTTCAGCGCGTTCAAGCATATAGGTGGCGTAAATAAATTCGGTGTCAAATGGAGGATCTTTACGCATCAGCACGGCATCGAGTGTCGACAATGCGATATCGTCTTCGTCTGCCAGCTCATACCAGTGGTCAGCGTCATCGAACACTTTAACTTGTTTAACACTTGCGCGGCACTGTCCTTGTTGTAAATATAAATCATTCATTTCGATGTAATACAGCTGATGACCTCGACGTTGCGCCTCCAACATCATTGCCATTGATGAATCTTTCTTAATATTTACTTGTGAAATGGGGTCCATGACCACGCCAATTTTTAAACTCATGTAATGTATCCTATTTGCAAGTGCTGATTATCTATCCTAAATCGCCGAAACGACATTGTAGCGCAGTAATCGCTGTTAACGCAGCCGTTTCAGTGCGCAGAACTCTAGGGCCTAAGAGTACTGGTATAAAAGACCGCTGGTGTGCAGATTCTATTTCTTGATCACTTAAGCCACCTTCAGGGCCAACGAGTAGTGCAATGTCTTTACTCTCATTTGGCAAAGACATGATTGAATGTTCTGCCTTTGGGTGAAGGTTGAGCTTGAGCGATTGCGGGCAATTCACTAACCAATCCTCTAGGCTAACAGGCTGATGGACAACAGGTATTTTTGCACGTCCGCTTTGTTCACAAGCTGAGATAACGATTTTCTGCCATTGATCTACTTTCTTCTGCAGACGGTCGCCCGATAACTTAACACCACATCGTTCTGTAAAAAGAGGCGTAATCTCTGATACGCCAAGTTCAACTGATTTTTGCAGCGTATAATCCATACGGTCGCCACGGGAAATGCCTTGACCTAAATGTAAATTAAGTGGTGACTCATTTTGCTTGGCTTCAAAGCTATCTATGGTCGCTTGCGCACTCTTTTTAGCAACATTACAGAGCGTTGCGTGATAATCACCATAGTGTCCATCATTTAGTCGGCCATTAAAGAGTGTTATGGCATCTCCATCTTTGAGTCGCAATACGCGAACAATGTGTCCGAACGCGTCATCAGACAATTCAATAGTAGAATTAATAGAAATTTCACTGTCTTGGAAGATTCTAGGGTTGCGCATTTTACTGTTTATAATAGTATATCTTGGTGTTCCTTGAAGATATGGGCGTTAATTGTATATTTCAATATTCAATTGTTGAATTTGTCGATTTAAGAGCCCAAGCCTAGTTCAGGTTACACTTTATATAAAATTGTTAACAAATGGTCTCTGTAAGGCTATTTGTCGTGGGGTAAACTGCCCAAGAGAATTGCTAACCGAACGAATTACGCGTGTACAGCAATAAATAGACGAGTAATGTTTTTCTTAATCGTTTGTTTTTAATAAAAATTGCATGTCAATCCAAGGAGTGCTTCATGCTACCAAAAAAATCCCGTCGTAGACTGCCAATTAATTACACTTTGCCTGTTAGTAGTGCCATGTTAATGGTGTTACTTACTGCTTGTGGGCAACCAGACCAACAACAGCAAACTATGCCAGCACCTGCTGTATCGGTTGTTCAGGTAAGTGCCGATGAAGTCGGTAATTATCAAGAGTTTGTTGCGCGTACTGAAGCATCAAAAGAGGTTGCTTTGGTAGCACGTGTTGAAGGTGAACTTATTCAACGTGAGTTCGAAGAGGGGAGTGTTGCTCAAGAACAACAGTTATTACTTAAAATAGACCCTTCCGTTTATCAGGCATCGCTAGATTCTGCAATGGCTGATTTATCGAGCCGAGAAGCTGCCGCTAAAACGGCTGAACGAGATTTAAAACGGGGCCAAGATGTTTTTAAAGATGGCTATTTGTCGCAGGCAGACTTAGACAAACTTCTATCTAACGAACAGCAAGCGAAAGCGGCCGTTAAAGTCGCTCAAGCGGCACTGGAAAAAGCGCAGTTAAATCTTGGCTACACTGAAATCAAAGCGCCATTCTCAGGGCAAATTGGTCGCGTGAATTATAGTGTTGGCAATGTCGTTGGCCCAAATAGCGGCCCATTGGCAACGCTAACCGCTGTTGATCCTATTTATGTGAATTTTCAGGTGAAAGAAGCGGATTTTATTTCCTATCAGCAAAAGCATACGGGCATTACTGATCCGAGTCAGGTGCCGATTGATTTAAAACTGTTATTACCTAATAACACTGAGTATGGGCTAAATGGTCGTTTGGATTTTGCCGACACCAAAATTGAACAAGGCATGGGCACAATTCAAATGCGTGCTGTTTTTGATAATCCTAACAAGCTTATCTTACCTGGGTTGTTTGTTACCTTAATCATTGAAAGTAAAGATAAACGTGAACTTCCTCTTATCCCGCAAGCCGCAGTTCAAGAAAACCAGCAAGGCAAATTTGTATTGGTAGTGGCTGATAACAAAGTGGTACAGCGCCAAGTTAAATTAGGTCGTAGAATTAACGCGATGTGGGTAGTTGAATCAGGTGTCGACGTAGGCGAGCAAATCATTATTGAAGGCTTACAAAAAGTTCGTGCAGGCGGTGAAGTTAAGCCGGTTGTGAAAAGCATTGACCCTGTGACTGGGGCTATTTCCGCACCAAATTCGTAATAGGCAGCTGCATATGATCAGTAAAACGTTTATTAATCGACCGAAGTTTGCGTTTGTCATCTCTATTGTCATTACGCTAGCTGGTTTGATTTCGATGGGGTTATTACCCGTCAATATGTACCCACAAATTACACCACCGCAAGTGCAAATTACGGCGGTATATCCGGGTGCCAGTGCACAAGTGGTAGAAGAGTCTGTTATTCGACCCATTGAAGAGCAAATCAATGGGGTTGAAAACATGATGTACATTGAATCTACTGCATCGAACAACGGTGCAGCCACGATTACCGTGTATTTTACGGTTGGCACCGACGGCGACATGGCACAGGTTAATGTACAAAACCGTGTTGCAATCGCAGAGTCCTCTCTTCCTGCTGAAGTAACTCGTCAAGGGGTTAATGTTAAAAAGCAAGCCAGTAATATGTTAATGGCTATTAACCTGTACTCCGAAAAAGAGGAGCTCGATCAATTATTCTTGAGTAATTACGCAACAAACTATTTAGCGGAGCCGCTAGGACGTATCAACGGGGTAGCTTCGGCTGAGGTTATGGGTGAAATGACCTATAGCATGCGTATGTGGTTAAACCCAGATCGTATGACATCACTTGGCGTGACGATTACGGAAGTTCAGCAAGCATTGCAAGAGCAAAACCTAATTGTTGCTGCAGGTAAATTTGGCGCGAGTCCTAGTGTACCTAACCAACAATTTGAATACTCGATTCAGGCACAAGGGCGCTTAAAGACCGTAGAAGAATTTGGGCAAACTGTTATTCGTGCACAATCTTCAGGTAACTTTATTCGTTTGAACGACATTGCGCGTATCGAATTAGGCTCACAAGACTATGGCGTAACCGCTACGCTTAATGGCAACCCAACGGCATTTTTGGTTATTTATCAATTAACTGACGCCAATGCGACGCAAGTAGCGACTGATGTTAAAGCAGCAATGAAGGAATTAGCTGAGCGTTTTCCTGACGGCTTAGAGTACGCGGTGCCGTTTGATACCACTGAATTTATCACTCGATCTATTGAAGAAGTGAAGGTGACGCTATTGCAGGCGGTTGGCTTGGTTATTTTGGTTGTTTTCTTATTTCTTCAAAATTGGCGCGCCACTATTATTCCATCGGTCGCAATTCCTGTATCGCTTATTGGTACGTTTGCATTTATGGTGTTGATGGGATACTCAATAAATACCATCACATTGTTCGGGCTGGTGCTTGCAATTGGTATTGTGGTAGATGATGCCATTGTCGTTATTGAAAACGTTGAACGTATTCTAAAAGAAGAAAAACTGCCTATTAAACAGGCTGTTGCCAAAGCAATGGAGCAAGTTTCTGGGCCTATTATTGCAACAACACTAGTGCTTCTGGCGGTATTTGTTCCGGTCGCATTTATGCCGGGAATTACTGGTGAGCTATATAAACAGTTTTCTGTAACGATTTCTTTTGCCGTGTTGATTTCATCACTAAACGCCTTAACGTTGAGCCCCGCGTTGTGTACGGTATTGCTTAGCGAGAAAAATATGAAGCCTATCGCATGGCTTGCACCACTTGAGCGTTGGATTGACAGCACCACAGGAAAGTACACAAGTGCGGTAACATTTATCGTCAAGCGTGTAGCGCGCGTTGGTATCGTTGTCGCTGTGATGTTAGTTGCAACAGGTTGGTTAACTAAGTCTGTACCGACAGGGTTTGTTCCGGGCGAAGATCAAGGCTATGTGTTCATGGACATTCAATTGCCTGACGCTGCATCTTCAAACAGAACGCAAGCGGTTATCGACAAGATCACTCCATTGATTAAAAACGATCCAGCTGTAACGGATGTTATTACAGTATCAGGGTTTTCTTTGTTAGGTGGCGCAGGTTCAAACAACGGTTTAGGCATTGTGATTTTGAAAGATTGGGAAGAGCGTGAAACGCCGGAGCTGAGCTTGAATCAAATCATTCCGCGATTGATGGGGCAGTTATGGACAATGCCAGACGCGCAAATCATGTTATTCAATCCTCCGCCAATTCCGGGCTTAGGAAATAGCTCTGGCTTTGAATTCAGACTACAAGACAGCGAAGGCCGTAGCCCTACTGAACTGGCGCAGGTGATGAACGGTTTGATTTATGAAGCGAACCAACGCCCTGAATTAAATCGTGTGTTTAGTACCTATCGTGCCAATGTGCCGCAGTATTTTCTAGAGATTGACAGAAACAAAGCCAAGGCACAAGGCGTAGCCTTAAGTGACATATTTGTTACCTTACAGGCGCAGCTTGGTTCGCTTTACATTAATGATTTTAGTCAGTTTGGACGTACCTATCGTGTGACGATACAGGCAGAAGCGCAGTATCGTAAAGAACCGTCTGACTTACGCCATTACTATGTGCGTAACCAAGATGGCGACATGGTGCCATTAACTACACTGGCTAAGCTTGAACCTATATTGGGCCCAACAAGCATTGCGCATTTTAACTTATATCGAAGTGCAAGTATTACTGGGCAAGCAGCAGCAGGGTATTCTTCAGGCGACGCTATAGCAGTAATGGAAGAACTAGCAGCTAATCTGCCACAGGGCTATGTATTTGAGTGGGCTGGGCAGTCAAAGCAAGAAATTGAAGCGGGTGATTTAGCGCCAATATTATTCGCGTTAGCTATCGTGTTTGTGTACCTATTCCTTGTGGCTCAATACGAGAGCTGGACGATTCCATTTGCCGTTATTGGCGCGGTGCCTTTGGCTATCTTCGGTGCCATGCTAACTTTGTACGTGATAGGACTCGAAAACAATATCTATGCGCAGGTTGGCTTAATCCTTCTAATAGGTTTATCAACTAAGACAGCAATACTTATTGTGGAGTTTGCGATGGAAGAACGCGCCAAAGGTGTACCAATTGTAGAAGCTGCACTGAATGCTGCACGATTACGTTTTAGAGCAGTGCTTATGACTGCATTGTCGTTTGTGCTAGGTGTTTTGCCATTAGTATTTGCCAGTGGTGCAGGCGCAGGAAGTCGTGTTTCTCTGGGTATTACTGTGTTATCAGGTATGCTTGCTGCGACGATATTCGGAACATTACTAGTGCCATATTTCTATATGCTTATTCAACGAATGCGAGAGAAAATTAAAGGAGATAATCCTGAACAAGTCACAGAAGGCTAACGCCTGAAGGTTAATTGTCTAGGAAATATTGTTGAAAGAGGGTTAGCGATATGTCGTTAACCCTCTTTTTTCGTATCGTGGGTCATTAAAACAAAAAAAAGCCCTGACATAGGTCAGGGCTGAGGGAACTAAGTTATATCATCTAGAGAGTAACTTAACTGGGCAACGAGCTCTGCCTAATTAAGTAAGGTTAGAGTAAATGCTTCATGTGACAGTTTGATTACAGCCACCAAATAAAAGTTAAATTTTTCTTGGCGCACATTTTTAAATTGTGTAACGTCACAGCATGAGATTATGCAGGGTAATTAAGTGGCTGAAAAAAGATTAAAACATTTTTATATTGCTGAAGAGCAATCTATTTATTTAATGAGTCACAAAGATGCGACGAAATTAAAAGAATGGGTTGAGTTGTGTAAACAGCAATTGTCACTGCTTGGTTACATAGACATTGCATTGATTGGTAAAGGTGCTTACGGGTTTGTATTTGGCGCTCGTGATGAAAATGGTCATCATTTAGTCTTTAAATTTTCTCGAATCAATCTGCCTCAACATGTTCAGGACAGGTTAGCAGAAGAAGCAGAAATTCAAGGGGAGCTATCACACCCCCGAATTCCAAAGGTGTTCGAATACTATAAGATTAAGCGACAATCTATTGTGCACATGCAACGTGCACCGGGAGTAGATTTAGAAAAATACTCCCTGCAAAACGGGCCCCTCCCACCGGAAACAATTGTCAAAATCGCCATTCAGTTAGCTGAATTATTGTTGTATTTACGTAAGCCTGCAAATCACAAAAAAGGAAAGCCTTACGTTCACGGTGATATTAAACCATCTAACATCATGTTTAATGAAAATACGGGACGCATCTACCTCATTGATTGGGGATCAGCTGTTAACGCTCAGTTAGACACTCACGGTCATACAACTGCTAACAACATCATGGACTTGATGAGCAGCGACTTACAAAACAGTAACGCTAGATTAGGCGATGTTTATTTTATTGGACCAGAACAGCTTAATGGTGAAATGTCATCGCCGAGATTTGATGAACAAGGAATGGCGGCAACCTTATATGCCTTAGCTTCTGGACAATCGTGCCGCTATGGTAAGAATATCATCCCACCATCATCCTTAGGATTACCTAAATTATTAGCCAATATTTTAGAGGGCATGCTCAGTGACGATAAGCGCAAACGAAATCAGGCGGGGGACTATTTTTTCAAACACTTGTCGTTGCTCAAAAATACGGTACTGGCTAAAGAGCCAACGCATTACAAGATTGAACCTCTCATTCCCGTATGGTCACGTGGAACAGAAGGTGAAATTGATACCGTTGTTTATGGCTCGCGAAAGTCGTTTCTCAGGGAAGAAAGCGATGACGATGACTTAAATGACGTCGACGATGCGCAGCTAGAAAAATACTACAAGAACTTTTTGATGGGCATGGGTGATACTGAAAAAGCATTTGTCGCTGCGGTGAGCCGTTTGGGGAACTTTCCTGTTGTTGGAGGTTTGGCAATCCGTTGGGAAAAAGACGGTGTGTATATTGATTCTAACCTCACCATGTTTGATGCATCGCTCAAAACGTCTTTTCAAAGTGCAGTAAATAATATGGTGCGATTGGCACAAGGGATTTTTCGCGTTGGCGTGTTTAAAAGTTGTCTGTTTAACGCACGTAAAACGCTACACATTGAGCGCGACAGCACTAAAGAGCCGTTTATTGCACGACCAGAGCAATTTATTCCGTTTGAGGTAAGTGCAGTTCCTGAGGTTGACGATATCACCCGATTGCATTCTTACTTTGAAGATGGCAAAGATCCCGACGAGTACTTACATTTGCCAGATCAGATCATGGCCGTTTTGGCAAGGCTGAATTTAATTCATCATACTGGATGTATCATTTTTGAAGTATTGCCCAAGCACTTGAAAATTCATAGCTATTTGATGTTACTTAACCATGACAAAGAACATGAATTTAAAACATTATTAGGGGAATTATTGAGATTATTGCCTACAATCAAAGGGCAGGGAATATCGGGATTTATGAAATTGCCGTATAAAGACACGCGATTTTTTGAACATATTAACCGATTACCTGATAAGTTTTATCCTAAGAATCCAAAACGCCTTTCAGGAGAAAAATAATGAACAACAAAATAGGTGAAATGGCTTGGCTTGATCTGTCAATTCCGAATGCTGAGGAAGTAAGCGAGTTTTATCAAAACGTGATAGGTTGGCAGGTACAGGAAGTTTCTATGGGAGACTACGCTGACTATGCGATGGTGTGCGCGTCTACCGGTGAACCTGTGGCAGGTGTATGTCATGCTAAAGGGCCTAATCAAGATTTGCCGCCTGCGTGGTTGCCTTATTTTCTAGTAGAAGATATTGAGCAAGCAATCGAACAAGTGACCGCAAGTGGCGGGGCGTTAGTTACTCAGCTTAAATCAATGGGGAACGATAAGTATGTAGTAATAAGAGACCCTGCAGGTGCGGTTTGTGCCATCTATCAAAAGGGGCTTAGTACATCTCAAGCTTAAGTTTACACTCATAAATACAGCTAAAGTGGGGAACTTTGTGGTAAAAGTTGTTGTAGTTTTTCATTCTGTTACTGGCACAACAAAACAATTAGCGGAAGCTGTTACTAATGGTGCTGCAGCAGAAAACGGTGTCGATGCCAAATTAATCGAAATTAAAGGCAAAGATATTGTTGAAGGTAGGTACATTAATGTTGAAGTCATTGAAGAGCTAAGCAGAGCAGATGCGTTGATCTTTGGCTCGCCGACATTTATGGGAAGTGTATCTGCGCAATTTAAAGCACTTGCTGATGCAACTGGAGACCTTTGGGCCGACAGAGGATGGGCAAACAAATTAGCCGCAGGTTTTACCATAGGTTCAAATTTCAGTGGTGATCAGCTAAGTACCATTCAATACATGCAGGTTTTTGCCAGTCAGCATGGAATGCTATGGGTAAGTCTTGATATACCGGGCAACTGTGACCCTGAAAACCGAAATCGGTTGGGTGCTCAATCTGGATTAATTGCGCACTCAAAAGATGGCCAACTGGATGAATTAGATTTAGTAACCGCACAATACCTAGGGCTGCGCGTTGCACAAATGGCAGTGAAGTTTAACGCCTATTAGTGCATGGATTCATCATAAAAAGTAGCGCCATGCTTTCCGTGGCGCTTTTTATGATACATGGCCATATCTGCGCGACGAATCAGCTCCGAGGCGGTTAATTCACCAAATTCGCAGCTTGCAATCCCGATACTAATCGATAATTCGAAAGAAAGATTTAATTGAGCTGTTAAAATATTCAATGCGCCATCGAGTTTATCGGCAATTTCTAGTAATTGCTCCTTTGTAGAACTACCAGAAAAGCCGATAATGAATTCGTCTCCACCAATTCGACTCACCAAGTCTTGTTCTCTCACAGCTGCTTGCAAGGTGTTTGCAACAGAAATTAACACTTCGTCTCCATATTCATGTCCAAATTGATCATTAACTTCTTTAAAGTTATCAAGATCGATAAAGAACACAGAGAGTGTTTTTGATTGGCGCGATGCCTCTTTGAGTTTTTGGGCCAAATAATCAAGTGCAAATGCTCGGTTGTAAAGGCCTGTTAAATTGTCGTGAGTAGCTTGGTATTGTACATGGGCTTGTTTCTCTTTTGTTTTAGTAACATCGCGGACTAACATAATGAATCTATTGGTTGTCGATTGACTTATCCTTGCTTCAAACCATTTTGGTTCTTTACTTATTTCCAGTTGATACTCAGTAATGTCCATGTTCTTGCTTTTCTTAACGGTCAGAATGGACGACCTAATCGCATTTGCAGGCGCTTCAGGTAATAAGTCACACATCGATTTACCTAAAAACTCGTGCGGTGGTATATAAAGATCACTCACATTACCTGCGCGATATTCTAAGATAATGTAGTCTGCATCCAGCACAAAAATTAGATCAGGAAAGACACTGAATATTTCTTCAGCAGTTAATGTGTCTTTTTGTTGGGTAGGTGGTGCTACCGTGTTCCGTTTCATGCAAGTCCAACTTATATTTAACGCGCCATAATAAAGTTAAGCAGATATTTAAAGATATTTGTAATCTAGTGTTATTAATGCTGTGAGTCATGAGTCGTTATATGCCACTAGCGAATTCATGTTCATGACTAAACTCGCTACGCAAAAATCTAATTTCAACCAATGCGTACGCTACTCGAAGCACCTTTCCTTTTGTATGTTTCTACTTTTAAGTCAGTTTGTTGCGTGATTTGTGATTAACAAAGCCGTTCAAGAGAATTCAAATCACAGTTGATTTAACCACAATCTCTACTTGTAATTTTAATGTGGTAGTTGTACCCTTGGTTTGGGTGGTACATCTTAAGAGGTTAAATTTCTGCTAAGTTTCGTTGGTTAAATTCCATCGGTAACTGATATTTAACAGTATGCAATGAGACATACCGTCTAGGTTTACAAGAAATAAACTAGGGCATTAAGAAATGGACATACAAATAGACATCGAAAGCGAGGTGCCTATGTTTGCTCAACTTATTGAGCAAATTAAAGCTGCGATTGAAACACGGGCAATTTCGCCGGGTGATCCTTTGCCGTCGATTAGGCAGTTAGCAAATGACTTAGATATTAACAATAAGACTGTAGCGAAGGCATATCGATTGCTGGAGCGAGATGCAATTATCCAAGCAAAAGGGTATCGAGGTTCGTTTGTACACCCGCAAGCATTGGAAAATTGCCAAAAAGATAACACGAAACTGGTTAATAGCGCATTGGCAAAAATAATTAGTGAGTTACGCGCTATTGGTATCACTGATTCTGAAATTCGCATTGCATTTAACGAACAAATGAATGCACACAAATAAGAGGGAACCGTTATGACGATTTACTACTTAACGTATGGTGCAATAGCAATTCAATTGCTGGTGATATCGTACCTGTTAGCAAACAAGATGATGGCTCGAATGAGATACGTTACAGAGCATTACCCCAAAGAGAAATACCCCAAGCTATACCCTTCAACGGAAAATAGTTTTGAGACTTGCGTGCACTCTTTCACGTCAAAAAATAATGGTGTACTCATTTTTTTAACTTCAGTGTTAGTTGGTTTGTTCTTATTTGAATTCGAAGTACCAGAAGTGCTGCCCGCAGTATTTTTGATGATCCAGTTCATACCATTTGCCTATTTGGAGTGTTCGGAAAATAGCTATTTTCGTGCAATGCGCAAAGCGGACAAGCGTAATATACGCACGGGAAGCTTAACGCCAAGAAATCTTACTGACTTCGTCTCTAAACCTTTGTTAATTGGGGCGATTGCTATGCTGATGCTGGCATTTGCAGTAGATTATGCTGTCAACCAACATATCGAGAAATATCTGCTTGGCCTTGGAAAAGGAACATTTTATCGAACCGTTACGTTAATCGTTACGAATAGTTTTCTTGCTCTCATTGCTTACAATGCGATTTATGGAAAAAAGTTTGATCCGTATTTGACACCAACAGATAGGTCTCTTCAAGTATCGATTATCGTCAAATCAATGCTGTTTATTAGCATTGGGCTTAGTTGCTTTTATATAGTGAGAGAAGGAACAGACGATAGCTCGCTAGATAGTTTTCAGACAATATTTATGAGTATCTATTGTTTACTGATTTCACTATTTTCAATCGGCTATAGGCTGTATTCACTAAATGTTGCTAACATGAATTTTGATGTTTACCGAGCTGATACAGATTCTGCTACTCATCAGTAGGTAAGTAAATGATATGCCGTGTTGGATTTAGCCAACACGGCGCTTGATGCCAATCATCGCATTGAACACCATTTCCTTTAGAAGATCCCATTTTCGAAATTTACCATGTACTAATTAATCCCATTATTGGGATTAGGTTAGATATTATTCCACCAATATTCTTGTTACTTATTGTAATTTAAAGTTTTATTTTGTATGGCATGAGGGTTGCTCCTATACCGTCATCTTAACTAAAAGAACTTAGATTATGGATATCGTTCGCAAAACACAAAAAAATAAGAATCGTCACTGGATTAAAGTGGCAAGCGTGTTAACTGGCACCGTACTGTTAGGCATTGTGATTTGGCAGTCAACAACAGGCATTGGCAAGGTAAGTGTTGCCCGAGAAAGTTTACTGGTTGATGTGGTAAAACAAGGCGACTTACTCGTTACGGTGCGTGGTGTAGGCGTATTAGCGCCCAAAGATGAGCGATGGGTAGCGGCGAATGTAAATGGTCGCGTTGAACAAATTCACGCTAAAGCTGGCGCACAAGTACGTAAAGGTGACTTACTTATGGTGCTTAACAACCCGCTATTAGAGCAAGAGCTTGAAGAAACGCGTTGGCAACTCGAAGAATTAGAAGCACAAATCAACGCTGAAAAAGTTACTTTGGAATCTCAGTTACTTGACCAAGAAACTCGCGTGACGAATGAACGACTTAATTATGAGCGCGCATTACTAACGCTAAATGCCCAGCAAAAGTTACTCGAGCAAGGCGTAGTAGCTGTTTCTCAAATCAAGCACGAAGAAATCAAAATTGACGTGGCGCAATTCAATGAACGTTGGCAACTAGAAATTAAGCGTTTGGCTAAGAACAAAGAAAACATGCAGGCGCAACAGCAGGCATCGCAAGCGAGATTAAATCGCATGCGACGTATTTTACAACGCGTGCAAGATCAGGTTGAAAACCTTCACGTCAAAGCCAGCATGGATAGCATCGTACAAGAAATGCCTTTAGAACTGGGGCAACAGGTTAATTTAGGCAGTAATTTGGCAAGATTAGCGCGCAGCGGAGAATTTATTGCTGAATTGCGTATTCCTGAGAAACAAGTGAGCGAAGTAGCCGTTGGGCAAATCGTTACAGTTGATACCAAGATGAGTAAAGTTAAAGGCGTTGTACAGCGAATAGAACCAACAGTAGTCAATGGTTCTGTACAAGTTGATGTAGCGCTGACCGAACCCGCCCCCAAAGAATCCAGACCAGATTTGACCGTTGATGGCATTATCGAAATCGCTCAGCTAACTAACACTTTATATGTTAAACGCCCAATGTTTGCCAAAAGATATACGTCAGGCGAAGTATTTTTAATGAATCAGACCATGGACAGTGCGAATAAGCAACTCGTGGCCTTTGGTCAACAATCAACCCATTTTATCGAAATAAAACAAGGATTAACGGCAGGACAATCGATTATCATATCTGACGTCGCTGCGTGGGAGTCCCAAGAACAAATACAAGTGAACTAGGAGAGAGTCATGAATACGCAATTGGATAAACAACAGGAATTAGTCAAACTCAACGCCATTAAGAAAGTTTTTTATACCGATGATGTTGAAACGCATGCGCTGGATAATATTAACCTTACCATCAATAAAGGGGAGTATATCTCAATTTCAGGTCCCTCGGGTTGCGGGAAGTCGACGTTGCTATCGCTTCTAGGATTACTTGATAATGCAACAGAAGGACAGTATCACCTTGCAGGACATGAAGTTTCATCATTAGATCGTGACGAGCGAGCGCGTATTCGTAATAGTGAAATAGGATTTATCTTTCAAGCATTTAACCTGATTAGTGACTTAACTGTAGCGGAAAACGTTGAATTACCACTATCTTATCGACGTGATTTAAGCAAATCACAGCGTGAGCAAATGGTAAAAGACGCATTACAACAGGTTGATATGGCGCACCGTGCAAACCATTTTCCATCACAACTGTCGGGTGGTCAGCAACAGCGTGTTGCGGTAGCTCGTGCGATTTCAGGCAGTCCGTCAATAATTCTAGCTGACGAACCAACGGGAAACCTTGACTCAAAGAATGCGCAAAGTGTGATGGCGTTGTTAGAAAAATTGCATGCCAACGGTGCAACTATTTGCATGGTGACACATGATCCGTGCTCTGCGAGTAGAGCTGAGCGCATTATCGAAGTGTTTGATGGCAAAATCGTGTCAGATCAACAAGTCGAAAATCCGTCAGCTATTGCTGTGTAACTGAATCAGCCATTGCTATTAAGGATATTATTATGTCTATTGCTCTTGATTTAAAATATACCGCAAGATTGTTACTCAAAAAGCCGATGTTTACTGCGGTGACCATTCTTATTGTTGCCATTGGGTTAGGTTTGACGCTTTATACCTATTCTCTGTTAAGTAGTTTAGTGTTTAGCCCACTGCAACTGAAAAACGAACAGCCCATTGTTGCTATTGAAGGTTTTTTTGATTACAACCATTTGCAACGCCGCCATGCAGACCCTTTACACCTATATCAACTTCATCAAAATTCCGGATTAATTGATGAGATTGGCATCTATTCAGAGGACATCACTTTTTTAAGTGCAGACAACCTAAACAGTGCCAAAAAACTCAACGCAGCTTTTGTCAGTTGGAATATATTTGAATTTGCAGGCGTTCAACCGATTTTAGGTCGTGGATTTAGTCCTGATGATCATTTAGATGGCGCAGAATCCACAGCCGTTATTAGTTATGACGTATGGCAAAATGTATTCGCTGGTGCGCAAGATGTCGTGGGCACAATGGTTAAGCTCGACGCTACGGCAACAAAAGTAATAGGTGTTATGCCTGAGGGATTTGCCTTTCCTGCAAGAGCACAGTTATGGCGACCTGCGCTGCAATTACATGTGGCGCCAATTGAGCCTACTTATACTGGCTACCGCGCGTTTGCTCGGCTCAACACAGGTGCTTCGATAGCGCAATTGCAACAATACATTGCTGGTTTTAATAAAGAAATCGTCGCGTCATTGCCTGAAGACTATGGTTATCGAATAAACGGAAAGGGTGAATATTTGCGTGCCGTACCGTATAAAGAAGCGGTTATTACGCAATATTACTCGTTGTTCATTGCTATGTTGGTCGTCGTGTTTTTGATACTAGCATTGGCCTGCATCAACGTTGGTAATCTGTTATTAGCAAGAGTGAACGAACGCTTCAAAGAAGTGGCTATCCGTGTTGCATTGGGGGTACCACGTAATCGATTGGTATTTCAAATGCTACTAGAAAGCTTCTTTATTTGCACGGTTGGAGCCTTACTGGCTGTATTGTTTGCGAGCTGGGGTGTTGCATTATCGAATCTAGCAATTGAAACAAGTTTTGCTGTTGACGGGCAACGACCATTCTGGTGGCAAGTCTCATTAGGCGTCGACGGAATCAGCTTATTGATTTTTGCGGTGTTAATGATGATTACATGTACGGGCCTATTTCCGGCTTGGAGAGCATTGTCGGGTGATTTTAATAGCGTTATAAGAGACGGTACCCGCGGTGCAGTAGGCAAAAATGCCGCCAATATTGGTAAACTACTGGTTATTTCAGAAATATCACTATCGTGTGTGGTATTGGTTTTGGCGACTATTTTGCTTTCGACCAGTTATCGTGCCGGGCAAGCAGACTATGGGGTGCAAACACAAAATCGTTTAACAGCGCAGATTCAACTGCCAACAGAAAAATACCCACTTAGACGCGATACAGAATTTGAGTATCAAGATCGAATGAATCGCTCAAAATACTATTACCAATTGAAAGAGCAGTTGGAGCAGTCTCCAAATGTACATGGTGTGTCTTTCATGAGTAGTTTCCCAGGAACGGGTGAAGGGACGAGTTATTTTGAAATTGAGGGGCGCGCAGCACAAGTATATTCGGAGAATCCTTATAGTAATAACGAAGTGGTTTCTATGGGAGCATGGGATACTATCGGTATGAAAATCCTTCAAGGGCGTGATTTCGACCAGCGTGACGCACAAGAAGGTGCTCGAAGCATCATTATTAATGAATCAATCGCACGAGAGTTTTTCCCTAATGGAGATGCCGTTGGTCAACGTATTCGACGTGTATGGCGAACAGCTCAAGCTGATTGGGAAACAATTATAGGCGTCGTATCTGATACTTATCATGGTTCAACGATGAGTGCATCGAGCGCTTCATATAACTCGTACCATTTAATGGATCCTAGAGGATTTTCATGGATGTATGTCGCAATACACTACTCTGGCGCTCCTGAAGATGTTGAGAGAAACTTGCAACAAGCGGCTTCTGATATTGATCCTGATGTTGGGGTTTATCAAATTCAAAGTTACGATAGCTTAATTAAGCAGCCGATGATGTTAATTCTGGCGGTAAGTAAGGTATTTGTTTTTTGTGGCATTGTTGCGGTGTTTTTAGCGGCTAGTGGCATATTTGCTGTTGCATCAAATAATATTTTGCAGCGTGCGCAGGAAATTGGTGTACGTCGCGCATTAGGTTCATCAGACGCCGAAGTGATGCAGTTATTCTTTAAACAAGCCATTTTACAGCTTGTGTTTGGTTTAGTACTCGGTATTGCAATGTCAGCATGGTTGGCTAATTTTATCGCTGATACCATGATTATTGATCAGACAAGTTACTTGATGGGAATGGTAGGTGTACCTCTTCTAATTATTAGTATAGTCTTATTAGCGACTTACATTCCAACGCGGAAAATGGTGGTAATGGAGCCTAGTTACGCCCTTCATTATAATTAGTGCAAACGACACGAAGTTCGATTAACTTCGTGTCGTATTCTTTATTGGAAAGACTAGGAAAGTATACAAATAAATAAAAATTACTATGGAAGCACAACACACAATCTTACTCGTTGATGATGATATTAGTATTGTCACCGCACTCAAATTACTGCTTAAATCCAATGGCTATGAGGTAGTATCTGTCCATTCTCCTATGGAGGCTCTGCAAATAGTGGAGAGGCGACAGTTTTCAGCAGCTTTAGTCGATTTAAACTATCAAAAAGATACTACATCTGGGCAAGAAGGCCTTGAATTAATCGAACAGCTCAAAGTTGTTGATGAACAACTGCCAATAATCGTGATGACAGGTTATAGCAGCGTAGATATCGCAGTAAAAAGCATGCAATTAGGCGCTGTCGATTTTATTCCAAAACCATGGCGGAATGAACGGCTACAGAGTGTCATTGATAAACAAATTGAGATTTCTAGCCTTAAGCGCAAAGGCGAAAAGTTGTCACAAGAGAATGCGCTCTTAAAAAGTGAAAACGCGGTAGATATGTTGAGTGTCATCGCGGAATCACAAGCAATGAAGCAAGTCATTGATACGCTAAAACGTATCGCACAAAGTGACATGAATGTACTCTTAACAGGGGAAAATGGCACAGGAAAGAGCATGTTTGCCAACTTCCTGCATGATCACTCATTTCGTGCTAATGAATCATTGGTTTGTGTGAACATGGGGGCTATTACTGAATCTTTATTTGAAAGTGAAATGTTTGGCCATGTTAAAGGTGCATTTACCGACGCGAAAGAACAACGCATCGGACGTTTTGAACTAGCTGAAGGTGGCACGCTGTTTTTGGATGAAATTGCTAACATCCCGCTATCGCAGCAAGCAAAGCTTCTTAGAGTGCTAGAAGAGCGCAGCTTTGAGAAAGTTGGTTCGAGCAAAACGCAACGAGTAAATGTCAGATTAGTTTCTGCCACAAATGCATCGTTGGAGCAAATGATACAAGAAGGCAGCTTTCGCCAAGATCTATTATATCGACTTAATACGATTGAAATTTCTATCCCGCCATTACGTGAGCGACAAGAAGATATTGCACCATTGGCTGATTATTTTATTAAAAAGTACGCCGAGAAATATCGTATCCCACCTAAAAGCTTTGATGATCTAGCAGTGCAAGCCATGAAGTGCTATGCGTGGCCTGGCAATATTCGGGAGCTTAGTCACTTAATTGAACGCGCGTTGTTTTTGTCGCAAGGAAGTGTAATCACAGCGCAAGATTTGGGCTTAAAAAGTGCAGAACAAGCCAAGCCAGAATTTGGCGTTGACTTTGAAACTGCTACGCTAGAACAAATTGAAAAGCATGTGATTTCAAATCGTTTAACGCGGTTAGGTAAGCAATGCCTTGAAATTGCTGAATCACTTGGCCTAAGTCGCAGTGCCTATTACCGTCGTTTAGAAAAATACAAATTGTAATGATGCGTCACTTTCTCAATCGTAGCCGCGTAACCTTTGAAGATAGGCTGGTACAAATCGCGCTATTAATCGGTACTATTCCGTTTATTATCATGTGCTTTTTGCTTGCCTATTCGTCAGTTTCTGTACATGCAACGATTGTTATCGTGATGGTCGCACTAATTACCATCTTATATGGTGCGTTTCTTATTCGTCAAAAGGTCGTTTCGCAGCTAAGAACGTCAACTAATCTCATGGAAGCAATGGCTAACGGGGATTACTCGATGCGCGCGAATTCGCAGGTGTTAAACGGCGCATTAGGGGAGTTTAATGGTCTCCTTAATTCATTGTCAGAAACGCTTAACCAACAACGCCTTATTTCAAAAGAAAAACAAATCTTACTGCACAAAGTGATCGCGCAAATTGATGTGGCGATACTTGCTGTCGATAAACATCACCATTTAACGCTTATGAACCCTGCTGCAGAGCAGTTGTTTAACAAAAGGTTTAGCTTAATTGAAGGCATGCCAATTAATCAATTGGGCCTGCAGGAGGTAGTCACTAAAGACATAAAACGCGTGGTTGAGTTTGAGGTGGCGACATCGAAGAAAAAGGTCTATTTATATACCGATGAGTATTTTGATAATGGTCAGCGAAATAAATTAATCTTTATCACCGATATTCAGCGATTGTTACTTGAAGAAGAGCGACAAGCATGGCAAAAACTGATTCGCGTATTGAGCCATGAAATCAATAACTCCCTTGCACCTATATCTTCCATTGGGGAGTCACTTTCCCATTTGTTGACGACAGAAAACGCGCCCGTAGCGATGAAAGAAGATCTCGTTGATGGATTAAACGTTATTATTGAACGCTCACAATCACTAGAGGGCTTCATTGAACGTTATCAACAATTATCTCACTTACCTGCGCCTGAAAAATCGCTTATCAACCTCAATGCTCTGTTGGACTGTGTTGCCTCATTATATGAAAATGCACAAATTAGCGTACACGATCATGCACCGATTGAAGTATTCATCGATAAGTCTCAAATTCAACAAGTGTTAGTGAATTTAATAAAAAATGCATTAGAAGCAATGGACGGAGAAAGTTGTCACACTGTCGATATTGTGTGCACCAACAGTAAGAAGCAGGTAGTTATTGAAATCATTGATTGTGGTACAGGCATTTTCAATAGCGATAATTTATTCGTGCCTTACTACACCACCAAATCGCAAGGGAGTGGTATTGGGCTGGCGTTGAGCAGGCAAATTATTGCAAATCATGGTGGTGAGTTAACCTTGAGTAATCGCAAAGACGGTCAACAAGGAGCGATAGCGCGAATAACACTTCCGATTTCTTAACCCACTATTAGCTATTCAAAAGGAAGTGGTTTAATCTCATCTACTTCTTGTTTTGTGACTATTTCTGCGAATGCATCTGCTAAACGGTGTGTCTCTTGCAGTACTGTTTGCCAATAAGGGATTCTTTGCTCCGGCGTCATTTCGGTAAAGTCAGTACGATCTGGAATTTTGTTGAATGGGAGTAAGCCAATGAATTCAGCAGAAGGAACCAACATCACGACATTATCATAATTTGCTTTAGAGCCGACGCGTTGGCTGTTCTTGTCAAACCAACCGGGTTTAGGTAAATGATTAAAATGCGGATACAGTGTGAGTTTTTGTTGCGAGTTAAATGAAAAATCAAAATGGTAGTCAATAATGCCACCGTCTCGATACATACCATTAGGCGCGCCAGCAATGTTTTTCACGCCTTTCATTACTAAAGGAATTGAACCTGATGCTAATAACGCATCATGAAGGTTACTTTGATTTAACGACACATAATGACTGGTAAATTCATCAGTATGGTCAATTTGAAGCTGGCTCTTAGGGTGGTGAAAAACAAATCGCTGATATTGCCAGTTTAGAAGTCGTCGTGAGCATTTATTCAATGCCATACTTGAGGCTAATCCTAATAGTTGCCCAATCTTGTTTTCAGATGCCGTTAAGCCATGACATTTTGCCACGATGAAATGAGGCTTTATTACATCGTTACTTAGTAGTTGCGTAATGCCTTCACTGCCATAAACATGTTGCAGTAATTCTTCTGCCTTTTCGGTGACTTCTGCGGCATTAGCATTCTTAGAATAAACTGTTTCACTATAGTGTTTAGCTAATTTACTAATTGCTTCAACAGGTTGCTGCTGTGCGAGCGCAGCAAACCGAAAAGCGCCAGCTGATGAACCGATTAAATTTAATTCTGATGCTCGGTCTTTAAAAAATTCGCCAAATAAATATTTATCTAAGCCAAATAATGTAAACCATTTTGGCCCGCCACTGGCGCCGAGCATGATGTCGAATAGATCGGCGTGTAAACCTTGCTCTTTTATTGTACGTAGCGCTTGTGAACCAGCGTAAATTTCTAACATTCGTTCTTGTATACACCTTTATATAATTGCGACTATATAGTCGTACGGTAATTAAACTGACTACTCGGTACAAACAGCGTTTGATATAGGTTGGTCGCATAGTCATCTGTCATGCCAGACACGTAGTCAGCAATCACACGAAATTCATTATTGCCATGTAATTTCGCCTCTTGCCAACGTTGCGCAGTTGACGCGGGCAGTAATCTTAATGGATCGGAGGCCAAAGCTTCAAATAATTCCATCACAATTTGTTGTCCACGATATTCCAGCTGTTGTATGGCTGTTTGTTTAATCACAAAACGTAATACAAAATTTTTGAATATTTTTAGTACTGTAGCCGCGACCGACGGATGTACCGCCTGAAAGCGAAGTAGTGGTTCTTCGAAAGAGAGGTTACTTTTTTCATTTAAATCAACCAATTCAATCGCGGTAATGAGATAGTTAACGAGTGCGCCTATTGCTTCTTTTTGTTGATGATGTTGTTGGCTAAACAGTTTGTTAGAAAGCGTACGGGACAATTCAACAATCCATTCATCGTTTAGTGCCTGAAGCGCTACAATGACGTGTTCGTCAAAATCTGCTTGATTAACCACCCCTGTAACGATGGCATCTTCAAGATCATGTATGCCATAGGCGATATCGTCAGCCAGTTCCATGATTGAGCAATCAAACGACTTAAATCGAGTTTTAGCATGTTTATTGGTAGCTTCAGCAAATGATTGAAACAATACGCGATCACTTTCACACAAGGGGGATAATACCCATTGCATTACATCGAGGTCGTCAGTGTATAACCCTTTTGGAGGGTGCCACTCGCTCGCCTTTAGTTGACGAAATGAAGCAGGCGCTAACGGCTTGTCCTCATTTTGTAAATTGTCTAATGTTTGTGGATATTTGATTAACCCTAACAAGGTTCTTCGCGATAGGTTCATGCCGTAACCTTCGCTAAACGGCTCTAATTTTGAAACAATTCTAAACGTTTGGCCATTTCCTTCAAATCCACCATAGTCACGCATCATGAAGTTTAGGGCGATTTCTCCACCGTGACCAAAGGGGGGGTGACCAATGTCATGGGCTAAGCAAATAGACTCAATTAAGGTGTCATCGTCTAGTATCAAGTTATCAGGAATGTCACGGTATTTTTGTCTGAGTTGTGCGCAAATACCTGAGCCTATTTGAGCAGCTTCAAGTGAGTGGGTGAGTCGTGTACGGTAAAAGTCACTTTGACCACTGCCCATGACTTGTGTTTTTGACTGTAATCGTCGAAAGGCAGCGGAGTGTAAAATGCGTGCTCGGTCACGTTGAAATGGGCTTCTATGGTCTTGTAGCCTTTGAGCAACCTTTTTGTAACGTCTTGCTAACCACTGTTCATTCATATTTGCTGGCGCCTTATACTTTGATAATGATCTACACTAAAAAGACATGTTAGAATACTTCGCATCCCGCAAAGTGGTATCTAACACAATAACTAATTTACATCATTGAGTGCAATGTGTTTGTGGCTCATTGAACTTGGTGAGCAGTTTGAAATTACGATTTTTTTATTTTCTTAATTTTTCCGTTAGCTTATTTCTTCTTGCCTGCATTTCTTTCTCAAGTGCGGCTAAAGACAAGACGACAATAGAGCTAGTCGCTGGCCTGCCTAAACCCCCTTTTATTATTGAGAAAAACAAATCGGGCATTCAAATCGATTTAGTTCGTGAAGCGTTCCGTTTACATGGAATTAAGGTTAAGTTTGTTCATTTGCCGCTTGGTCGAGCAATTACTGGGTATCAGCGGCTCAATGTTGATGGCATTATGACGTTACCAGCTAATTACCAACACCCAGCGATGAAAACCTCGTCTCCTTATGTGACTTATCAAAATGTTGCCGTAACACTGGCAGAAAATGACGCGGTGATAAGAACGATCAAAGATCTCTCACGCTTAAGTATGGTTGCATTTCAAAACGCGAGTCGATACTTAGGGGAGGAATTTAATGATGTTATCAGTCACACAATAGACTACCGTGAAATGCCTGATCAGGCGAAACAAGTTGAAATGTTATTCATGAGACGAACCGAGGTTATCGTTCTTGATGAGAGTATATTTAAGTATTTGATCAGTCAGAGCAATGATATTCGGCTCAAGAAACCATTCAAAATCCACTATATTTTTAATGAACGGAATTACGTAGCGGGTTTTCGAGACGCCAAACTAGTTGAAATGTTTAATGGCGGAATTGCCACAATGAAGGAGCAAGGTACTTATCAGCAAATTATTGATAAGTACCTGCATTAATTGATTCAGTTTACGTCAACAGGATAGTCAGGTATTGCTATTTATTTGCAATAAAGATTGCACGTTTCGGGGCAGGATAGCCTTCAATCGTTTTTTCTGGATCATTTGGATCTAAGAAATCCTTCAATGACTCTGTATCAATCCAGTCAGTTTTACGTTGTTCATCTAGTGCTGTAACGTCAGTATTCACATGACGAACGTTTTTGAAGCCACATCGTCTCATCCACGCACACATTGCATCTGCACTCGGTAAAAACCAAACATTACGCATTTTTGCGTAACGCTCACCGGGAACGAGTACAGTATTTTCATCACCATCTACTATGAGTGTTTCAAGCACCAGTTCACCACCATTGGCCAATTGCGATTTTAACTGGTATAAAAAGTCGATTGGCGATCGGCGATGGTAAAGTACGCCCATGGCAAAAACAGTGTCAAACGCTGCAAGCTCAGGTAAGTCTTCTACACCTAGAGGAAGAATGTTCACCGCTGCATCGTTAATAAAATGCTGAATGGCTCTAAATTGCATCAAAAACAATTGCGTTGGGTCTACGCCCACCACAAATTTCGCGCCTTGGCCACGCATACGCCATAAATGATATCCACTACCACAACCGATATCTAATACGTAGCGATCTTTAAGATCTGAAATGTGCGGAACAAGCCGATCCCATTTAAAATCTGAGCGCCATTCTGTGTCGATGTGAATATCGTGAATGTGATAGGGGCCTTTACGCCATGGCTTTAGTTTTTTTAGCAAGCTTTCAATTCGCTTTGCTTCCCCTTGGTTGATATCCGCGATTGAACCAGCCGTTACAGATTCTGCTAAATCGACGTGGCTAGGCGTTGTAGTAGGAAGCGCTTCAATTGTTTTAACCCAATGCTTAAACTCGCCATGCAATTCATTTTTTTGCCACTCGGCAAGCTGCCTAGGCAGAACTTCTAACCAATGCGCTAGTCTGTTTTGCGCAATTTGTTGATAAAACTCGTTAAACGAAATCATTTGATTGCCACAATAGAAAGAAAATTAAAACATTGAAACCAAGGTGTTGCATGTGAAAAACCAACATCTTTCAATCTTGTTAGATGTGTCGGCAGCTCATCGGTTAGCATCACATTCTCAAGTGCCGTTCTTTTTTGTGCGATTTCTAAATCGCTATAGCCATTGGCGCGCTTAAAATCGTGGTGTAGATCTATCAGTAGCTCGTTGAGTTGTGCGTCTTGGTGTGTGATTTTTTCAGACAACACTAAAATACCACCAGGGTTTAGGCCATTTGCTATGTTTTGCAATAGTGCTTGACGTTGTTCGGGTTGAATGAACTGTAAGGTAAAGTTGAGGACAACCATTGAAGCGTTTTCTATTTCAATATCTTGAATATTGCCTTCGATAATCTCCACAGGCGTATTACCTTTAAAGGCATTAACGTGCATTTTGCAGCGCTCAACCATAGCTGAAGAATTATCAACACCAATAATCTTACATTTGTCAGCCGTAATAGCTTGTCGCATAGCTAGTGTGGCTGCACCCAGTGAACAACCTAAGTCATACACATTCGTATTGTCTTTGACGTAACGTCTACTTAAGCGGCCAATGGTATCTATAATTGTGTTATAGCCCGGTACAGAGCGAGAAATCATGTCTGGAAAAACTTCAACGACTTGAGCATCAAAGGTGAAGTCTTTGACCTGACTGTGTTTACTGGAATATATAATATCAGTATCAGAAGGTTGCATTAATGGGTATTCATGTGAGATTGTGTGTTAAGTTGACGGTATTTTAGCGTAAATGATTCGTGATTGAAATTTTTGGCGTCGGTTTATAATAATTATATTTATGAATGTAATTAACGAGGTTTTTCATCTATTGATTAAAAACACTGTGTTTTACACAATGCTACTTGTTGGTTGTTTGTTTGCAATTAACGCTTTCGCTAAAGAAGAGCAATCGTACAGCATTGCGATTAACGAGACGTCTTATCCCTATCATTTTGTTAATGATGCTGGTGAACCTGCAGGTCTGATGGTCGATTTGTGGCGGTTGTGGGCCGAAAAACAACAAGTACAAGTCTCATTTGTTCCGCTGACATGGGAAGAAACCTTACAGCAGGTGGGCGATGGTAATATTGATTTACACGCTGGATTATCAAAGTCTGACTTGCGCGGCCAAACGTATGATTTTACGTCCACATTTTTTCCTCAAAATAGCTATTTATTTGTTCATCGAAACCTAACGGGGGTGACTACACTGGAACAACTGGCACCATATACGGTTGGTGTAGTGAAAGGTTCGAGTCATGTTGCGCAACTCCAACAACGATTACCTAAAGTTAAAATACGCACTTATCCGAGTCGCCATGACTTATATCGCGCTGCGCTTGCGGGCGAAATATTAACGTTTGCTGCGTTAGATAGATTGTCACAAAATTTTGACGAATACGACGCTCTGGCTACGTTGTTTCCTGCGCACAAAAAAATCCTTTATCGTGAAGGTGAATATGCCGGCGCAACTGCAAAAAATAACAACCAACTGTTAGATTTTGTCGAGCAGGGATTTACTAAGATTTCACCTGATGAGCGGGTGACAATAGAGCGTAGGTGGCTTGGATTAAAAAAAGGAAAAGATACAATAATTGCGGCAATTGACCCAGATCTAGCACCATTTATGGGAATTTCTACGACTGGTGTTCCATATGGACTATTTGTAGATATTTGGCATTTATGGTCAGATGTATCAGGTATCAAAGTAAAGTTTGTTACAGCAAACATTGTTGATGCACAGCAAGCGTTAGCGCAGGGGATTGCAGACGTTTACGTGGCTTACCCGAAACTCGAAAATGTTATTCCACAAGTGTCATACAGTGAAATAAATTACCGAGTAAAAGCGAGAGCGTATGTTTCTAACCGCATGTTGGATATTTCATCGTTAAATGACTTACGTGATGAAACTATCGGTGTTTACTACTTCTCACCTTTTATTGATGCACTCAAAGCTCAATATCCTAATGTGAATATCCGATTGTTTCGTGATTTTGATGAGTTAATTCATGCCGCAGAAAGCCTTGAAGTTAAAGCGATAGTGGCTGAAATGGAGTCAATGAATCACCGCCTTATGCAATCGGGGTTGCGTACGTCTTTCCACATTTTACCAAAACCTGTGTTCAATTTACCTGTTCAAAGCTTGATAACGAGTAGCAACGAAAAGTTGGATGAAATAATCAGTAATGGCTTTAGCAAAATATCGAACGACAAACTACTGGCATTAGAAGAAAAGTGGTTAAGCTTTAAATCGGAAGGGTATTTTCAAGAGCAAAGTACATTAGTGTCCTTAACCCATGAAGAACTGGCATGGGCACAAAAGCATTCTAATGTAAAAATTGGTACCAATGTCAATTGGAAACCGCTTGAATACTTCGACAGTAATGGTGAAGTGTTCGGGATCAACCCTAGTGTGCTTAAACTCATCGAACAGCGGGTTCCGTTAACGTTTGAGCATGTACCATTTAGAAGTTGGCAGGCGCAGTTTAGCGCTCTAGTAAATGGTGAAATCGACATTCTGGCTAGTGCTACACAAACCGAAGAACGCGATAAGTATTTACTTTTTACCGATTCGTATTGGGATATGCCATGGGTGGTTATTCACCAGCGACAAATGGGATCGCAACTTAAGCTGTCTGATTTTTATGGCAAGTCGCTTGCGATCATCAAAGGCTATTATCTTGTAAGTCAAATTCAGAAAGAGCATCCCAATATCGCACTGATGTTAGTTGATGACTATCAGGAGGGGGTACAGGCACTGCAACAAGGGCTAGTCGATGGTGTTGTTGAAAACATCGCCACAGCATCCGAAATTGTCCGGCAAGAAAGCTTAATAACGCTTGGCATGTCAGTAGTTGATGAATTTAATGTAGATCAGAATCGCTTTGCCACTAAAAAAGATCGCACCATGTTGGTAGGAATAATCAACAAAGCATTAGCCACAATTTCTGCCGCTGAAAAACAACAAATTTATGAAGAGTGGTTTGAGATAAATGTAGAAACTGGTCTCGACAAAAATGTTGTACTTCGCGTAGCTGTGCAAGGCGTTGCCATCACGTTAATTATTATCGCCGTGATTGTTGTGTGGAATCGACGATTGCAAGTTGAAATTAGAACGCGTAAAGCACTTGAAGAAAAAATGAAACACATGGCGACGCATGACGAGCTTACAGGCTTGGCGAATCGAATCTTGCTAAAAGATAGGTTAACTACCGCGATTAATTTTCATAAACGGCAAGAGTTGCTCATTGCGGTAATGTTTATTGATTTAGATGGTTTTAAGCAAGTTAATGATACGTTTGGCCATGACGTAGGCGACGAATTGTTAAAGCTGGTCGCTACTCGTCTTGATAGCTGTGTCAGAGTGTCTGACACCATTGTGCGTTTTGGCGGTGACGAATTTGTTATCTTGCTAACAGGCTTACACAATAAAAACGAAGCGGCCTATGTTGCTAATAAAATCCTCAATTTAGTACAACAACCGTTTGAGTTATCGACTGGATTCGCCAACATTGGCTGCAGTATTGGCATTGCTGTTTATCCTGAAGACGGTGAGACAGATAATGACCTTCTTAAAGTGGCTGATACGCTTATGTATCAGGTAAAAGCGGAAGGAAAAAACCATTACACCTTTTATTCACCATCAAATGCTTAAAGTATCGCTTTGATACAGGTGACATTCGGTACTATTGCTTTATAATGTGCAGCATTTTTACACCTATATAAATGCTGGCGGACAAACGCGGCAGTAAATTGGAACATTCAAGGCAACTTTTTATGCGAACTCTATATTGTGGTGAGGTAAACGAATCTCACATTGGTCAGGAAGTAACACTTTGTGGATGGGTAAATCGCCGTCGTGATTTAGGGGCGGTAATCTTTCTCGATTTACGTGATCGTGAAGGATTGGTACAAGTTGTTTACGATCCAGATTTGCCGGAAGTACTAGAAAAAGCTAATACACTAAGAAATGAGTTCTGTGTCCAAGTAAAAGGTAAAGTACGCGCACGTCCTGAAGGTCAGGTGAATAAAGACATGGCGACAGGTGGCATTGAAGTATTAGGTTTAGACCTGACAATAATCAACAAAGCTGCGCCATTACCGCTAACATTAGATGATCATCAAAATAACTCAGAAGAGCAGCGTTTGAAGTATCGTTATTTAGATCTTCGTCGTCCTGAAATGACTGAGCGTATTCGTTTTCGTGCTAAAGTGACTTCTGCGGTACGTCAATCATTAGAAGAGCAAGGTTTCCTTGACATCGAAACGCCAATTCTTACGGCGGCGACACCTGAAGGTGCACGCGACTATTTGGTACCGAGTCGTACACACAAAGGTAACTTCTTTGCTTTGCCACAATCTCCACAGTTGTTTAAGCAATTGTTAATGATGTCTGGCATGGAGCGTTACTACCAAATCGTTAAATGTTTCCGTGACGAAGATTTACGTGCTGATCGCCAACCTGAATTTACGCAAATCGATATTGAAACATCATTCATGACTGCTGATGAAGTGATGGCAGTAACAGAGAAAATGATCCGTGATCTTTTCCTTAAGTTGCTTAACGTTGATTTGGGCGAATTCCCTCGTATGCCATACGCTGAAGCAATGTCTCGTTTCGGTTCAGACAAACCAGACTTGCGTAACCCGTTAGAGATAGTTGATGTAGCAGATATCTTAAAAGATGTAGAGTTCAAAGTATTCGCAGGGCCTGCCAACGATGAGAAAGGTCGCGTTGCTGTGATCCGTGTACCTGAAGGTGCAACTAAGTTCTCTCGTAAGAATATCGATGAATATACTAAGTTTGTTGGTATTTATGGTGCGAAAGGCTTAGCTTGGATGAAAGTTAACGACCTATCTGCTGGCATAGAAGGACTTCAATCACCAATTTTGAAATTCTTGCCTGAAGATGCGGTAAAAGCACTTCTAGACCGTGTTAATGCTGAAACGGGCGATATCATCTTCTTTGGTTCTGATAATCAAACAGTAGTTACAGAAGCATTAGGCGCGTTACGTTTAAAACTAGGTGAAGACTTAGGTATTGTTGCTGACGAATGGAAGCCACTTTGGGTTGTAGACTTCCCGATGTTTGAAGAAATTGATGGCAGAATGCATGCATTGCACCATCCATTTACAGCACCAACCAATTTAACGCCAGAAGAGCTTGAGGCTAATCCAGTAGGTGCGTTATCAAACGCATACGACATGGTATTGAATGGCTGTGAATTAGGCGGTGGTTCAGTTCGTATCTTTGATCAGGCGATGCAATCTGCAGTATTCCGCATTTTAGGTATTGGTGATGAAGAAGCACAAGAGAAATTTGGCTTCCTACTTGAAGCACTTCAATACGGTGCGCCACCGCATGCCGGTTTAGCATTTGGCTTAGACAGACTTGTTATGTTAATGACAGGTGCGAGCTCAATCCGTGATGTAATGGCATTCCCTAAAACTACAACGGCGGCTTGTCCATTAACTAACGCACCGAGCAAAGCTAACCCAGCTCAACTCGTTGAGTTAGGCATTGAAGCCCTAAAACAAGACGAAAAGCAACAAGATAGTCAAGCAGACTAATCTGAGTTAGGGCGACTGCGCACGAACATGTTAAGCGCAGTCGCCTTTTTAACAATAAGAAAGAGCATAATTTGGCAATCATACTGGGGATAGATCCTGGCTCACGATTAACGGGCTACGGTGTCATTGAGCAACAAGGGCGTCATTTTAGTTATCTCGGTAGTGGCTGTATTAAAGCGATTGCGCAGGGAGATGATTTAGGTAATCGTTTGCAAACCATTTTCGCTGGCGTTTCTGAATTAATCATTCAATTCAAGCCGGATATGTTTGCGATTGAGCAGGTGTTCATGGCTAAAAACCCTGATTCTGCGCTTAAATTAGGCCAAGCGCGCGGTGCGGCAATCGTAGCTGCAACGAACAAAGGGCTTTCAATTGCAGAATATTCTGCGCGCCAGATTAAACAGTCTGTTGTTGGTACAGGTGCTGCAGACAAAGCACAGGTGCAACATATGGTGCGTTCTATTCTTAAATTACCTGCAACACCTCAGGCAGATGCCGCTGATGCACTAGCGGTCGCACTGTGCCATGCACATAGTCATGATTCTATTAGCAAAATGTCGGGGCAAGTTAGCAAAACAGTACGCGGACGATTGCGTTCTTAATCTACCTTAATCATTTAGTTTTCCAAATTTTAGACAACTCACTTTACTGTATAAATATATAGTGTTAAGGTGGCTGGAAATTCGTTAATTCACAGGTAAATCAACAGTGATTGGTCGTCTTCGAGGAACATTAATCGAAAAACTTCCTCCAGAAATTGTTATAGAGTGTCAGGGCGTAGGTTATGAAGTATCGATGTCAATGACAAGTATCTATGCACTTCCTAATGAACAAGAAGAAGCAACTATCTACACCCATTTTGTTGTGCGTGAAGACGCGCAGCTTTTATACGGCTTTGCTACTAAAACAGAGCGGAAATTGTTTCGCTTGCTCATCAAAGTTAACGGTGTAGGGCCTAAACTTGGGTTGGCAATATTGTCGGGCATGTCAGCTGAACAATTTGTGAGTTGTGTCGCACACGATGATTTAACCACCATTGTTAAAATTCCGGGCGTTGGTAAGAAAACCGCAGAACGTTTATTGATTGAAATGCGCGATAAACTCAAAGATTGGAATAGTGATTTGCTTACGCCTTACACTGATAAGATGCCAGTTGATTCTTTGATGGCAACTGCAGTTGTAACTGATAGTCGCGGTGACGCGATAAATGCGTTAATATCGTTGGGCTATACGCAAGGCCAAGCTGATAAAGCAATAAAGCAAATATACAGTGATGGTATGTCGAGTGAAGATTTAATTCGTGACGCATTAAAGGCCATGTTGTAACCACTTTTCTAGGAAACATGCTCTAATAGCATCAATATGAAGTAAGCAAAAATGATAGAAGCAGATCGACTCATTCAACCCACCGCTACATTTGAAGATGATAATGTAGATCGTGCCATTCGTCCTAAATTGTTGCAGGACTATACAGGGCAAGATCACGTAAAAGCGCAAATGGAAATATTCATCGAAGCGGCGAAGCGAAGAAGCGAACCACTCGATCATTTACTTATATTTGGTCCTCCCGGCCTTGGTAAAACAACGCTTGCCAATATTGTTGCTAACGAGATGGGCGTTAATATTCGCACCACCTCTGGCCCAGTATTGGAAAAGGCTGGTGATTTGGCTGCGTTGTTGACGAACTTAGAAGAAAACGACGTATTGTTCATCGATGAAATTCATCGATTAAGTCCCGTGGTTGAAGAGGTACTTTACCCAGCCATGGAAGATTATCAATTAGACATCATGATTGGTGAAGGGCCCGCTGCTCGTTCAATTAAGTTGGATCTGCCGCCATTTACGCTCATTGGCGCGACAACACGAGCAGGGGCGTTAACATCGCCACTGCGAGATAGGTTTGGTATCGTGCAACGATTAGAGTTTTACAATAGTAAAGATTTAACAGACATTGTTAATCGCTCCGCTCACTTTCTCAATCTAACAATTGATGATGAAGGTGCATATGAAGTGGCTCGGCGCTCTCGTGGCACTCCACGAATAGCTAACCGTTTATTGCGTCGTGTGCGAGACTATGCCGATGTAAAAACGGCAGGCGTTGTTTCACAAGATTCAGCTGCCAGCGCGCTCTCCATGTTAGAAGTCGATAACGAAGGCTTTGACATTATGGATCGAAAATTACTACTAGCCATTATTGAAAAGTTCATGGGTGGGCCAGTTGGCTTAGACAACGTTGCTGCAGCTATCGGTGAAGAGCGAGAAACAATTGAAGATGTATTAGAGCCATTCTTAATTCAACAGGGGTTCTTACAGCGCACACCACGAGGCCGAATTGTTACTGATAAAGCTTACCAACACTTTAATTTGATTAAACCTGCCTCTTAGTTCAACAGCCCTCTAATTATCTTACAAATAATTATGCAGACTAGTTGGTGTTAATCCGACTAGTTATGCAATTAATTTTTCTAATTAATCTATACCTCAAATTACTGCCTCTTTTTAATTAAATTTTTCACTAATAAAACTAATCGATAATGTGATTTGTTTAAGTTGGATTAATAGCAACTGGCGTGAGTTTACTTTGACTAAAAAATGTTTCCAATAAATTGTGGTCGCTAGATTGTTGAATGAAAAGCAAAAAAAAAGCCCGCATAAAGGGATGCGGGCCAACTTAAATCTCAAGTTGATAGAAGGAAATTCAATTCCAGGAAACATGTCAGAGAGTATAAATAGCAGCAAAACTATCAATACTTTCGAATTCTGGCTAAGAACAAGCTTAAGGGTTAAGAGCGTTGTTCGGTGCGCTAGCTCAGAAAACAAGTGTATTTTATCGAGGTATATCATCTTTAACAAACGAATTAAATTTTGTTTAGGTATTAGAAAAACTAATGCGAAAGTGTTTTTCTTGTGTAGGAACTTATCTACTCAAATTTCTATTACATTAGGCTTTAAATATTATTTGCATTTTATTACAAACAATCGGGCTAAGGACTTGTTTGAGGGTGAGTAAATCTATTACTATAGTGCGCGCAATAAAGAACTAAATAATAAGTTGTCATTTTTTGAATGTTTGAAAAAGTAAATTCATTTCCTCTACGCGTATATTATGAAGATACCGATGCTGGCGGGATCGTATATTTTGCTAATTATCAAAAGTTTTTCGAACGAGCTCGAACAGAGTGGTTGCGCGAATTAGGCATAAATCAATCTTATTATTTAGAACAAAACCTCGGCTTTGTGGTCAGAAAGGTTGAAATGGAGTACTTGGCCTCTGCAAAGCTAGATGATTTGCTAAATGTAGTGACTGAAATAAGTGACTTAAAAAGAGCAAGTGTAGTATTTAAGCAGTATTTATATAACGAAAATGAGCAACTACTTTGTCAAGCCGACGTTTTGGTTGTTTTTGTTAATCTTGAGCGAGCAAAGCCTTGTGCCATACCTGATGAATTACTTGGAGCATTAAAACGTGTCAGCTGAAATTTCTTTTTTTGAATTGTTCTTACAAGCAAGCTTGTTGGTTAAGTCGGTTATGATTATTTTGTTGGGATTTTCTGTGGCTTGCTGGGCCATGATTTTTCAACGTCGTAAGGTATTGCAACAGGCACGCGCCCAGTTAAAGGCGTTTGAAGATAAATTTTGGGGTGGCGCTGACTTGAGCCGTCTTTATAGTGAAGTATCTGCTCGCAACCAAATCTCTGGTATCGAAAGTTTATTTGTTGCAGGCTTTAAAGAGTTTGCACGTTTAAGAAAGAGCAACATTAGTTCTCCACAAGCAGTAGTTGATGGTACACACCGAGCAATGCGTGTAGCATTGTCGCGCGAAGTTGATTCATTGGAAACTCATTTACCTTTTATGGCAACTGTAGGCTCTATCAGTCCGTATATTGGTTTGTTTGGTACTGTATGGGGGATCATGAATTCCTTCATCGCTTTAGGCGCAGTTGAACAAGCCACGCTAGCCATGGTAGCACCAGGTATCGCGGAAGCATTGGTAGCGACCGCGATGGGACTTTTCGCTGCTATTCCTGCGGTTATGGCATTTAACCGATTTAGCCACAGCGTTGAAAAGCTAGAAAACAGCTACGGCAACTTTATGGAAGAGTTTTCTAGCATATTGCAAAGACAAACAGCAAATGAAGGCCAAGCGTAGCGGAGAACGATTATGTACAATCGTGTTAGAAGAAGAAAAGTCGCTGAAATAAACGTAGTGCCGTATATCGACGTAATGTTGGTGCTGTTGATCATCTTTATGGTGACTGCACCGCTTATTACGCAAGGCGTGAAAGTTGATTTACCTAAGGCAGATGCTGAACCGTTAAGTAAAGATAGTAAACCACCGCTAGTTGCATCGGTTGATGCAGAAGGTAATTACTACTTGGCGGTGGGAACGGGCAAGAACGAACCAATGTCTGCAGAAGAAGTTGCAACACTCGTAGCGGCTCATCTTCAGGTTAATCCTGATACTCCCGTTGTGGTTAATGGTGACGGCGCTGTTTCGTATGATGCAGTAATCCAGTTAATGGTACTTCTGCAAAAACAAGCAGGTGTTCCGTCTGTTGGTTTGATGACAGATTCGCCGGAGAAGTAATTCGTGAGTCACAAATATACCATCGCCATTTCTCTTAGTGTCGCTTTACATGCCGTATTAGCGCTGGTATTGCTGTTTGGCGATTTTGCAGCTACGCCTCCTAAACCTACTCCTGTGCCTGCCACGGTAGAGCCTATTAAAGCGGTAGCGATTGACCAAAGTAAGGTGACCGAACAGGTTAATCGAATTAAAAAGCAAAAAGCAGACGAAGCTAAGCGCTTAAGAGAGCTTGAAGATCGCGCTAAACGTGCTCGTGCGAAAAGAGCGGCAGAAGAGAAGCGAATTCAAGATCTAGAAAAACAACGTAAGAAAAAGGAAAGCGAAAAGAAAGCCGCTGACGCTGCCGCTAAAAAAGCGAAAGCCAAAGCAGATGCCGCTGAAAAAGAACGTAAGCGCAAAGAGCAAGAAAAACGTGCCGCTGATAAAGCGGCAGCTGATGCCAAAGCGAAGCGATTTAAAGAAGAACAAGCAGCTAAGAAAGCAGAGGAATTGCGTAAGAAACAAGAAGCAGAACGCAAGCGTAAAGAGCAGGAAGCTCGAGAGCGAGCGGAACAACAAAAGCTACTTGAACAGCAAATGGCTGAAGAAATGGCAAGCCGGCAACAGGCACGACGTCAGCAAGTGATGACCGAAATTCAACGCTATACAGCATTGATTACTCAGACGATTCAACGTAACTTAATAACCGATCGCAGCACAATGGAAGGTAAATCGTGCAAAGTGAGAATCAGTTTGGCACCATCTGGCTTTGTTACTAACGTGGTGAAAGGGCAGGGAGATCGCACTGTGTGTGATGCGGCTGAGGCTGCAGTTTATAAAGCAGGGACGTTACCTGTTTCTAAAGATCCTGAGGTCTTTAAGGAAATGAGTAATATTAGCTTAACGGTAGTACCGGAATTTTAGAGCATTAGAATTGAAATTAATTGAGAGCAACAACCTTATTAATATGAAGAATTTTATCCTTGGATTAACGCTAGCTGCTAGTCTGATTATTGGCAAAGCCTATGCGACATTAGAAATTGTTATCACTGAAGGTATTGATAGTGCGCGTCCAATAGCCGTACTGCCATTTAAATGGACAGGCACTGGCCCAGTCCCAGACAGAATTTCTCAAATTATTGCTGAAGATCTATTGCGTAGCGGAAAGTTTAGCCCAATTAATGAACTACGTTTTCCTCAGGTAGTGTCGCATGATTCAGCGGTTGATTACGCTGCATGGGCAGCAGAAGGGGTTGAAGACATTATCGTAGGCGAAATCAAGGAAGTTTCTATTGGTCGCTATGAAGTTAAATATCAACTGATTGATGTATTGCGTGGCCAAATTACTGGTGGTCAAACACAAATGTTGAGTAATGGGCAACTGGTTAAGTCTTCAGATCATATATTAGATGAAAGTACTGTAGTGATTGGCGCTGACCAATTTAGACGCTACGCACACCGTATAAGTGACGTGGTATATGAAAAGTTGACTGGCACACGAGGCGCGTTTTTAACCAAAATCGCTTACGTGATTGTGCGTGATTCAGGCGATTACCCATACCAACTCGTTATTTCAGATTACGATGGCTATAACGAACATGTGCTTCTTAGTTCAAAAGAGCCGTTAATGTCACCAAACTGGCACCCGAATGGCGATAAACTTGCGTACGTAACGTTTGAAAACCATCAAGCACAAGTGTTTGTGATCGACATTTACACGGGCAAACGTGAAATTATTAGTTCATTCAAGGGAATAAATAGTGCACCTAAGTGGTCTCCTAATGGTCGACAGATGGCAATGGTGCTATCAAAAGATGGCAATCCCGATATTTATATTATGGACATTAACACGCGGAAATTAAGACGTGTTACGCGCCACAGAGCAATTGACACTGAACCGAGTTGGTCGCCAGACGGTAATTCCTTGATTTTTAGTTCAGAACGGGGTGGTAAAGCGCAGCTTTATCGCGTAAATTTAGTCGATGGTAAAGTAAGACGCCTTACTTTCGACGGTGAAATGAATTTAGGTGGTTCGTTAACACCTGATGGTCGTCAACTTGTAATGGTTAACAGAACAAGAGGCAAGTATCATTTAGCGAAGCAAGAAGTTAACGGTGGTATGTTCCAAGTATTAACTTCAACAAGACTTGACGAATCACCAAGTATAGCGCCAAATGGCGGAATGATTATTTACAGTACTTTGCATAATAATCGACAAGTACTAAGTTTAGTGTCTGTGGATGGTCGATTCAAAGCGAGATTACCAGCTTTGAATGGTCAAGTGAAATCACCGGCATGGTCACCATTTTTATAAACATGATTAAATAAGAAATTGTAACAATAAGGAAAATATAATGCGCTTGAATAAAACTGTGAAAGCTCTTGCTGTTGCATTGCCAATTATGGCATTGGCTGCGTGTAGCTCAAACTCTGATTCTGATGCTCAGAGTCAAGTAGACACTAATGCACAAAACGCGGCATCAACTACTGAAGATACAGTACAAGTTAATGCGGCTCAGCGTGCGAAAGAAATCGAAGAGCAAAAGCGTCAACAAGAATTAGAGCGCCTACGCTCTGAGCACATCGTTTACTTTGGTTTTGATAAGTCATCTGTAGATAGCGAATTCACAGCTATTCTTGACGCTCACGCAAAATTCTTAAACGAAAATCCAAACGTTACAGTTTTAATTGAAGGTCACACTGACTTACGTGGTACGCCAGAGTACAACATTGCGTTGGGTGAGCGTCGTGCGAAAGCAGTTGCAACTTACTTAGAAACTTTAGGTGTTGCTTCTTCTCAATTAAGTGTTGTTAGCTACGGTGAAGAAAAGCCAATGGTTAATGATCGTACAGAAAGTGCGTTCGCTAAAAACCGTCGTGCAGTATTAGTATACTAATCAGGCGGTGTAATGAAACTGAATAAAGTTTTATTAAGCATGCTAGCTGCAGTGGCTGTTCAAGCCATTGCAGCAGAGCCTGCACCTGTTGTAGATATATCTACACAGAAATCATATTCTGGTAGTTCTGTTTTAAGTGCAAGTGAACAACTTGAACAAACTAAACGTCAGCTGGAAGCTCAAAAAAGAGCGCAGTTAAACTTACAGAACCAACTAACCGAACTTCAAGACGAAGTGAATGAGCTACGTGGTGTTACCGAACTACATACTCATCAGCTTACACAAATCCTTGATCGACAACGCGAGCTGTATCAAGAAATTGAGCGCCGTGTTTCGCAAGCAACGCAACAGACTGCGCCGCCTTCCACCATTGCTGCTAATACTGTGGGCCAAACGCCTTCGGTTAATTACAGCTCTGATTTAACTGAAAATGAAGCGTATGATCGTGCAGTTAATATGGTGCTTAAAGACAAGCAGTATGATCTCGCAATTCCGGCATTTAAGGAATTTTTAAGCAAGTACCCCAATTCAGGTTATGCAGCTAACGCGCATTATTGGTTAGGGCAACTTTTGTTTAATAAAGGTGAAAACGCTCAAGCCGCTAAAGAGTTTGAAATGGTTGTTACACGTTTTAAAGAGTCAACTAAACGTAGTGATGCTATGCTTAAGCTTGGTATGGTCGCACAAAAGCAAAATAACCTTGCTAAAGCCAAACAGCTTTATCAGCAAGTAATGTCAGAATACCCTGATTCGAGTGCGGCGAAATTAGCAGGTCCCAGATTAAGTAGCTTGAATTAGTCGTTTTTATGGCGATAACTTGCACTAAATGCTGGGTTTTTGTGCAAACAAACGCGAATTGCAAAAAAACTGTAATTTGTGGTTGCAACTGAAAAAATTATAAGTATCATATGCGGCGCGTTGAGGCACTAACCTCAATTAGCAAAAGTGGGTCGTTAGCTCAGTTGGTAGAGCAGTTGGCTTTTAACCAATTTGTCGAAGGTTCAAATCCTTCACGACCCACCACTTTACAATTTGATAGTTTAAAGAATAAGGGTCGTTAGCTCAGTTGGTAGAGCAGTTGGCTTTTAACCAATTTGTCGAAGGTTCAAATCCTTCACGACCCACCACTTTCTTTAAACACAAATCGCATAGAGGGTCGTTAGCTCAGTTGGTAGAGCAGTTGGCTTTTAACCAATTTGTCGAAGGTTCAAATCCTTCACGACCCACCACTTTCTTTAAGCACTAAGTTTCCTCATTTCAAAAAAAACAAAGCCAAGGCTTTTAACGTTTATACCCAAAATATGTGTCGAAGGTTCAAATCCTTCACGGCCCACCACTTTCCTTAATATTTCAAGTTCGTTAGACTAAAAACAAAGCCAAGGCTTTTAACGTTTATACCCAAAATATGTGTCGAAGGTTCAAATCGTTCACGACCCACCACTTTCCTTAATATTTCAAGTTCGTTAGACTAAAAACAAAGCCAAGGCTTTTAACGTTTAAACCCAAAATATGTGTCGAAGGTTCAAATCGTTCACGACCCACCACTTTCTTTAAGCACTAAGTTTCCTCATTTCAAAAAAAACAAAGCCAAGGCTTTTAACGTTTATACCCAAAATATGTGTCAAAGGCTTAATCCTTCACGATTCAACCCTTCTTCAGATAAATGATACCGTTCGCACTGAGCGTGAGGAATGAACTGTCGAAGTGTTTAGATGTACTATTTTCCATTCGACTGCTTCGCGCTCAGGACGTACGGAATTTGCACTGCAGATAAATGATACCGTTCGCACTGAGCGTGAGTGCCATTTTAATCAAGCTAAGCTGGTGCAAATACAGTCTAAGCCTTAATCCACTTAAAAACTAACACCTTAGCTTTCAATATTCTCAATATTACACTTTCTACTAAATTTCACGTATAATCGCGTCCACCATAACCTTAGTAGTATAGAGAGTCTCATGTCTCAAGGTAATTTAGCTGTAGATTTCGAGTTTAGTTTTCCTGCCAAACCTGCACCGTTAAGTGCACAAGAAAAGCAAGAATACAAAGAACGAATAAAACGATTGCTGATTGAGAAAAATGCGGTATTGATTGCCCATTATTACACAGATCCAGAAATTCAGGCCTTAGCTGAAGAAACGGGTGGTTGTGTAGCGGACTCTCTCGAAATGGCACGCTTTGGTAACCAACACTCAGCTGACACGTTGATTATTGCTGGCGTTAAGTTCATGGGAGAAACGGCAAAAGTATTAACGCCACAAAAGACGGTAGTTATGCCAACCCTTGAAGCAACATGCTCGTTGGATTTAGGTTGTCCTATTGACGAGTTCAACGCGTTTTGTGAACAACACCCAGACAGAACGGTAGTTGTGTATGCTAATACGTCTCCAGCGGTAAAAGCGCGCGCTGATTGGATTGTAACCTCATCTTGTGCACTTGAAATAGTTGAGCATTTAGACGAACAGGGTGAAAAAATCCTTTGGGGCCCAGATCGTCATTTAGGTAACTACATTCAAAAGCAAACTGGTGCCGACATGATCATGTGGCAGGGCGCGTGTATTGTTCATGATGAATTTAAAACCAAAGCGCTGAAAGATATGAAAGCGCTTCACCCAGACGCTGCAATATTAGTTCACCCAGAATCACCAGCCGAAATCGTAGAGCTGGCTGATGCCGTGGGTTCAACGAGCCAATTAATTAAAGCAGCGCAAGAACTTCCAAACAAAAAATTCGTTGTCGCTACCGATCGCGGCATTTTCTACAAGATGCAGCAGCTTTGCCCAGACAAAGAATTCTTTGAAGCACCTACAGCAGGTGAAGGCGCAACATGCCGAAGCTGCGCTCATTGCCCGTGGATGGCAATGAATGGCTTAAAAGCGATAGAAGAAGCGTTGATTGATCCAACAGGCAAAGAAGTGTTTGTGAGTGACGAGGTGCGCATTGGTGCACTTAAATCGACAAACAGAATGCTCGATTTCACTGCTTCGATGAAACGCTAAGCTACTTTTTGAGCAAAGTGCTAATTAATCTAAAGAAAGCCTTGCTATAGCAAGGCTTTTTTTCTACCATAGCGCAGCTTTTTCTAAGTGAAAAAGTTATTTAGAAGGTGACGTGTCCGAGTGGCTGCCAAGTGGAGATACCACGCCGTGGCGTGCTCAGCCAAATAACCACTAGTGAGAAGAACACTAGAAAATAAAATCTTCGGCAAAATCTGAATAAGGTGACGTGTCCGAGTGGCTGCCAAGTGGAGATACCACGCCGTGGCGTGCTCAGCCAAATAACCACTAGTGAGAAGAACACTAGAAAATAAAATCTTCGGCAAAATCTAAATAAGGTGACGTGTCCGAGTGGCTGCCAAGTGGAGATACCACGCCGTGGCGTGCTCAGCCAAATAACCACTAGTGAGAAGAACACTAGAAAATAAAATCTTCGGCAAAATCTAAATAAGGTGACGT
>Ga0213838_1000175_pt1 | contig 78892 bp, 69 predicted proteins | sample SWPATP13_FD_160577 | JGI IMG/M metagenome (GOLD analysis project Ga0213838, IMG submission 160577) | Coastal seawater microbial communities from Marineland, Florida, United States - SWPA TP1 #3 | ecosystem: Environmental > Aquatic > Marine > Coastal | place: USA: Florida | collected 2016-08-06 | reverse complement strand
TCATTAATTTTGTGATGTTATCAGCTTGCTAATGAGCTCCCAAAGGGCGAGTTTAAAAGGCTTATATGCGGCGTTATTGATTTTGACAAGGGAATAACCATTCTCTGCAATCAATGCCTTGCCTCTAAGCCTTTTAACTCTCGCTAAGTGATCAATTAATTAATTCACTTGGTATTATTGCTGTTTTACTGGCCAGTTTAAAATAAACTTTGCCCCACCTAGGGCACTGTCCGCTATTTTTGCCTGTCCCTTATGCCACTCCATGATACGGCTAACAATGGCCAAGCCCAAACCAAAACCGCCAGTTTCCCGGTTTCTACTCTGATCTCCCCTGGAAAAGGCATCAAATATGACCGCTTTAAACTCATCGGAAACACCTTCTCCATTATCTTCCACCGTGATTTGGCACTGTTTGCCATCGGAGCTGGCGGCAATATGCACCCTGTCTTTACCATACTTGACGGCATTTGATATATAGTTGTGCAGCGCCCTGTCGATAAAGTGCCGGTCGCATTCAACCAGCAAATTGTCGCCCGTTATTTCAGTGGTGATCTCTCCCGCGTACTGCTGATGGTTTTGTAGGTGTCCTGCCACCAGATCGGACAACGAGTATTCTTCGATATCCAGCTTAGGCTTATCACTTTCGAACGAAGAATAAACTAGCATCTCATTGACCAGTTCTTCCAGCTCAGCGACATCGCCGCTAATTTGTTTAAGATAGGTTTCCTTCTTCTCTTCATCTTTTACCCTGGATAACATCTGCAGGGCAAACTTTGAGCGTGCAAGCGGCGTTCTCAGTTCATGTGCGACGGCGTTGGTCAACTCTTTGTGAGCCTCAATTAGTCGCTTAATACGATCGGCCATCATATTGAAGGTTTTAAACAAGGGGGAGATAGTGACGGTACCGGTATCTGGCGCCTTACTATCAAAGTCTCCCTTACCAAACAACCGGGCAGATTTTTGTAGTTGATCAAGATCTCTTGATAAGGGCCGCACCCAAATAAAGACTACTATGGCTAACAAAGCCAGAACCAGCACACGCATAAATGCTTCCTGCCTCGGGCGGGTCGGCATTTTTGCCGGGCCTAGCGTGATCACCATATCACTGGATTCCAGCAAATGATGTATCTCTACCCTGTCATTAGCATAGTAAACATGGGTATTGCCATGATGAAGCTCGTTTTTCTCTTCACTGTCCATATTGCGCACTTCCGCCAAAGGTATAAGGCTTAATGGCAGCTCGTAGCGGCTTCCGGCATTTTTAATAATATCCTGCCATTCATGTCGAGGATGCTTTTCGATATAGTCGCCTATTGCCGATAGCATGGTTTTATAACCGGTGTAAGACTCTATATCCTGCTCCAAATAGGATCGCCAAACTTCATCCGTGACCCAGGAGAGAAAAATAAAAGTGGATATAATCAGAAAATAAAGACTAAAGAAGGTTCGACCTAATCGCATAACTTTGCCTACGCTAATAAAACTGAGCATTGATAACGCTTGAAAGAATTATCAATGCTTTTTAAACAATAAAACTAAGACCAAGCATCAGGCACAAATAGATATCCCTGCCCCCAGATTGTCTTAATGCGAAACGGCGTTTCATTGCTGTCACTCAGTTTTTTACGCAACCGGGAAATTCGCACATCAACGCTCCTGTCCAAACCGTCATATTCTCTACCGACAACCGCTTTGTAGATATAGTCACGGTTTTGTACTTCACCGGCCCGGCTGGCCAATAACCATAACAAATCAAACTCCTGGCTGGTTAAGTCTACATTTTTACTGTGCAAGGTGACCTGGCGAGAACTACGGTTAACATAAAGCTCACCATAGGATACTTCAGCCACCTCGTTACCGTCTTGAGGCAATTTTCCTCGGCGCAACAGGGCGTTTACCCTTGCCAAAAGAACCCTGGGTTCAACAGGCTTAATAACATAATCATCGGCACCAATTTCCAGACCAAGTACCTGATCAAAATCAGTCCCCTTTGCCGTTAACATCAAAACGGGCCCGTTATAGTTGGGTCGCAATTCCCGGCAGACGGTAAAGCCATCCTTGCCTGGCAACATGATGTCCAGAATAATCAAGTCGGGCGAAAACAGCTCTACTCTTTTAGCAACTGTATCACCCCTAAATTCCTGTTTGACGTGATAGCCTTCACTTTCTAAAAAGTCAGTCACTAAATTAGACAGCTGACGATCATCTTCCACAAGCAATATTTTCTTAACTGATGAATTATTATCAGACATAACTTGACTCCAATATTAACAATTAACGCACCATAGATTTGGCAATAATAAAATTTACACTGTGATACAAAATATGGTTAAGCCCGTAACAGCTGTTGCATTTGTAACCTGCTTATAACATCCTGTCATACGGTAAAAAATTAACTTTGCTGACATGTGTTTAGATTAAACAACTCCCCGTGAGTTAACAATAGCTAGTACATGGTGTTACGGTAAAATTACAGAATGTAACACTTATAAAAACACAAGGTTTTTACAACTAAGGGATACAAGGTTACATAGCTGTTACACTTGCCAAGCAAAACAATAACTTCGTTGTTTAAAATCCAAAGATGATCAAACTGCTCTTTGCCTGACAGGCCTTTTACTTTGAAACTTTTTCTTCTGAGGAATCTATATTTAAAGGCAAGACAATATAGGGATAAATAACATTTAGAGAATAGGTATAGACTTGCAGTCACAACACTAGAAGGTTTTCCAATTTCTAGTCGTTGACTTTTTTACCGTGCCAATGAAATTAGGCATTTCAGAAAGATAAAGCCGCTACATCATATGTAACCACTTCGTATAATCAATAAACCAAAGACAAGAATCTTAGGCGACATTGAGCTTTTGTGCCCATTGCAGAAGCTCCTCGGCCACCATAGGCTTTGCCACATGGTAGCCCTGGCCAATATCACAGCCCAAACTAGACAGCAGGTTCCATATTGCCTGATCTTCTATGCCCTCTGCGACCACTTCCATATTGAGCTTGTGGCCCAGCATGATACAGGTTTCGACAATGGCACAGGATTCAGGGTCCTGGTTCATTTTGGCGATAAAAGATCTGTCTATTTTTAGCTCGGTAAATGGGACCCTATGCAGTTGAGACAAGGAAGAGAAGCCGGTACCAAAATCATCGATTGACAGCTGAAAACCCTTTAAACGCAAGCGGGTCAGGATATCCAGGGATGTGGTTAACTCGCCCATCAACGCACTTTCGGTGACTTCCAAGACCATCATGGAGGGATCAATTTGATTATGAGTGACCAAAGAAGACAACTGTTCAGGCAACTGCAAGCTAGTAATATTTTTCGAAGAGATATTAACCGAAATCTTTACCGCAAAGCCCTGTTTTTTCCATAAGGCGCTCTGGCCAACCGCAATATCAATAACGCTGGAGGTTAGATCTTCAATTAACCCCGTTTGCTCGGCTAACGGAATGAACTGATCAGGGAATATCAATCCATGAATTGGGTGCTGCCAACGCACCAGGGCTTCAACCCCTATCAGTTTTCCTGTGGTAATTTGCAGCTGGGGCTGATAATGCAATTGTAACTGGCCCTGATAGATAGCGTGCTTTAAATCATCAAAATCTGGCACAAACAAGAGCTTGGTTACGCTTTCCCTTAGGCTGTCATCAATTTCAACATCCTGATCATAGTTGTTAATCGGCTCAGTGATCTGAAACGTCTTCTGCTCCTGCTCAATTTCTTCCAATAGCTCGGCAAGCAAGTCCATTAGGCTAACGATAGAGATGGGTTTGGTGTAGTCTCCCGATACCTTTAAGCCATGATCTCGTGCCAATCCCTCGGCCGAATGCAAGACTCCGGCATCATAACCACTGATCAGAACCAGGTAGGCCCGACTTTTTCTCTTCGCCAAATGCCGGATAACCTCTATGCCATCAATTTCAGGCATCATAAGATCAAGTAAAACAATATCGGTATCATAGATATTTTTTTGCAGAAACAGCCGAGCGTCGTTATAAACACATACTTCGGTAAAAAGAACTTCGGCCGCCTCTTTTAGCAATTCACATGTCTGGATATCATCGTCCACAATAAACAATCTACTCATGAGAACTCCCTATTCCTGATCCAATTCGGCTAGCGCTTGGTCAACTTGCCGCTTTCGGCTCTGCAAATAAGGCTCTATCGCCTTGTCCATCACTAAAATATGGTTTAACAGCCAATCGGTTAAGTAAGAAATTAGCCAGCGACAAAGTTGATGTTCATCGCCGTAATCACTTTCCACCATAGACTCCAGTTTCCTTACCAGCATCTGATGCACACTACAATGGTTTTGAAAATGAGGATATTCGCATGCCTTCATAATCGTTTCTTCACGTTTAAAGTGGTAATGTGTATGTAATCTTAATGATTCAATAATTTGCATTAAGGGCTGATGAATCTCATCCTGATACTGGAGCAAATGACATTGATTGAGCGCGTCAATAAGCTTTTTATGATCCTGATCCAGCACACCACCATCGATTCCCATATTATCACACCAAGTAATCAGCTCACTGTGAGGCCTAGATGCTTCGGCAGGCGCTTGAACAGCCGGATTAGATTCCTCTAATGCAACTCCTTTCTCGTTAATTGTCCCTTTATGAGAGTCGCCATAAACATCCAGCTCCCGTCTAACCTCATTTAACAGGGCCTTAGCATTATATGGCTTATTAATAACCTTTACATTATAGCTGTTTTTTTCACTATCACTCGCACTCTCACCGGTAAAACCACTGGCAAATAATACCGCCAACTCGGGATATGACATCTTCACTTGATTAACTAATTGATAACCACTCATTTTTGGCATAATAATATCGGTAAGCATTAAATCGACGTGATTTCCCGCCAGAATTTCCAAGGCCTGCATTGCACTTTGGGCCGTCATCACCCTGTAGCCTTGTTCCCTAAGGATTTCTTTGGCAAATATGCAAAGTGCTTCCTCATCATCAACGATTAAAATCGTTTCATCGCCTCGAACGTTTGGGCAATCAGTATCAATATGGTTTTTAGCTACCTGCTCAGGTATTAGATCTCTTGGAAAGTAGAGCTTAAAACGGGTACCTATGCCAGGCTCTGAATAAACATCTATGGCCCCTTGGCAAGCACGCAAAAAGCTATATATTTGTGATAAGCCAAGGCCGGTTCCTTCCCCCTTTTTGGTGGTAAAAAAAGGTTCAAAAATACGTTTACGGGTGTCCGTATCCATCCCTACCCCAGTGTCTTGAATGCTTAGGCAAACGTAATCACCGGCCACCAGGTTAAGTTTTTTCGCATCAATGGCAGATAATGACTCATTGGTGGTGGTTAACTTTAATTCGCCTCCGTCGGGCATGGCATGCTTGGCATTAATCGCCATATTTAGCACCATATCGTCAAAGGAGCTGGCGTCTATTTTTACAAACCAGAGGCCTTCATTGAGCTCAAGCTTCACTTCAATGGCTGCCGTCAGAGTCTTTCTTAATAGATCTGTATTGCTCTCAAGCAAGGTATTAATATTGACCCGCTCAATTTGGGTTGGCAGTTGACGCGAATAAGCCAATAATTTTCGGGTAAGTTCTGCCCCCCTCTCTCCCGCCCGAATGATTTGTCCCAGGTAGTTGGCTAGCTTGTCATCCGATGCCAGCTTGTTCGATAACAGCTCGCCATAACCTAAAATCACCCCCAGCATATTGTTAAAGTCATGGGCAATACCACCGGTTAACTTGCCCAGGGCATCCATTTTCTGTGCGCGATTAAGCTGTTCTTCCTGGCGCTTGAATAAAGTCAGGTCATGAATGCTAATGATGAACCTGCGTTTACCGGCAGCGGTTTGGGGTAACTCCGCGATAGAAACACGTATCGGGAAAACCTGCTCACCTTGTTTTAAACCATAAAATTCCGTTTCTATATTTGTCTCACCACTTAATCCCTCCTCTATGCAATACTCGACAAATGTCTGATAAGATTGCGGATTTTGAGCGCTGAATAACATATCGACTTTTTTCCCCAGTACTGTTTGGGCCTGATAGCCAAAAATATGTTCGGCAGCTCTGTTAAAAGTTTTGATATCACCAGAGTCATCAATAGTGATCACGGCATCTGTCATGGTATTTAGTATTTCCCTCTGCTCTTCTTCCTTTTTCACCAAAGCCTTTAATGCCCTTTGCTCTGCCGTGATATCCATCACTACGGTAGCAACACCGGTAATTTCTCCTGACTGATTAACCAGTGGCGTACCATGCCATTCACATAAGATCACATGGCCCGACTTAGTGATATTCTCGTTAATGGTGACGCCCTTTTCCTGTGTTTCTACCATGTGATGCCACGCCTGTTGCACTTTAGGGCGCTCATGGGCCGGGATCAGCTGTTCAAGAACATCGATTTCTTTAATTTCATCCTGGCTGTAACCGAAAATTTTCTCTGCGGCAATATTCCAGTTAACCACTTTAAAGTCGGTATTCCATTCAATACTGGCGATGGGAGCCTGCTCTCGATAAAGCTTTAAGTGCTGCCCCGATGAATTGATTTTATCTTCGTAATTTTTTCGCTCTATTTCTGCTGCCGCCCGCGTTGAAAATATTTCCAGTATCTCTGTAACATATGCTGTATCCTTGATTGGCTTGGTGTCTAAAACCACTATCAGGCCCAACACGGCACCAAGCGAATCCAACATGGGGATTCCTATATAACCCTGTACGTTCATTTCCTTGAGCAGATGATCCTTGGGGAAGAATTTCTGGACGTTTTCCGGATATAGGCAAATTTGATTGCTGACGACATCGGCGCAGGGGGCTCCTTCTAGCAAGTAAGAAATATTCTCGATAATTTCACCTTGCTGGCACAGGGCAATTGTCTCGATAGTTTTATTTTTTTCCTTATCAAGCAAGCCAATAAAAATAGTATCTGTGCCAAAAAATTTTGCCAGCTGTAGAACAAGTTGCTGAAAAAAGCCCTCTCCTGTTTTTAGTGTTGCTCCAAGTGCAATTTCCTTTATGGCTTGCGCTGTTCTTTTCTTTTCCGTTATGTCAAGCACTGTACCTATGGACTGAGTCGCATTTCCCTGCTCGTCATAACTGGTTTCACACCTTTCATGGACATGCTTGATACGGCCATCATCCATAAGTAACCTGTGCTCAATATCATATAGGGTTCTATTCTCTACCGATTCTGTATAAGCGGTATTGACCCTGTCCCTATCCTCAGGGTGAATGACATTAAGAAAGGCCTGGTATGAGGGAACAAACTTTTTCGGATCAAGTTCGAAGATGCGGTAGATTTCATCTGACCAGGACAATTTATCCTGGTCAAAATCCAGTTTCCAACTGCCAAGAAGGGCAATTTTTTGTGCTTGTGCCAGGTTTTTCTCATTTTCTCTTAATTCCTGTTCGATTTGATTACGCTCGCTAATATCTTCAACCCATGAAAAGATTAACTGCTCCCCGTCCTGCTCAATAAGAACGCCCTGCTGGCGTATCGATACCAGGTGTCCATCTTTATGCCAATAGGATTTTTCAAAGGGCCCATATCGACCGGTTTCTTGCAGCGCTTTTAACTGCAGGTTTTCATCATGGAAGTATTCTTTGGGTGTGATTTGCCAATAAGTTAAATGCAATACTTCCTTTATCGGGTAACCAATAATATTTGCATAGGCAGGATTAACATCTACAAACTCTCCCGTTAAACGGGACAAGGCCAGGCCTATGGAGGACTCTTCAAATAGGGCGCGGTTATAACGTTTTGCCCTGTGCAGCGTACCCAGCTGTCGCTTAACAAGGAAAAAAAGCAATACCGCGGTCGCAAACACGTAAAAGCTGCCCTTATAGGTTTGCAGCTTGGCATTAAGCTCGGCGTCGGTAACAAGAAAGGATAAAAGATTATCGGATGCGAGAATCCAGCATGCGCCGAGCAGCAGGTAAATTGTGGCAATTTTGGCCGCCGACAGCCAGACAGTTTCTTTGCGCTTATTTACATTCCATAGACTCATAATAAACACTTTTCCTGTTGTTATTTTTATGGCAAATAACCTAGTCTACTTAAGTGAAAGCATGACTTTAGATTTAAACTGACAAGCTTTAGACCTATATGCGATATTAGCCCTAGACTAATTCTAGATAATAATCCCGAGAACGCACCTCTGTTTTGATTTCCATCAATTGGTGAAACATTTGCCAAACAGGATAAGTTATATATTTCCTCGGATAATTAGGTGTTATCATATGCCTAGAGGCTGTTTATCTCTCGAGATTGTTTTTGCAGCAGTTTGTTGGCAATTTATTCAAGGCAGAGCCTTTGTAATCTAGTTATTCTACATAAAAAGGCGATAACGCCGTAGAAATAGCCAACAAACGCTGCCTGAAAGGTTCGGCTAAAAGCGTTTTATTCTTTGTTGAGCAGTATTTGCTTAGAATGACTAGGCTACACACTGCTCGCCGCGACTAAAACGCTTTTATCTCGAACAAAAATTAATAGCGAAAGATAAACAGCCTCTAGTTAAAACTAAAAAAGCCAATTCACAAAACAAATAAGGTTTAACGATTTAATGAAAATCATCTCTTTTAATATAAATGGCCTACGTGCCCGCCTTCACCAGCTCCAGGCCGTTATCAATAAACATCAACCTGACATTATTGGCTTGCAGGAAATTAAGGTACATGACGATGCCTTTCCTTTAGAGGACGTGGAAGCCATGGGTTATCAGGTTTATTTTCATGGTCAAAAAGCACACTATGGTGTTGCCATGCTATGCAAGAAACCGGCAGACTCAGTACAAAAAGGCTTTCCAACAGACGATGAAGGGGCCCAGCGGCGCATGATCATGGTGACTACCACGAATGGCAAAGGTGAAAAAGTTACCGTGCTTAATGGCTATTTTCCACAGGGGGAAAATATAGCTCATGAAACCAAGTATCCCTATAAGCGCCAGTTTTATAAGGATCTGATGACCTATCTGAATGAGCACCACCAGCCCGATGAACACCTGGTCGTGATGGGAGACATCAATATTTCCCCCATAGATCTCGATATTGGCATAGGTGAAGCAAACCGAAAACGTTGGCTAAAAACCGGAAAATGCAGCTTCCAACCTGAAGAAAGACAGTGGCTGGCAACCCTGATGGATTGGGGGCTTAAAGACACCTTTAGAGAATTGCATCCGGACAGAAAAGAAAGATATTCCTGGTTCGACTACCGCTCTAAAGGCTTTAACGACAACAGGGGCCTGAGGATAGATGTCATTTTGGCAACACAAGCCATGGCAGAATCCTGTGTAGAATCGGAGATAGATTACGAGTTGCGCGGCATTGACAAACCGTCGGATCACGCTCCTATCTGGTCAACCTTTAGTTTCGAGTAACAATGACAGACTATATTTGCCCGCTTTGCCAAACCCCGCTGTCGGCAGTAGACAGGAGTTTACGTTGTTGCAATAACCATTGCTTTGATATCGCCAAGGAAGGTTATGTCAACTTGTTACCCGTGCAATATAAGCACTCCAAAGATCCCGGCGACAATAAAGCCATGGTCAATGCCAGGCGGGCATTCTTAGACAAAGGCTTTTACCAGCCACTGGCAGACAGGATCACAGCTTTATACAGGGAAAAATTTCCGGCGAACAAGGAGGCCTTTCTGCTCGATGCAGGCTGTGGCGAAGGTTTCTATACCCACCAGCACAAATGTGCCGATAATAATGTCTATGGTGTTGATATCGCCAAAAATGCCGTCAGGATCGCCGCAAAACGCTATAAGGAGTGCTCCTTTAGTGTCGGCACCCTTGCCAAGCTGGCATTTGCAGATCAGCAGTTTGACTGGCTCTACTCCATCTATGCGCCTGTATTAGAGCAAGAGTTTTACAGGGTGCTAAAACCCGGCGGTTTCCTGTTAACCGTAACCCCGGCCAAAAAGCATTTGCTGGAACTGAAAAGCCTGATTTATCAGGAAGCAAAACTCCATGATAGCGAAAGAAATCCCATCGAACATATGCCTGTGATTCTTGAAGAGCGCTTAAGCTATGTCATGAATTTCAATCAGGGTCAAGATATTGTCAACCTCTTGGCCATGACGCCCTTTGCCTTTAAGGCTGGTGTTGAAGTGGTTGAAAAATTGAGAGACCTAAGTGAATTCAGTTGTCAGGCAGATTTTCTGATTCGCCTTTATCAAAAAACAGAAAAAAGCAGTGCGCCTTAAACAAAAGTTGCATTGCTTAGTATTTGGCCAAACGAAAACTAGCCCTATTTAGAAGATATCGTCTTATAGGTAATATTTAATAACTGGGCTAAATCCACATACTTGGGCTTGCTCATGGACAGCTTGACATCTCCGCCTTGTTCATTGATCCGCGCCACCCCTTCCTTATACCAGCTTGCCAAAGACGGGGTTAAGTATTTATCCGCCTTGACTCCCAAGATCACTAGCGCCTGGACCGGCATGCTCAGTATAAAAATAAAATAAAATGCAATTTGCGACATAGGCAAGTTAACATTGAAATACAAAGGCGCCAGTGCTGAAATTACGGCTAAGGCGGGAAAATAACGGCATACCATGCGACTAAACTGAACGGTTCGATACTCAGCAAAATAGTTTGCCAGCTCGGCGCGATCAGGCCAAAGCTTCATATACTTTTGACCTAACTTAATAACTTCGACAACACTCATATTCATAGGCCACACATTACCCTAATCTTAAAACTAAATATAGCATAATCTTGTAACCAATTTTGCAAGAGTTAACAAAACTCATTCTTATCTAGACTACATCAATATTTTTCAAATAATTACCGGTTATAATTCAAGTTAACTATTATCCCCATTAGCAATAACATTTTACCCTTATGAAAAAAAACGCTATCTTGGTGATCAACTGTGGCAGTTCATCACTTAAATTTTCCCTGATCAACCCGGAATGTGGCGAGATCATTATATCCGGCATCGCAGAAAGGCTTTCTTCCCCCTCGGCCTGTATCACCACCAAATATCAAGGTGATAAAGGGCAGCAGCCACTGAGCCCGCCTTATGCTCACAAAGCCGCCATCTCTGAACTGGTGGGCATACTCAGCAAACACCAGCTTGTTGAACAGGTTTGTGCCATAGGTCACAGAGTCGTACATGGCGGCGAAGACTACTCTCAGCCGACACTGATCACGGATGACGTTAAACAGACGATAGTGAAACTATCTAAACTGGCGCCCCTGCATAACCCCGCCAACCTGATTGGCATTGAGGCCTGCCAAAAAGTGTTTAGCCAACTGCCACAAATGGCGATATTTGACACGGCATTTCACCAAACCATGCCGGATACCGCCTACATTTACGGTATTCCTTACAGCATGTATCAAAAGCACAGCATCAGAAAATATGGTTTTCATGGCACCAGCCATTATTTTGTTGCCACTCAGGCGGCCAAAATGCTTAACAGGCCTTTATCCGATTGCAATATTATCACTGCTCACTTGGGCAATGGCTGCAGCGTTACCGCCGTTAGCCAGGGCAAGAGTGTTGACTCAAGCATGGGCTTTACCCCGTTAGAAGGGGTCATGATGGGCAGCCGTAGCGGCAGCATAGATCCCGGCATTATTTTTCACCTCATCGACCAGCTGGGTTATTCGGCAGATGAAGTTAACAAATTATTGAACAAGGAAAGCGGCCTGTTGGGAGTGTCAGGGCTTAGCAACGACTGTCGCACACTTGAGCAGGCCATGCTAGAGGAGAAGCATCCACAAGCCAAGCTGGCCTTGGATGTTTTCAGCTATCAAATTGCGAAAAGCATTGCCTCTCTTAGCGCAAGTCTAAACCAGCTGGACGGTATCGTATTTACCGGCGGCATAGGTGAAAACTCCAGCTATGTGCGTGAACAGGTCACCTCATACCTTAGCCTGCTCAATATCAAAATAGATACCGAGAAAAACGCCAGCACGCGATTTGGCCAGTCAGGCAATATCGGCCAGGAAAATTCTCGTCCCTGTTGGGTCATTCCCACCAACGAAGAGTGGGTAATCGCACAGCAGTCTTACCAGTTATTGAACAAGGAATAAACTCATGTCACATAGAATCATGTTAATTCCCGTCGGTTTTGGGGTTGGTCTAACCAGTGTTGCCCTGGGCCTTCTACATGCCTGCCAGCAAAAGGGCATCAGTGTTAAGCACTTTAAGCCCATTAGCCAGCCTTCCCGCAACGTCATGCAGCACAAGGGACACTGTGCCGCAACAATAACGATGTCGGAAAATGAAACCTCCATTCCGCTAAGCTATATGGAAGAAAAGGTGGGTGATGGCCAGCAAAGTGTGGTGCTGGAAGAGATAGTGGCCAATTTTAACCGGTTTGAAAAAGATCAGGACCTTGTCATTATCGAAGGCTTGATCCCAACCACGCGTCAGCCCTACGCTGGCCGTATCAATAGAGACGTTGCCCAGGCACTATCCGCCGATATTATCCTGGTTGCCACACCGGATAATGACTCGGTCGAAGAATTTGAAGACAGGATAGAAGTCAGCGCCGAAACCTATGGTGGTCTAAAAAACAAGCGTGTTATCGGCTGTATCATTAACAAGCTTAACTCTCCCGACAAAGATGAATACGGCCTGCTGCCGCGCGAAAACGAAATTAACCAAACATTTGATATTACCCCCTGGCAAAATCTGAATATATTCAAGAGCCGGCATTTCGATCTCTTGGGCACAGTCGCCTGGGAAATGGACTTGATTGCCCCCAGGGTTATCGATATTTGTAACTACCTGGATGCCAAAGTCATTAACGCCGGCGACATGGAGCACAGGCGTATCCGCAGTATCAGCTTTTGCGCCCGTACCGTCGGTAACCTGGTCAGCCACCTGCAGCCCAGCCGCTTGATTGTCACACCAGGCGATCGCACCGATATCATAGTCGCTACCTGCCTGTCGGCGCTTAACGGCACCAAGGTTGGCGCCCTGCTGCTAACCAACGGTTTTGAACCCAGTGACCAGGTATTGGCTTTATGTCAACAGGCCCTGGATGCAGGGCTGCCCGTGTTATCCGTGCCCTGGGATACCTGGCAAACCTCTCGCCACCTGATGAATTTCAACCCGGAAATTCCAGAAGATGATTTACAGCGCCAGGAAAGAGTCAAGCAACATGTTGCCGACAATATCAACCCAAATTGGCTTGAGCAGATATCCCACAATATCGACTCGAATAATCTGCTGTCCCCGCCCGCCTTTAGGCATAAGCTGACCGAGCTTGCCAGCCAGGCAAACAAGCTTATCGTCCTACCCGAGGGCAATGATATAAGAACCATAAAGGCTGCCGCGATTTGTGCCGAAAGAAATATTGCCAGATGCCAGCTTTTGGGCAGTAAAGAAGAAATATTAAGGATAGCAGAGCAGCAAGGGATAAGCCTGCCGGGCAATTTACTGATCACAGATCCCGATGTTATTCGTGAGAACTATGTCGCTCCCCTGGTAAAACTCAGAGAACACAAAGGCCTGACCGAAGTAGTTGCCAAGCAAAGCCTGCAGGATAATGTCGTACTGGCGACCATGATGCTGCAACTTGGCCAGGTTGACGGCCTGGTTTCAGGCGCAGTAAATACAACGGCCAATACCATCAAACCGGCATTGCAATTGATAAAAACGGCGCCTGGCAGTTCACTGGTATCTTCCATTTTCTTTATGCTGTTACCGGATCAAGTCCTGGTCTATGGCGATTGTGCCATTAACCCTGAGCCCAATGCCGAGCAGCTCGCCGATATCGCCATTCAGTCGGCCGACTCCGCCAAACAGTTTGGCATAGATCCCAAGGTGGCCATGATCAGCTATAGTACCGGTAGCTCTGGCCATGGCGCCGATGTCGAAAAAGTTGCAGAGGCGACCAGGCTCGCCCAGAGCAAGCGGCCGGATCTTGTTATTGACGGACCACTTCAATATGATGCCGCCATCATGGAAAACGTTGCCCTGAAAAAGGCGCCCGGCAGCCCGGTTGCTGGCAAGGCCAATGTCTTTATATTCCCGGATCTGAATACCGGCAATACTACTTATAAAGCCGTTCAAAGATCTGCCGATCTGGTTAGCATTGGCCCTATGTTACAAGGCATGCGTAAGCCAGTTAATGACTTATCACGGGGGGCACTGGTCGACGATATTGTATACACCATAGCTCTGACCGCAATTCAGGCAAATGCTTAGCTAATAGAAAGAATTTACCTTGAAACCCCGTTTATTAATTAGTATTTAACCTAGTTGATAAGCGGGAAGGTAAAAGTTACAGGTTTTACCACCTTTAACTACCTCTCAATAAACTTACACATAGAGAACAAAAAACAAACCGAATAAATTTACGTATAAATACAGATACCTAAGCATAAAGTCAGGTATTACTAACAATGATATCCACAGGAATTGTGGATATCATTTACCAAGCTTATGAAGAGGAAATGGTAAATTAACAGCACCGTTAACCGCATTTTTACTGATTAATTGGCGAGCCTTCGGCTATTTCATGTAAAACCACATTTTTTCAAATTAATTTACTTAAATCATAGCTAATTGTTGAACAAGGGATTCTAAGCTTAAGCTAGAGTTCCTCCGGGTTAATAGGTATAGTGTAACCACCCAAAAACAAAACCCTTTGCTTATGTCAAAACTAACTTTACAGCTGATGGATGAAGCCTTTGCCATCCACAGCCTGGCGGTAAATTCGACCATCCCCACAGAAGTATTTGAGGCGCCCGTCTACTTTATTGCAAAAACCTATGAAGAGATTTCAATCGTAGTACCGGAAGAGTTTGAAATCGACAGTGACGAAGTCGAACCTGACTGGCGGGCATTGGAAGTCGTCGGTCCCCTGGGCTTTAGTCTGACCGGTATTTTATCAAATATCTCTGCCGTACTCGCTGACAGAAAAATTAGCATATTCGCTATTTCAACCTTCGACACAGATTACATTTTGGTAAAAAGCGACAAGATCAGCGAAGCAATAACGGCCTTGCGCGAAAACAACTACCAAGTTATTTAAACCGACGATAGGAAATTCCATGACAGTGATTTATGGCATTAACAACTGTGATACAGTAAAAAAAGCACTTAAATGGTTAGAAAAAAACAATATTCCATACACTTTTCATGATTTTAAAAAGCAAGGATTAACTAGTGATCTGCTCGAACAGTTTGCCGAGCAGTCCAGTTGGGCCGAGCTGGTCAATAAACGCAGCACCACCTTTAGAAATCTGCCACAGGAAATCAAAGATAATTTAAACCATGACAACTGTTTTAACGCCTGCATGGAACAACCTACCCTGATCAAAAGGCCGGTACTGGTTCATAACCAGGCACTATATTTAGGCTTTAAAGACGCAAGCTATCAAGAGATATTCGGCTGTGAATAAAGAAAGCACAGATGTTATCGAGTTAGCAGAAGATCTGATCAGGCGCCCCTCGGTTACACCTGAAGATGCTGGCTGCCAGGAAGTCATGAAGGAAAGGCTGGCAAAGCTTGGCTTTACCAATGAAACCATGGTTTTCGAAGATACCACCAACCTCTGGTCACGCAGGGGCAACTCAGGTCCGGTATTCTGCTTTGCCGGCCATACAGATGTGGTACCGCCGGGCAACCTGGAGCTTTGGCAAACGCCCCCCTTTGAGCCCATGATCATAGATGGCATGCTCCATGGCCGGGGAGCGGCCGATATGAAAGGCAGTCTTGCCGCCATGCTTATCGCCACGGAAAGGTTTGTCACCTATCACCCGGACCACCAGGGCTCTATTGCCTATCTGATCACCAGTGATGAAGAAGGCCCGTTTATTAACGGCACCACCAGGGTGATAGACACGCTGGAGGCCCGCAATGAAAAAATAACCTATTGTATCGTCGGCGAGCCTTCAAGCTCACATAGTGTCGGTGATATAGTCAAAAACGGCCGTCGCGGTTCTATTTCCGGAGAGTTGGATATCAAGGGTAAACAAGGCCATGTCGCCTACCCTGAACATGTTGAAAACCCGATCCACCTGGCCATGCCGGCACTGGCAGAGCTAAGCCAAAGGCACTGGGACCATGGTAACGACTATTTTCCCGAAACCAGTTTCCAGCTATCTAACATACAGTCAGGCACGGGGGCCACCAATGTCGTGCCCGGACATCTAAAGGCCTGGTTTAATTTGCGCTATAGCACTGAGCTTACGGATGAAATGATAGTGCAAACGGTTAATGATGTGCTCAACAAGCATCAGCTGGATTTCGAGATCAAATGGACCTTTAACGGCGAGCCTTTTATTACCGAGCCTGGTCCCCTGTTAGATGCGGTAACCCAGGCCGTGATCACAAGCACGGGGAGCGCACCGGAACTGTCCACCTCTGGCGGTACTTCAGACGGTCGCTTTATCGCCCCAACCGGTGCCCAGGTCATAGAGCTTGGCCCTTGCAATGGCACCATTCACCAGGTTAACGAGTGCGTGTCCTGTGACGATCTCAGGCAGTTAGCCGATATCTACTATCATTGTCTGGTCAATGTGCTATGTCCAAACTAAGCCTGCGCCAGCTTACCGGCCAAGAGGATAGTCATATCTGTTGGCTAAATGATAGGATTGGAATTCATGCAGATGTAAAAAATGCCTGGCTAGCGATGCAAGCCGCCGCAAAGAAAGACGGGATTGAACTGGAGATTGCCAGTGGCTTTAGAAGCTTTGAGCGCCAAAGACAAATCTGGAATAATAAAGTCACGGGCAAGACGATCGTTAAAGATATCAAGAATAATCCGGTTTGCCTGGCGTCACTTTGCAAGATAGCGCAGATAAAGGCAATATTGCTTTATTCCGCCCTGCCCGGTGCCAGCAGGCACCATTGGGGCACAGATCTGGATGTATACGCCCCTAACCTGCTGAAGGAAAATCAGATACTGCAACTGGAGCCCTGGGAATACCAGGAGAAGGGCCCTTTTGCCCGCCTGTCGGCCTGGCTAAGCCTACATGGCAAATCATATGGCTTTTATTTTCCCTATGACAGCTACCGGGGCGGCGTGGCGCCTGAGCCCTGGCATATTTCCTATGCGGCTTTAGCTCAGCAATATATGGGCCAGTTAACTGGTGATCAGCTTGTGCAAGTTATCGAGGCAGACAATATTGAAGCCGGTTCAACCCTGGTTGAAAATATTGACCTTATCCTAGAACAATATATTAAAAATGTTGGAGACCCCAATAATGGATAGCTGGCTGACCCTGCTCATTATCATTATCGTCCTGGCCATTGTCATAGGTAATTTCAGTACCTTTCACAAAAGCGCCAAACAGCCAATGCGTAAGCAAGGCCTTAATGATCTGAAGGAAACCTTACCCAGATCGCAAAAAACACCTCATCAAATGAACACGGGTTCAAAAGATCAGGAAAAAGAGAATTAATACCAATTGAAATAATAAATTGACCAACTTAGAGCTTCATTAGCAAGCTTAGAACAAACAAAATTATTTAAACATAGTCGTTCTATATTTCATTAATTTTGTGAAGTTATCAGCTTGCTAATGAGCTCCCAAAGGGCGAGTTTAAAAGGCTTATATGCTGCGTTATTGATTTTGACAAGGGAATAACCATTCTCTGCAATCAATGCCTTGCCTCTAAGCCTTTTAATTCTCGCTAAGTGATCAATTAATTAATTCACTTGGTATAAACTGTTTTGTACTTTGTCTTACCAAAAAAAACTCCGCCGAAGCGGAGTTTTTTAATTATAAAACGTCTCTAAAAGACAGGGCTGGCCCCATCACGGGGAAGAGTTTATTAAGCAACTCGCCAGACAAGGGATTACCATCCGCATCATAAATGGTTAATGAGGTCTGCTCTTCCTGCGCCGCCAAGACAAACTGATACCTGGCGTCGGCCACATCAACAACGGGGGCTTCATCTCCCCAGATCCTGTCCCAGAAACTCACCTCTGGTTTAACAAAGTCGACATAGTAAATTTTCTTTGACTCATTAAGGTCGGCAATGGTGAAACCGTAATCTTCAAAGAATATCGGCATATTGGCCCATAGGGCGTCCAATTCCATTTCAACTATATAGGAAGCTTCTCCGACTGAATTTTCCCCAACACTCACCAGCTGCTGGTTCGCCCTCATCAAGCGGTTTTCACGTTGAGCCAGCCGATATTTATAATCAACCTGAGCGACAATTTCATTGAGCATGGCCATTTCGGCACGCTGTTTATCAATCACGTCCATCTCTTTAGTGGCACCGGACTGATTGGTTTTCATATAGTCAATGGCCTGAACCTTAAGTGCTACGCTGCGGCCATGTGGCTTGCTTTCAAACTGGTAACGAAAACGTATGCTTTCCGCGATATCAACCGACTTAAACAGCCAATAGCCTGACTCGCTTTCCTCGTGAAACCAGCTGGACTCAAAAATTTTCTGCTCGGCATCAATGACCTTTAACTCGACACCCGACTCGGCCAGTTCGTCCTGTAACGCCTGATAAATAAACAGTTGTAAATCCTTATCATCAAAAACCTGATCAAACCAGATCTTGGCCTCACTGGAGTTTTGCTCGACACGCGAAGAAGCCGCTATAGGTAACACCAAGGACGGCGCCCTGACATCTACGCCTGCCCCTATTGGTCCCTTATGGTTAATATCGCTGGTGATAAAAAATTCTTTTGAGCGCTTGGGCGTATCCAGCCCCTCAGGAACAAGGATCTCCTTGGCTTCGACTTGCTTGGCATATTCGAAATCACCACCGGCCCTTTTATGGTTATCTACGCCGCTACAGGCGGACAATGACAGACCTAGTACTGATAAATAAATAATATGACGATTCATTAAAACTCCTGAGGATACAATGCTGAATCTCTAACTGTTTGTTCTATACAAGATTGCCCGGCTTTAGACAGTGTTACTAACGGCAACCTTAATTCTGTATTGCTTATACGCCCCAACTTATAAAGCACCCATTTTACCGCCATAGGGCTGGACTCAATAAATAACTCAGTATGCAGCTGGGACAGCTGGCCATCTATCTCTTTGGCTGAGTCAAAGTCACCTTTAGCCGCGGCATCATAAATGGCATGCATTTTTTCCGGTGCAATATTGGCGGTAACGGAAATCACACCATGACCGCCATTTTGGCAAAAATCAAGGGCAGATGCATCATCACCACTGAGCAAGGCAAAATCCTGTTCACATTCTCTCGCCAGTTCTTTGACCCTGGCAAGATCGCCCGTTGCGTCTTTGATGCCAACTATGTTGGATAGTTCCGATAATTTGATAACAAGCCGGTTACTCAAGTCACAGCAAGTCCGACTCGGTACATTGTACAATATAATGGGTAGGTGTGTTGCTTCGGCGATAGCGCTAAAGTGGGCCATAAGCCCTGCTTCTGTGGGTTTGTTGTAATAAGGGGCAACCGTTAAGTAGCCATCAATCCCGGTTCGATTAAGCCTTTGTGTCAGCGCAACACTGGCTAGGGTATTGTTAGAGCCATTGCCAAGGATTATTTTTATACGACCGGCGCTTACCCTAACGGCAAACTCGGCCAGCTGTACTTTTTCATCGTCTGAAAGGGTCGGTGATTCACCCGTAGTACCGGCAATGACAATGGCATGGGTGCCAGCCGCTATATGCCACTCAATTAATCCGGCAAGGTTGTCAAAATCAATCTCAAAACTTGGGGTAAAAGGCGTTACTAAAGCAACTATACTTCCTGAAAACATTCACTATTTAGGCGGTAAACTTAAACAGCGGACCATGGTACTTGGCTGTATATGCAAACACAAGATATCTTGGGCAAATAGCTGCAATTAATTCCAAGCAATAACAAGATTTGATAATACTACTTAATTTTTAACCGCTAATTGCGTTACAATGGCGCTTTTTTAGCTTGGGTCTTTTAAATGTCACAGTATTTGGTGTTGACCGCTATGGGTGCCGACCGAACTGGCAGTGTCAGTGAACTTACCAAACTGGCCAGTGAATGCGGCTGTAATATCATAGACAGTCGCATGGCAATTTTTGGCTTGGAATTTACCTTTATTATGTTGCTAAACGGTAACACCAGGGCCATCAACCAGATAGAAAACCGCCTGCCGGTAGTCGCGCATAGCCTGGATCTTATTACCATGATGAAGCGGACCTCAGACTATCGTTCGCAAGATTTTACCCACCATTACCAAGTGGAATACGCAGGGATAGATCAGCCCGGTGTGCTAAAAGCGGTTACCGCTTTTTTTGCCAACCGCAACATAGACATCTCCTCACTAAAGTCGGAGATCAGTCCAAATACCAATATTACACGAGCGGTCATTTTGATCGCCCTGACGGAAGAAACCAGTATTAATCAACTGGAAAATGATTTTTTGCAGCTTTGTGAACAAATTGATGTACAAGGCTGTATAAAAAAAGTGAATTCAAATTTATTGCAAGGATTATAATGAAAACAATAACGGTTGGAGAAAGTGCTCCCTTATTTACCCTGCCAGATGAAAATAATGAAGCGGTATCATTGGCCGACTATATCGGCAAGAACCAGGTATTGGTTTACTTTTATCCTAAGGCCATGACACCTGGCTGTACGGTTCAGGCCCAGGGATTAAGAGACATCAAGGCAGAGCTTGCCCAGTACAATACGGTTGTTTTTGGCATCAGTCCGGATGAACCGAAAAGACTGTTAAAATTTTGTCAGCGTGACGAGCTTAACTTTACCCTGCTGTCTGATGTCGATCACAAGGTTGCCGATGACTTTGGCGTCTGGGGATTAAAGAAGTTTATGGGCAGAGAATATGACGGCATTCACAGACTCAGCTTTTTAATCGGCCTAGACGGTAAAATCAGCCATGTCTTCAACAAGTTTAAGACCAAAAATCACCATGAAGTGGTGCTTGACGTTTTAGACAGCCTGACCGAATAATACCAATTGAAATAATAAATTGACCAACTTAGAGCTTCATTAGCGAGCTTAGAACAAACAAAATTATTTAAACATAGTCGCTCTATATTTCATTAATTTTGTGAAGTTATCAGCTTGCTAATGAGCTCCCAAAGGGCGAGTTTAAAAGGCTTATATGCGGCGTTATTGATTTTGACAATGGAATAACCATTCTCTGCAATCAATGCCTTGCCTCTAAGCCTTTTAACTCTCGCTAAGTGATCAATTAATTAATTCACTTGGTATTAAACCCAATCGGTTCACCTGGCATGCATCAAGATGCCAGGCACACCCGCTATTTCTCTTCCGTTAGCTCTGTATGGGTAGTAGAAGACCAGGCATTGATCACGGCTTTGACCAGGGTCGCTAACGGAATCGCGAAAAACACTCCCCAAAATCCCCATAATCCACCAAATAGGATAACCGCAATAATGATGGTTACCGGGTGCAGGTTTACCGCTTCTGAAAATAACAAAGGAACCAGTAAGTTGCCATCAAGCGCCTGAATAATAGCATAGGCTAACATCACATAGCCAAACTCAGGCGCCATGCCCCACTGAAACAGGGCCACCAGCATAACCGGTATGGTCACCACAGTCGCGCCAACATAAGGGACAAGTACGGATAAGCCAACCAGGACACCAAGCAGCACAGAATAATTCAGCCCAAGGAAAATAAAGGTCAGGGTGGAAACACCACCTATGATGATGATTTCAATGACCTTGCCGCGAATATAGTTCATGATTTGCTGGTTCATTTCATTACCCACCTGGGTCGCCATTCTGCGCTCTTTGGGGAGAAACTGGGACAGGCCTTCTAGAAATAATTGTTTATCCTTGAGAAAGAAAAACATCATGATGGGCACCAGGATAAGATAAACCATCAGGGCCACAATATCCGAAATGGAATTCAGCGACGCCTTTAATACCACCTGGCCCCACTCAATCAGCTTTTCTTTCACTAAGGTGATCAGGGTTTCTATCTGTTCCGCCTGGATAATCTCCGGGTATTTTTCCGGTAAAGCCAACAGGTAGGTTTGCCCCTCGGTCACCATATGAGGCACTTCCTGCAGCAAGTTGCTGCTTTGCTGCCAAATGACCGGCAATAAGCCAAACATGGCCAGCAAAGCCAGGCCAATAAAGCCGGTCACCACTGCTGTCACCGCCGTAACTCGGGAAAGACCGGCATCCATAAGTTTGTTAACCGGCAGATCCAGTAAAAAGGCGATGGCCAGGGCAACGAATACAGGCATTAGCAAGCCGCTGAAAAAATAAACGAACAAGGATGTACAAATGAGAATAACCAGTAGCGTTACCGCATGGGGATCTGAAAACTTGCGTTTATACCAATCGGCAAAAAGCTGAACCATAGTTTTAACAACCTATTTTTTTATGTTTAATTCGATAATAGTGCTATCTATTTTATTCTGACTAAAAGAATAGCCCTGCTTGGTCAAAAATTTTGGAATATCTGTTTTAGAGCCCTTATCGGCAAGACGAAGCACACAAGAGTCATTTGTTTGCATCTTTTTTAAGATCACTCGTGTTTTTACCAGAGGTAAAGGACATTTTTCCCCTGTTGCATCATACTCGTATCGCATAAATAAATTTTTAAACAGTACTTTTGTTTGATTATCTTATTTGCGACAATTGATTACAATCGTGTCATGGCAATTCTTTATAAAGAATTTACAGGATCCCTATGAATGAATTATCAGAAAAACCCGATCTCAAGGAAATCAATGCCTACAAAAAGAAGCTGACCTGGGGCGATGTTCCCACCATTTATCATATGGTGTCATCCTCTATCGGCGAAATGGATAGCATTTTGACCCATGGTTTCGATAATCCATACAAACGATTACTTAATAGAAACACTTGGAATCTGGAATTACTCGGCGGTTATAAAGATAATAGGGGCAATATCCAGGTAGAAACCAAGCCCAAAATCAGCTTGGAACATGTCTTTGATCAGGAAAACTATGAGCTGCATTGCTACCCGGTCATCGATGGTGACAGGGTGAATATATCCTTACTGGCGCATCCAAGCTGTCCCTTTACCAGCTGGGCTCCTGAAAGCATGCGCATGCTGTTCCGCATCAGCTCCTTTATCTCTTTTGTTACCTATGCTTTTCAAAAGGGTGACAAGGCAGATATGGAACTGCTTAAATTTGCTTTTTTCCGCGTCGAAGAATTAATTAATGTCTTAAGGGATTCTTTTGAGGTTGTTGATGTCAAAGGCTACAACATTGCAGAATTTTGTAAGGAAATAGCCCGTCGCAAGGGTGATATGGATATATCTGATCTGACCAACACCAAACCGGAATAAAAATTTGTTTAAACTTAAGCCCTTTATTATAGCCAGTATGTTCACCGGCCTGCTTGCTTCCCCCATCTTGATTGCCGAAGAATCCGATAAAAACAAGCTGCCGGAAATAGGCTCTGCCGGTGCCAGTTTGTTATCCATTGATAAGGAACGTTTGATTGGCAATGCCATGATGAAACAAATCAGATCTTCACAGCCAGTCATCAATGACCCCGTCCTTATTGAGTATATTAACGATCTGGGCAATGGCATGGTAAAAAATGCCCAGGATGTTAATTACGGCTTTGAGTTTTTCCTGATAAATAATCTAGAGCTCAACGCCTTTGCCTTTTTTGGTGGCCATGTAGGTATTCATAGCGGCCTTCTTACCGCGGCAGATACCGAAAGTGAACTGGCTTCGGTTATTGCCCATGAAATATCCCACGTCACACAGCGCCACTTGGCACGCCGCTTGGAGGCGCAAAGCCGCTCCCAACCGCTAACCATGGCGGGCATGATCTCCGGCGTACTCCTGACCCTGGTTAATCCCAGTGTCGGCATGGCGGCACTGAGCACCACTATGGCGGCTTCCCAGCAGTCAGGAATCAACTATACCCGAGGCAATGAAAAAGAAGCGGATCGCGTCGGTATCACCCTGCTGGCCAACAGTGGTTTCGATCCCATGGGCGCCCCGGATTTTTTCGGCAAGATGGCCGAAAAATACCGCTATAAAAGCAAGCCGCCGGCCATGCTGTTAACCCATCCACTGCCCGAGTCCCGCATATCGGATGCCAGGGTACGGGCACAACGGCTTTCCCCTCGACCGCTACCGCCAAGCCTTGATTTTGAACTGGCAAAGGCGAGGATAAAGGCCAGGTATGAAGGCAAGTCGGCCGATAATATTGCGTTTTACCTAACCCAAATAGACAAGCGAAAATACGCCCTAAAGGCGGCCGCAGAGTACGGTTTGGCGCTGTCTTATTATGAGAACAAGGAATATGGCAAGGCACAGAAGTTATTGGAAAAGCTCAAAGCATCGGATAAGAACAACCTGTTTTATGTCGATGCCCTGTCCGATGCCTATATTCAGGCAAAATCCTATGACAAGGCGATTGCCATGTTATCCGAGTTAAACCTGCTGATGCCCAATAACCAGGTGGTTACCCTTAACTATGCCAATGTACTGCAGGAAGCTAAAAAATATGCCGAAGCCGAAGTCCTGCTGCAAGATTTTTTACTGGTTAAGCCGGGCCATTTTATCGCCTACGACTTGCTGGCAAGCGTCTATAGAAAGCAAGAGAAAAAAGCCAAGATGCACTCGGCCAAAGCCGAAGTGTTTGCCCTGCTAGGGGCTTATCCAAAGGCGATAGACGAGCTGCAAACCGCGTATAACTTTGCCGAGGAACAGCCCCTGGTCAAGAAACGCATCAAGGCAAGAATTTTACAATTTCAAGATCAAGAAGATAAGCTTAAGCGCTTGTAACTAAAAAAAGAGAGACCCCGAACCTATGTTAACCATTTATCACAATCCCCGTTGTTCAAAAAGCCGCCAAACCCTTGCGCTAATTGAAGAGAGCAATACACCGGTAACCATTGTCGAGTATTTAAAAACGCCGCTAAGCGAAGATAAAATCAAGCAATTACTGGCCTTGCTAAAGGTATCTCCTATCGAAATGATGCGCACCAAGGAAAGCGAATTTAAAGAGCAAAACCTGGCAGATGCCAGTGACAACGCCCTTATCCAGGCCATGGTTAATACCCCGAAACTGATTGAACGCCCGATAGTTGAAGCCCAGGGTAAAGCCGTTATCGGTCGCCCGCCCGAAAATGTTATGTCGTTAATCGAAGGTTAATTGATAATTTTATGGCCAAATTATCAACACAAAGCCTAAAGAAAATAGCCCTCGCCGGCTATTTTTCTTTGCTCATCTATATGCCGTTATGGCTGCTCTATCTCAGTCCGTCAACTGGCCTGTCTCCAACATTAACCTTGCTAATGTTTGTGCTGCCTTTATTATTTCCGGCGAAAGGTCTGCTAAAGGGAAATCCCTATACCTATGCCTGGGCAAACTTTGTCCTTATGATATATTTTCTCCATAGCCTGACCACGCTCTGGGTGTCACCAGAAGACAGGCTGTGGGCCAGCCTGGAGTTATTTTTCGCTACCGTGATGTTTGTTGCCGGCAGTTATTACGCGAAATATAAGGGGCAGGAATTAGGCCTGAGTATTAGAAAAAAGAAAACAGAGTAAAAAGGAACTTGATATGCAACAACCTCTATTGGTTATTGGACTGGCCTGTACCTTAACCGCCTGTGGTGGTTCTTCCGGCGGTTCTAGCCCTACACCCACACCTGTCGAGCCAGATAGCATAGTTGCCTATGATGATAACGCCCAAATAGGTCAAGCCATTGACCTATTTCTTTTTGCTCCCAGCCAGAATGTCTCTGATATTCAGTGGCAGCAAACATCCGGGGCGCCCGTTACCTTCCTGGCCGATAACAGCAAGGGCATAGCCTTTACCCCGGAAAGTTCTGGCCAATATGGCTTTCAGGTCAGCTATCAGACTAATGGCACAACACAGACACTTTCTCATACGGTATCAGTGGCGGAAGAAGAGGCCAGGATATCCGCCCGGCTAGGCCATGCGGTGCTTGAAGGCAACAAGGTCTCCTTACGGGCTTTTCTCGATGAAACTGTGGAGACGTCGAGCCTTAGCTGGCAGCAAGTGGCGGGCCCTAGTGTCACTTTTACCGATAGCGATACTCAAGGAGATCTAGCCGTATTCTTTGACGCTCCTGCTGTGGCTGCCGATACCTTGTTGGAGTTTAATGTCAGTGCAGAAGCCGATGGTACTCAATATACCGACAGGGTTGCGGTACTGGTTGAAAATGCAACGGACATAGGCAATAGCGCCTATTTTGAAGACAGGGTTGCCAGAGTCTTTCCATATAACTCGGACTCTCCCTATGCCGATACCCTGGTCTCCTGCGTATATTCCAATAGCCTTACCAGCTCCTGTAAACTCAGCAGCCTCCCTCTTATCGCCAGTGACACAATAACTCCTGGTATCGAAGACATCATGGACAGAGTCGTGGTCTCTCATAAGTGGATGGGAGACAGGTTCAAAGAGTTTCTGCAAACCCAAGACAGCAATAATGACTTTAAAAACCTATTGCGTGCAACTACAGCGGTCGTGATTGCCTATGATGTCCGTCCTTCCTTTTACTGGGTGGCAACCGGAGCCATCTACCTGGATGCGGATAATTTTTGGCTGACCCCGGAAGAAAGGGACACCATTAATGAAGCGCCAGACTATAGATCTGCCTTTGGCAATGACTTACAGTTTGTAATGCCCTGGCGCTATGTCAAGGACAACGACTATGTCAATGTATATCACGCGGCAAGTGCCAGAGTCACCCGTTCCACTGAGGACGGACTTTTTCGCTTGATTTCACTTATGTACCATGAACTGGCACATGCCAATGATTTTTTCCCGAGTAGCGAATGGTTTAGCCACAATAGTAATGATCGTATCCTGGATGCGGCCCAGACAACCAATTTTGAATCGGACAAGCTGGCTATCGCCTATCCGCTACGCAGCCAGGAAATGGTCAACCTGGCCCAGGTCAGCTTTCACGGTGAAGCTGCCAGCTCAACACAAAAGGCCTATAGTCCCTCGGATGTTAGCCAATTTTTCAGCCCGGACGACGCAACCGACTATTACAATTACTCCAGCAAACGTGAAGATTATGCCATGCTGTTTGATGAGCTGATGATGTATGCCCGTTATGACATTAACCGGGATGTTGCCGTCACCAATAGACCGACCGGCGACAATGTCTCGGCAACTGATTATATCGTAGACTGGGGCCAAAGAGGTAGGATTGGCGAACCCAGGATCAAGCCAAGAATCGCCTATGTGCTGGAGCGGGTTTTACCGGAATTTAATGCGACCAGTGTTATCGAAAATTTACCAGCCCCCATAGCCATGATACCGGGTAACAACTGGCTGGAAAACTTGGCGATAAGTCCTGTGCCCCATACATTAAGTGCTCAACTGGTAAAAATCTCGGCGCCTCATGCCAAGACTTTCCTGCCAGTCAACGTAACGCGTTACTATAACAAGGCGCTACCAAAGCATTGACGAATCAACAACTTAGTGTGACAACAAGGTTTCTTTAACGAAAGGTATGGTGATTTTTCTTTGCTCTCTTATTGAAGCCTTGTCCAATTTATCCAAGGAGTCGATCAGGCTGGCCATATCCCGACTCAGGTGGTTAAACAAGTAACGGGTCACCTCATCCTGAAGAACAAGGCCTCGCTGTTGAGCGCGATACTGCAGTGCCCTGATCTTTTCTTCATCACTGAGCATTTTAACCTGCTCGGTAAAGCCCCAATTGAGTCGCGAAACAAGGTCCGGCAAGCTAATGCCAAGCCGAGCGACACTTTGATCGCCCGTGATAACCAAACACTTATTCTGCTCGGTCACCCTGTTATATAAGTCAAACACCGCCTGCTGCCAGTCATTATCGCCGGCAATAAGCTGAAGATCGTCCAAACAGATCACATCTATCTGCTCCAGGCCATCCAAAACTTCAATGGAAAGATGCTTTAATTCTGAAAAAGACAGGCACAAGGAAGACTTACCTATCTCTTCGGCAAAGGCACAGCAGGCATGGAGCAGGTGAGACTTGCCTACTCCTTTAATGCCAAACAGATAAAAACCGTTGGCCTGATTAGCCTGTAGCTCAATAAAGCCTTTTAACTGGTTGATCACCAGCTGATGGGTTTCGCCCTGAAAACTGGCAAAGGTTTCATCATCCGGCAGCTGAACGGCCAAGGCGAGTTGGGCTACCTGTTTCATTGCCTGTTCCAATAAAAAACAGGCACGGCGTCCAAGTCAACCGGGGCCAGGGGGTCTATATACTGCTTCAGCTGTTTATTGAGCTTTAATGACGAGAGAAATGCAGACTTTGAGCCGATTAAATTTAGCTTAAAGCGGCGATTGGTGCCATTGGCCGCCACCAGGGTGACGGCACTCACGGCAGAGAGCTCCTGCAAAAAGGTTGAAACCCCAACATATGACGCCAAAGAGTCTATATTGGCAACATCAATAAAGTAATCATTCTTCATCGTCGTAGCCAAGGCATAGCGCTGGTATATCAACTGGGTAATATCACCAAGAGCCTGCTCCAGCAGCAGCGCCTTATCGCTGCCCTGGTATTTTTGACCAAATGCCTGCCGAGCCGATTGTTTGTCGGCGGAAATCAGGCTCCAATCCAATAGGTAACTGTTTTGTACCTGTTGGCAAAGGGGTTCACAATCCTCAGTCGATACAAGCTCTGGCAAGAGGCTCGAATCGGATAAGCGCATAACCACCACGGCTTCGGCGAAATATCGGTCCGACGCGGTTAATACCGGCTCTTCAAACCGCCCCCATAAATCGGCAGGGTGAACGGCATTGGCATCGGTTAAATCCATTAACGGTATGGTAATGGGTAAGCCTCTTCGCTCGGAAAAGCCCGCCACCGATCTTGGCAGTTCAGAAACCGAAGACTCGGATAATATAGAACGAGACAAGCCCTGTTCTTCCACCAGCCAGAGCAAAACCTGCGGGCGCAGGCTGCCCCAAATAGCGACATTGGCATCAAGAAAGAGTTTTTTAACCTTATCTTCGTTAAAACTGGCGACCAATAATATCTCGCCCTGGCTTCTTTCATAGCTATATTGCGACAGGTAGTAATTATACTTGTTACTCGCCTGTTTCATCTTCTCGTGATCCAGTACTGACGGTTGACCCGATACCTTTACCAGCACGGATTGCAGCGCCTTTTTTAAAGCACTGCTCCTTGCCTGGCTTGACTGTGAGTCCACGGACACTTTGGCAACATACAGGTTCTTGACTTCAACGCCATTAACAGCAGCACAAAATATAACGGCAAGAACGGCAAGAAAGAACAACCAAAATCTAATCATATTACTCGAATGAAACCATTGCATAATGAGGATCTTACCACAATGTTTGATATTTTAATTAGATATAAAAATAATTTCTTTTAAAGATTTTCACCGGGCCTTGGCGCTGTTAGAATATGCGCCTTTACCTATGGTCCGTTAATAATTGAGGTTTCCCGTGAGCGAACAAAAACAGTCTCTAAGCTATAAAGATGCTGGTGTTGATATAGATGCAGGTAATGCCCTTGTAGAAAATATAAAGGGGGCCGTTAAACGTACAACACGCCCTGAAGTCATGGGAGGCCTGGGTGGCTTTGGCTCTGTATGTCAACTACCTACCGGCTATAAGGAGCCCGTTTTGGTCGCAGGCACAGACGGTGTCGGCACTAAGCTTCGCCTTGCCATTGACTTGGCAAAACACGACACTGTCGGTATCGACCTGGTTGCCATGTGTGTCAATGACCTTATCGTTCAAGGGGCAGAACCGCTATTTTTCCTGGACTACTACGCAACAGACAAGCTTGATGTTGCCGTGGCTTCCGATGTGGTTTCCGGCATTGCCGATGGTTGTGTACTATCAGGCTGTGCCTTGGTGGGCGGTGAAACCGCTGAAATGCCGGGCATGTACCATGCCGGTGACTACGACATTGCCGGCTTTTGTGTCGGTGTCGCGGAAAAATCCCGTTTGCTTGACGGCAGTGCCGTCACTGCCGGAGATCAGTTAATCGCCCTGGGCTCTTCCGGCCCTCATTCAAATGGCTATTCCCTGATCCGCAAGGTGCTGGAAGTGAACAACACGGATACCCAAGAGCTGCTTGACGGCAAACCATTAGGAGAACACCTGCTGGAGCCTACCAAGATCTATGTAAAATCTGTCTTGGCCCTGCTTAAGGAAGTGGATGTACATGCCCTTTCGCATATCACCGGCGGCGGTTTCTGGGAAAACATCCCTCGCGTATTGCCACAAGATGCCCTGGCCGTGATAAAAGAAGACAGCTGGCAGTGGCCGGAAATCTTCAACTGGCTACAGGAAAAAGGCAATATCACCACCCATGAAATGTACCGCACCTTTAACTGTGGTGTTGGCATGGTCATCGCCGTGCCGGCACAAGCCCTTGAGCAGAGCCTGGAAATATTAACAGCTCATGGTGAAAACGCCTGGCATATAGGTGAAGTAGCCAGCAAACAGGACGAGCAAGAGCAAGTAGTCATCACGCAAGGGTAAGTTTATGCGCAGCCGAATTGTTGTATTAATTTCAGGTAGCGGTACCAATTTGCAGGCTATTATTGATGCCTGCAAATCTTCAGACTATCCGGGTGAAGTTGTCGGAGTGTTATCCAATAAGGCCGACGCCTACGGCTTGGTTCGAGCTCAGGAAGCTGGTATAGAGATCTTATCCCTATGCCATAAGTCCTTCGACTCAAGAGAAAACTACGACCTGGCATTAATGGATAAAATTGATGCCTTTAACCCCGATCTTATTGTGCTTGCCGGCTTTATGCGCATCTTGACGCCGGCCTTTGTCCAACATTACCAGGGAAAATTATTGAACATTCACCCTTCTTTGTTGCCCAAGTACCAAGGCCTGCATACTCATCAGCGCGCCATTGATGCCGGCGACAAGGAGCACGGCGTCAGCGTACATTTTGTAACGGAAGAGTTGGACGGAGGTCCTGTAGTATTACAGGCCAAGGTGCCCGTTTTTGAAGGTGACAATGCTGATGATTTGGCGGCCCGCGTCCATGAACAAGAGCACAGAATTTACCCGCTAGTGGTCAAGTGGTACTGCCAACAACGCATCACCATGGTCGAAAATGGTGTCTTGCTGGATGGTAACTTACTACCGGTTTCCGGTTATGCGAGTGAAGATTAATTTTCCGATAATAAGATGGTGAATATATGCTAAAAACCCTATGTCGTTGTGCACTATTAGTAACAATTTCAAGCACAGTCGTTTATGCCGATGATGGCATCAAAGACGACATACAGGTTAAACCCTTTACTGCAGAATACACCATCATACGCAAGTCAGATCCGATAGGAACAGGTGTTCGCAAGCTGGAATACCTGGACAACGGCATGGCCCGTTATAGCTATCACTCCAATATTGAATGGTTTATTTTTTCGGATGAACGTAAAGAGTCATCCGTGATCAAGATAGATAAGAGTCATATCACGCCAACTCACTACAGTTACCAGCGCCAGGGCACGGGCAGGGACAAGAAATTTGAGTGGCAATATGACATTAACCAGAATACGCTGACAAACCTTGAGAAGAATAAAACCAAGACCATTGAATTTCCGGTCAATATTCAGGATCCCCTAAGTTACCATCTGCAACAAAGGTTAAACCTGCTACAAAACCCAGAGCAAAAACACTTTGTCTATCCGGTCGTAAAAACGTCAGGTTCTATTAAGAACTACGTCTATCAATACGATGGCGAAGAAGAAATCATGCTGCCCTACGGCCTGGTTAAGACCATCAGGCTAAAGCGAGAGGTGGTTGAGAAAAAGCGGATCACCTACGCCTGGTTTGCTCCCGAGCTGGACTACTTGCTGGTTAAACTCTATCAAGTTAAAGCCGGAGTAGAACAATTAGAGGCTCAACTTAAATCCGTTGACATGGCCGACTAACCACACAGCAGGCATTTCCCTTCTTAAGAAGACAGGCCGTATCATTAGATACGGCCTTTTACTTTTGAAAGGCAAAATGATTTTAGAACGAATCCCCTGGGATTCGGACATTGCCTTCCATCAGCACCCGAGCACTTCGGCTCATGCTAACCTTGTTGACTGTCCATTCACCTTTGACTTTAGCCGCTTCGGCGCCCACCTTTAACGTGCCCGACGGGTGGCCAAAAATAACCGACTCTCGCTCGCCACCGCCGGCGGCCAAATTCACCAGGGTACCAGGGATCGCTGACGCAGTGCCTATTGCCACGGCAGCCGTCCCCATCATGGCATGATGTAGTTTCCCCATGGATAAGGCCCTGACATTAAGGTCAATATCAGTTTCGTTAATGGCTTTGCCACTGGATGCCTGATAATCAGCCGCCTTGGCAACAAAGGCAACCTTAGGAGTGTGCTGACGCCCTGCCGCCTCTTCAACGTCTTCAATCAAACCCATTTGAACCGCGCCATGGGCACGGATAGTTTCAAACATGGCAAGGGCTTTATCGTCGCCATTAATGGCGTCTTGCAGTTCTGTCCCTGCGTAGCCTATTTCATTGGCATTTAAAAATATGGTCGGAATACCGGCATTGATCATAGTAGCATTTAAGACGCCAACACCAGGCACTTCCAGCTTATCCACCAGGTTGCCGGTTGGGAACATGGCTTCAGAGGCATCGACGGGCGCAACAAAGTCAACCTGTACTTCTGCCGCCGGAAAGGTGACACCATCGAGTTCAAAATCACCGGTTTCCTGAACCTCACCATTGGTGATAGGTACATGGGCAATAATGGTTTTCTCAATATTTTTCTGCCAGATACGTACCAGAGCAATGCCATTTTCTGGCAGCCTTTCCGCATCCACCAGGCCATTACTGATGGCAAAGGAGCCTACGGCTGCCGTTAGATTGCCGCAATTGCCACTCCAGTCAACAAAGGGCTTGTCGATAGATACCTGACCAAACAGGTAATCAACGTCATGATCCGCCTTATCGCTTTTGGCCAGGATCACGGTTTTGCTGGTGCTCGAAGTTGCACCACCCATGCCGTCTGTCTGCTTGCCGTACGGATCCGGGCTACCAATGACCCTTAACAGCATATTATCGCGCGCCTGCCCCGGCACCAGGCAAGATTCAGGCAAATCCGCCAGGTTAAAAAACACCCCCTTGGAAGTCCCACCCCGCATATAGGTAGCCGGAATTTTTACTTGAGGTAGATGAGCCATTAGCTTTTCCTCTAAATTTAGTTTTTAAAAAAGCAGCAAGTTGCTGCTTTTATATAAATACAGTGAGTTGATTTTCACAATATGATTTTGGCTTTTTAACAAGGCTGAAGCGCGCAATGTACAAGTGTACATGAGCACTCCCAACGCAGTTAAAATGCTAAAAATTCATTATGAATTCGACTCAAGAAAGTCTTGGGCAAACTTTTGTAATACCCCGCCAGCGGCATGAACTGTGACCTCCTCAGCCGTATCCAGGCGGCACTTAACCGGGATCTCAACTGTTTCCCCATTATCACGCGTCATAATCACTGTCATGGCAGCCCCTGGCGCCGTATTGCCTTTAACATCAAAGGTTTCTGACCCATCAATGTGATAAGTTTTACGTGTTTCCCCTTGCGTAAACTCAAGCGGTAGCACCCCCATACCGATCAGGTTAGTACGGTGAATGCGCTCAAAGCCTTCGGCGACGATCACTTCAACACCTGCCAATCGAACCCCTTTCGCGGCCCAGTCGCGTGATGAGCCCTGTCCATAGTCGGCACCGGCAATAATGATCAAAGGCTGCTTTCGCTCCATATAGGTTTCTATGGCTTCCCACATCCGGCTTTCTGTTCCGTCTGGTTCAATACGAGCAAGTGAACCTTGTTTTACCTCGCCATTTTTATCCCTGCACATTTCATTGAACAATTTTGGGTTGGCAAAGGTTGCCCTTTGTGCCGTCAAATGATCACCCCGGTGCGTTGCATAGGAGTTAAAGTCCTCTTCCGGCAAGCCCATTTTATCAAGGTAGGCACCAGCGGCACTGTTAAGCAATATGGCATTCGAAGGAGACAGGTGATCTGTGGTGATGTTATCTCCCAATACCGCCAATGGACGCATGCCCTTCATGGTACGCTCACCGGCCAGTGCACCTTCCCAATAAGGCGGACGACGAATATAGGTACTTTGTGGACGCCAGTCATACAAGGGGCTTTCCGCTTCTTCAAACGAGCCCAGGTCAAACATGGGTGTGTAGACTTTCTTAAATTGCTCGGGTTTAACAAACTCATTGACTATGGCATCGATTTCCTCATCACTCGGCCAGATATCCTTGAGGGTAATGGGGTTACCATGCTGATCCAGGCCCAAGCTGTCTTTTTCGATATCAAAACGCACCGTACCGGCAATGGCATAGGCGACGACCAGCGGAGGTGATGCCAGGAAAGCCTGTTTGGCGTATGGATGAATACGACCGTCAAAGTTACGGTTACCCGACAATACCGCGGTAGAGTATAGGTCTCTATCGATCACTTCCTGCTGTATTTTTGGATCTAGTGCACCACTCATGCCGTTACAGGTGGTACAGGCATAGGCAACAATACCAAAGCCCAGTTTTTCCATCTCCGGCAATAAACCGGCTTCTTCCAGATAAAGCTTGGCGACCTTGGAACCTGGAGCAAAAGATGACTTCACCCAGGGTTTACGCACCAGGCCTAACTCGTTCGCCTTACGGGCCAATAAACCGGCAGCAACCACGTTACGTGGATTACTGGTGTTGGTACAGCTGGTAATGGCAGCAATAATTACCGCGCCATCTGGCATTTCACCTGTTTTTTCCTGCCCTTGCTTTAATAGGTCAGCATTGGCGATACCGCGCGACGCTAAATCTGAGGTTGGTAGTCGCCTATGTGGGTTTGACGGCCCGGCCATATTACGGCCCACACTTGATAAATCGAAGGTCAGCACGCGCTCATATTCGGCCTCGGCCAAATCATCTGCCCAAAGTCCGGTATGCTTGGCATAGGTTTCAACCAGAGCGACCTGCTCGGGCTCGCGTCCGGTCAATTTCAAGTAATCTATGGTTTGCTGGTCGATATAGAACATGCCAGCAGAGGCACCATATTCAGGCGTCATATTGGAAATGGTTGCCCTGTCCCCTATGGTCAGGTCTGTGGTACCGTCACCAAAGAATTCCAGATAGCTGGAAACGACTTTTTCATTACGCAAAAACTCGGTAATGGCCAGAACTATATCGGTTGCCGTGATACCTGGCTGGCGTTTACCCGTTAGTTTTACCCCGACAATATCCGGCAGACGCATCATGGAAGGACGGCCCAGCATGACGGTTTCCGCTTCCAAACCGCCGACACCTATGGCAATCACCCCTAGGGCATCGACATGCGGGGTATGGCTGTCAGTACCGACACAGGTATCAGGGAAGGCGACACCGTCTCTGGCCTGGATCACCGGCGACATTTTTTCGAGGTTTATCTGGTGCATAATGCCGTTACCGGCTGGAATAACATCAACATTTTTAAAGGCAGTTTTTGTCCATTCGATAAAATGGAACCTGTCTTCGTTACGTCTATCTTCGATGGCGCGGTTTTTATCAAAGGCATCGGGATCAAAGCCACCATGTTCAACTGCCAGGGAGTGGTCAACAATTAATTGCGTTGGTACCACAGGATTAACCTTGGCCGGGTTCCCGCCCTGCTCGGCTATCGCATCCCTGAGGCCGGCAAGATCTACCAGGGCGGTCTGGCCAAGAATATCATGACAGACGACGCGGGCCGGATACCAGGGAAAATCGAGATCACGCTTTCGACCAATGATCTGTTTTAAAGAGTCGGTTAAGGTCTCGGGATCGCATCGACGAACCAGTTGTTCCGCCAATACGCGAGAGGTATAGGGTAATTTGGCATAGGCGCCAGGACTGATAGCTTCAACGGCGCCACGGGTGTCGAAATAATCGATATTGGCACCTGGTAGCGGCTTACGATGTTCGTAATTCATAACTTTGTCCACGGTTTAATTAGTCTAAAAAGCCCTAAATAACAGGGCTTTATTAAAAATACTATGACGGCTAAGCCAAGCCGTCACAAAAGCAAACTAGCGTTCGCTTATAGGCGTTACTTTACGCGGCTCAGGTCCGGTATAGTCTGCGCTTGGGCGGATAATACGGTTGTTGTCTCTTTGCTCCATTACATGAGCCGCCCAACCTGTCAGGCGTGAACACACGAAAATAGGCGTAAACAGCTTGGTTGGGATCCCCATAAAGTGATACGCAGATGCATGGAAGAAGTCAGCATTACAGAACAACTTCTTGGTATCCCACATATACTCTTCACAGGCGACAGAAATGTCGTAAAGCGAAGTGTCACCAAATTCGTGAGCCAGCTTCTCTGACCAGGCCTTGATGATGACATTACGCGGATCTGAGGTGCGGTATATCGCATGACCAAAGCCCATGATCTTTTCTTTACGCTCCAGCATGCCCGCCATTTGTTCTTTTGCATCTGCAGGCGATTTGAATTTTTGGATCATATCCATCGCCGCTTCATTGGCGCCACCATGCAATGGCCCGCGAAGCGAACCTATCGCCCCGGTAATACAAGAGAACATGTCGGATAAGGTGGATGCACAAACGCGAGCGGTAAAGGTTGAAGCATTAAATTCATGCTCTGCATAAAGGATCAGGGAAACGTCCATTACGCGGCGGTGTTGCTCTGAAGGCGTTTCGCCACGCAGTAGTTTCAGGAAATGACCGCCAATGGAGTCTTCATCTGTATTACAGTCGATCTCTACGCCGTCATGGCTATAACGGTACCAGTAACACATGATGGCAGGGAAAGCTGCCAACAGACGGTTAGCCGCCTTGTTTTGCTCGGAAAAGTCATTCTCTGGCTCGATATTGCCCAAGAATGAACAGCCGGTACGCATCACATCCATAGGGTGTGCATCTGCCGGGATGCGTTGCAGTACTTCTTTGAGTGCCTGAGGTAGGTCGCGCATCGACTTTAACTCGGCCTTGTATGTTTCCAGCTGGTCTAGGTTTGGCAATTCACCGTTAAACAACAAATAAGCCACTTCCTCAAAGGTGGCGTTATCTGCCAAGTCAGAGACATCATAACCGCAATAGGTTAAACCCGAACCCGATTTGCCAACCGTACATAATTTGGTTTCACCTGCACTTTGGCCACGAAGGCCTGCACCGCCTAATTTCTTATCAACCATAACTCTTTCCTCATATCGATGGGCCGGCCTATATGCCTGGAATTATCCCCCAAGCAGGCATATAGGCTACGCCGCTTACTAGAATAAATTGTCTTTATTTGTTTTTGCCTTCAGAAAACAAGGCATCCAATTTCTGTTCATATTCGTGATAGCCAAGATAATCGTATAACTCCATGCGAGTTTGCATATTATCGATAACGGCTTTTTGATCCCCATCTTTTAACAGGGTTTTATAGACAAGTTCGGCCGCCTTGTTCATGGCCCGAAACGCAGATAATGGGTATAGCACCATGGCCGCACCCCATTGGCCCAGCTCTTCCTTGTTCCAAAGTTCTGTCTGGCCAAACTCTGTGATATTGGCCAGGATAGGCACGTCTAATGCGTCTGCAAAGGCACGATAATGTTCTTCCGTTTTTACCGCTTCGGCAAAAATACCGTCAGCACCGGCCGCGACATAGGCTTTTGCCCTTTCGATCGCCGCTTCCAGGCCTTCCTGAGCAAAGGCGTCTGTGCGCGCCATAATAAAGAAGTCTTTATCTGTGCGTGCATCGACCGCCGCCTTGATGCGATCCACCATTTCTTCGGTAGAAACAATTTCCTTATTTGGTCTGTGGCCGCAGCGTTTTTGTGCCACCTGATCTTCAATATGAACCGCAGCGGCACCGGCTTTTTCCATATCGCGTATGGTTTTGGCAATATTAAATGCGCCGCCCCAGCCGGTATCTATATCCACCATTAACGGCAAGCTGGAAGCAGAGGTGATGCGCTGAACATCGGCAATGACATCATTCAGTGACGTCATACCAAGATCCGGCAAGCCATAGGAGGCATTGGCAACGCCGCCGCCAGACAGGTAAATGGCTTGATGCCCCAGTTGCTCTGCCATCATGGCACAATAGGCATTAATGGTACCGACAATCTGTAGTGGCTTATTGTTTTGCAGCGCTAAACGAAACTTGGCGCCCGGTGATAATTGCGTAGACATGCTATTTGTCTCCTTGTTATGTATGCTTTTGGCTAGATTGCTCAGCAATCTTGTTTTCAATATTCTTGCGTGATGCGGCAATATGGCGTCGCATCAGTATTTCGGCGAGCTCACCGTCGCGATCGGCAATGGCTTCAATAATGCGGGAATGCTCCTCAAAGGCTTTGCTGGCCCTTGGACTATTCATGCCGAACTGGCAGCGGTACATGCGCACCAGGTGATACAGCTGGCCACACAGGATATTAATCAACTGTTGATTGTGGCTGCCTAAAATGACCTTATAATGAAAATCAAGATCCCCCTCTTCCTGATAGTAGGCGATGCCATCCTTTAGATCCTGAGCCTGGGCATGCTGCTTTAGCATGGCTTGCATTTCACTAATGTCTTCATCCGTCATATTTATGGCCGCCTGTCGACAGGCCATGCCTTCCAGGGCTTCGCGGACAACATAAATTTCCAGCAGGCCTTCAATACTACATTCCACCACGCGGGAGCCAACATTGGCCTTACGTTCAATCAAATGACACTTTTCCAGGCGGTTTAATGCTTCACGCAAAGTTGAACGGCTGATCTGATACTGCTTGGCAAGCTCAGGTTCACTGATCTTGCTGCCGGCAACGATTTTTCCTTCAACTATTGCCTGCTGCATTTGCTCAAATACCTTGTCGGTAGTAGTGACCGGATTTTGACGGGTGGGATTATTTAACGCCATGTAAATTGTCGACACTTTTAAGGTTTGACATGAATAATAGTTAAATATCTCGATTAGTCAAGTAAAGCAGGTGTAAATTGTCGACAATCCGTACTAGACTTTAGTGGTAGATACTTGGTTTATTCTTGTAGGTATCTGATAATTGGGAGTAAAGGCAATAATATCCGGTTAGCCGAAAAACCAGTAACAGACGCCTATCGCAGCTAACATACCTGCCAGATCGGCGGTCAAGCCACAGGTGACCGCATGTCGGGTGTGGCGAATACTGACGGAGCCAAAGTAGACGGCAAGCACATAGAAGGTTGTTTCGGTAGAGCCCTGCATGATAGAGGACAGACGGCCGGCAAAGGAGTCAGCACCATGGTTATTCATGGTTTCGATCATCATGGCACGGGCCCCTGAACCACTCAAGGGTTTCATTATCGCCGTTGGAATGGCATCAACAAAGCGTGCATCCCAGCCAAAAGCCCCAATAGCATAACGAAATATGTCGACAATCAGATCCAATGCACCACTGGCCCTTAATACCCCTATGGCGCATAACATGGCCAATAGATAAGGAATAAGCCTGATACTGGTTTCAAAACCCTGCTTGGCACCCTCGATAAAGCTGTCATACACATTAGCCTGCTTCTTTGCTGCCACCAGAATAAACACCAGTAAGGTTGAAAATATCAACAAGTTACCCATTAAGGAGGATTGCTGGGATAAGGCGTCGGCCGACAGCGTGGCGAAATAGACCACCAGCGCCGCAATCAGGGCCATGGCGGCACTCAGATAAAGCAATATCACTCGGTTGAATAATTGTATTTTTTGCACCATTGCTACAGAAAACAACCCGGCCAAGGTAGAGGCAAATGTTGCCAATAGGATAGGCACAAAAACATCGGTCGGATTAGCTGCACCCTGTTGGGCCCGGTAGACGAAAACGGCGATAGGAAACAGGGTTACGGAAGATGTATTTAGCACCAGAAACAAAATTTGCGCGTTGCTGGCGGTATCCTTTTGCGGATTTAAGGTCTGTAGGTCCTGCATGGCCTTTAAGCCCAGAGGCGTAGCGGCGTTGTCCAGGCCCAGAAAGTTGGCGGACAGGTTCATGGTCATAGAGCCAATCGCCGGATGCCCCTTCGGCACTTCCGGCATCAGACGGACAAATAAGGGCGAAATGAAGTCAGCCAGCTTGCTAACGATACCTGCGTGTTCTGCCACTTTCATCATGCCGAGCCAAAAACTCAATATGCCTATGAGCCCTATGGCAATATCAACCGTGACCTTGGACATATTAAAAATGGCATTGACCAATTGCTCAAAAATCAGCAAATCACCCAGTACCAGCCATTGATACAAAGATGAGCCAAAAGCAATAATAAAAAAGCTGATCCAGATACGGTTTAACACTTGGAATTTATTCTTATTTGTTCTTGTGAATTAGCTCATGATGACACAGTTAGGCGAGTGATTCAAAAAATCACAAGCCTGTGTACAAGGTGTTCAAAAGCCGTGAAAAGCCTAAGCACAAGCTGTTGAACAGGGTTTAAAAACAAAACATTTTTCATTAAATATCATAAGGATAAAAAGTTTTTGAAAAAATATTCGCAATAAACAAAGTTTACACTACACTTATTCTTACTAGGTTAATGGTTAACCCTTATTGCTCGCACAGTCATAGTTAATTAGCGCACGGCTCAAACCCAATGAGCCATTCCCTTGAGCCCGAATTTAGCAGTTATTCGGGCCATTTTTTATCCCCACTAAAGCTTAAATAATCGCCTGTAATTATCCGATGTCACGCGGGCGATATGCTCAAGTGACTGACCGCGAATACTGGCTAGGTGTTTCGCTACTTCAACCACATAGGCAGGCTGGTTTTGCTTGCCTCGGTGAGGGACTGGCGCCAGGTAGGGGGCGTCGGTTTCTATCAGTAACCTGTCGTCAGGGATTTTTTTAGCAACTTCTCTAAGAGCTGAGGCATTCTTAAAGGTCACTATACCGGAAAAAGAAATATAAAAACCCAGGGCTAATGCCTGCTCAGCCATATCCCAGCCTTCGGTAAAGCAATGTAAAATTCCCCCCACTCGCTCGGCATTTTCTTCGTTAAGTATATCCAGGGTATCTTGCTGGGCATCACGCGTATGTATGATCAGAGGTTTTTGCAACCGATTTGCCACTCGTACATGTTTACGAAAAGAGTCGAGCTGTAGCTCCTGGGTTTGCGGGGCATAAAAATAATCCAGACCGGTTTCACCTATGGCAATAACCCGCTCATGTTTGGCCAACTCAAATAACTTTTCTTCGTCTATGGCATCTTCCTGATTGAGAGGATGGGCACCACAAGATAGCTTAACGTTAGGATAATTCTGCGTCTGTTCGGCCATGGTCTGGAAATCTTGCAGTTTTACACTGACACACAGGATATCGGATACCTGTGCCGCCTCTGCGGCTACCATAACCTTATCCAGTTGCTGATCAAATTCAGTCAGGTCTAAACGGTCTAAATGGCAATGTGAATCAATAAACAAAAATAATCTCCCCTGTTAACAGGAATCACGTATTCTACAAGTGTAAGAATGTTCGAGGGTTTAAATTTCCGGCAGAAGATAAGGCTTAGCAGCTAATTATGCAAATATATTCTCGCTTATATTAATATATTTTACAGCTAAGCCATGTTCGCCTGGTATTACATGGAAAGAGTGGGCTCGGAAGAGTTTAAAAGTCGCCCTATTGCCTTTTCAATCTGGTTACGAATATTATCAGGGTCTTCAACAAAGCTAATACCTATGCCTGCGGGTGTACCATTTTGCGCGCCAACAGGAGTTAGCCAGCAAATTTCGCCTTTAATTTCCGAGGTTTCAAGAGAGTCAGGCAAGACAACCTGTAATAATACTTCTGTGCCCAATTCAAAGTATTCAGCGGTGCGAACAAATAACCCACCTTGCTTTAAAAACGGCATATAGGATTGGTACAAATCACGTTCGGAAACAAATTCTAAATACAAATTTTCCAAAACTATTCCCCTTCTATTGAAACAAGGTGTCTGATATCTATTAATAACTTTTCTAAAGCAAAGTCAGCATTGACCTGACTAAGCGTCTTCTGCTGCTTGCTACAGTTAAGTATAGATTGATATATCTGCCAAAGACCAGCGGTACTGAGCGCAGCTTTGCCAGCCAAATTTTTAACGGGCTCGGGGCTTTCCCCCTCCAGCCAGTGCTGCTTTTGCCGGGACAAATTCACCGTTATTTTTTCTAGCCAGCGTAAAGCGTACTCGGAATCCGTTAACAAAGCCAGCAGTTGCGTATAGCTTTGTTCTTTATGCAGGTACTCTATAAAGGCCTTTTCAATTTCTTCATATTGCTGAGCAAGGCCAGTATCGGTCAATTCAGGTAAATGGCTTAAATTGGCATAAGTACTTTGCCCGCTAGCACCTAATTGCGCCAACAGTTGTTTACCAACCGGCGGGCGAATATTAATGACTCGACAGCGACTGACGATAGTGGGCAACAGCATCCCACTGTCAACAGCGATTAAGATAATGACACTGTTGGCACTTGGCTCTTCCAAGGTTTTTAACAAGGCGTTTGCCGCCGCCACCGTCATTTTGTCCGCATCCTTGATAACCACGGTCTTAAACTTGCCAATCATGGCCGTTTTCTCAAGGAAATGATTGGCCTTGCGGATTTCATCAACCCCAAGGGTGCGGCCATCGGGTTCAAGTAAATAGTGATCCGGGTAATTTTGCTTTGAAAATAGCAGGCAGGCTTTACACTGGCCGCAGGCTGATAAAACACCGTTATTTGGCCGTACAACTGGTTGCATACATACCAGAAGCTGCGACAACCAGTGAGTTAACTCCCCTTTCCCCGCACCAGCGACTCCCGTTACAAGTAGCGCATGTGGCAAGCTCTCATTACTGATCTGATCAGAGAGTTGCGCTTGATACTGAACTAACCAGTCACTCATGGCTATGACTTCTTATCTGCATTAATAAAAGTTTCAATATGGTTGAAAATTTCTTGGTGTACCTCTGCCATTGCCTGGCTGGCATCTATGGTTTTAATGTCTTCATCCTTTGCGGATAATTCCCTATATTTGGCATGGACACGCTCAAAAAACTCCATTTTTTCCTGTTCTATCCTATCCAGCTGCCCCCTGGCCTGGGCACGGGATAAGCCAAGTTCAGGAGAAATATCCAAGTATAGGGTTAGGTCTGGTTTAAAGCCTTTTAAAGTCACATTGGCAATGGCATTCATCACTTCTTCATTAAATTGCCTGCCACCGCCCTGATAAGCCCTTGAAGAGAGGTCATGGCGATCACCGATTACCCACAGCCCTTGTTTAAGCGCAGGCAAAATCCTGTTTTCCAGCAGTTGGCTACGGCTGGCATACATGAGTAATAATTCGGTTTCCTGGGTCAGCTTTTCATCATGAGCAGCCGATTTAACCATGTTACGAAGCTCTTCCGCCAAGGGGGTTCCGCCTGGTTCCCGGGTGTTGATATAGGGAATTTGATGCTGCGCCAATACCTGTTCTATGGCCTTAATTGCAGATGATTTGCCGGCACCTTCCATGCCTTCGACAACAATGAATTTTCCTGGGGTCATTTACTTTTACCTAAATCCTACTTCTTTCTTAATTGATAACGGGCAACGGCACTATTGTGATCGGCCAAATTTGTTGAAAACTCATGATAACCATTGCCCTTACTGACAAAATACAGATAGTCTGAACTTGCCGGATTTAACGCCGCTTTCAGTGCCGTTGAGCCAGGCATGGCGATTGGCGTCGGTGGCAGGCCGTTAATACGATAGGTATTATAAGGGGTTTTCTCTTTTAAATGAGACCTTTTAATGTCCCCGTCGAATCCTTCTCCTAATCCATAGATAACGGTGGGATCGGTTTGCAAGCGCATTTTCTTATCCAAGCGGTTGACAAAGACAGAGGCGATCAGGGGCAGCTCTGCCACTTGACCACTTTCTTTTTCAATAATAGAGGCCATGATCAAAGCTTGATATGGTGTGCTATAGGGTAAGCCGCTGGCTCTTGTTTGCCAATGCCGATCAAGCTCTTGCTCCATTTTGACATTGGCGCGTTTCAATATCGAAAGATCCGACGCATAGGCGGTAAAGGCATAAGTGTCCGGAAACAGCCAACCCTCAGGGTTTTCTTCATTAATACCAATTGCAGCTGCGATTTCTTTAATACTTTTATTGCTTAAACTCTGAGCAAGATATGCCTGTTCTGCCAGCAAACTTAACCATTCTTTAAAAGAAGTACCTTCAATAAAGGTAATGGAAAACTGATGCTCATCACCCTTGACAATTTTTTTAACCAGTTCAAGTGATGTCATGCCAGGCTTTATTAGGTAAACACCTGCCTTTAGCTGTGCCAGTTCCCGGTGAAGGCGAACATAATTTCTCAACCAAAAACGGTTTTCCAGCCAGTTTTTTTTCACCAGTTGCTTGGAAAAGGAGCTAACCGTGGTGCCCGGCTTTATCTCAACCAGTTTTTCTGCATTAATATTAAGTGGCTGCTTTACTTTATGATCAAGGGCTATCAATAGTGCAGCAATCACAATTCCCAAGCTAATAAAGGCTAGTAACAGAATTTTCTTGATCACGCCAGCGTTTCCTTGAGTATTGCCTGGATCTCAAGCACAGGTTTAATCTTCAACTCCCTATCCTTATACTGTCTAACAGGAACAAGTCCCATTAAAGAGTTACAAATAAATATACTCTCGGCAGCATCCAGCTCATCAATAGTCGCCTTTACTTTTTGTATCATTGGCATGCTATCCAGTACTTGAGCTCTCATTATGCCGGCAACACCTGAGTCAGTTAAGTCCGGGGTATATAGCTGCCCATTCGATAACCAGAATATATTGGCACAGCAGGTTTCAACAATATGGCCATATACATTGGCAACCGCCATATCGTCCCATACTTGCCTATCCAGCTCCTGACGTATCATCACCTGTTCTAGCCTGTTTAAGTGCTTAATGCCCGCCAATAAGGGATTAATGCCCAATAACTGTTGGCTAATACCCAGCCTGATCCCCTTGCTTTGCCAAGTACCATAATGCTCAGGAAAAGGTGAAATTTGGATAATAGTATTTGCTTTCTCTATCCCCTGTCGAGAATAGCCCCTGCCGCCCTCACCAGAAGTGATCATTATTTTAAGCACGGCAATGTCATAAGCTTCTGCCTGTTCACTCACCTCATGCGCCAAGTTGGCAAAATCCGGTAACAGCAGGCCGAGTTTCAAACAACCTTCTTTTAACCGCGCAAAATGCTCATCGAATAGCAGCACCTTACCATGACTTATCTTGGCCGTGGTAAAGATACCGTCGCCATAGGCCAGACCTCGATCTTTCACCGAAATTAGCTGACTTTTCTGTCCATTTACCGAACAATAATACATATAAAACTAACGCAAATAAAAAAGCCTGATACTGCGGCACAGTATTCAGGCTTAAGAGATTGAATTCAAGTAATTAGAGTTAAAAAGAGTTAATTACATTTCTTGAACAACAAGGAACCATTGGTACCACCAAAGCCGAATGAATTACATAAAGCATAATCCAGTTGAGCATCTCTAGCCGTATGGGCTACATAATCCAGATCACAGCCCTCATCGGGGTTATCCAGATTAATCGTCGGCGGAACGACATTGTTGAACAATGACTGAATGGTAAATATGGCTTCAACCGCACCGGCAGCACCTAGCAAGTGGCCCGTCATTGACTTGGTCGACCCCATCATCAGTTGATAGGCATGATCGCCGAATACGGATTTCACCGCATTGGTTTCGGCAATATCACCGGCCGGTGTAGATGTGCCATGAGCGTTGATATAGCCAATTTTAGACTTATCCACCTTGGCATCATTGATGGCATTTTGCATGGCTTGTGCAGCCCCTGCACCATCAGGTGGTGGTGACGTCATATGAAAGGCATCACCACTCATGCCAAAGCCAACAAGCTCGGCATAGATCTTGGCACCACGAGCCTTAGCATGCTCATACTCTTCCAGTACAACAACACCGGCACCATCGCCTAGAACAAAACCGTCTCTGTCTTTGTCCCAGGGGCGGGAAGCCTGTTGCGGTGCATCATTACGGGTAGATAACGCACGGGCGGCACCAAATCCCCCCATACCAAGTGTCGTTGACGCTTTTTCCGCACCACCGGCGACCATGGCATCGGCATCACCATAGGCAATCATACGGGCAGCATGACCAATATTATGCACGCCACTGGTACAAGCGGTGACGATTGAAATATTAGGGCCTTTCAGACCATACATGATAGACAAATGGCCTGAAATCATATTAATGATGGTAGAAGGCACAAAAAATGGTGACAGTTTTCTAGGGCTGGTTTTAAGCATCTTCTCATGGTTTTGCTCAATTAATCCCAGTCCGCCGATACCAGAACCCACAGCAACGCCAATTCGGGTTGCATTTTCCTCTGTTATTTCCAAACCTGAGTTTTTTAATGCCTGAACACCGGCAGCAACACCATACTGGATAAAAAGATCCATTTTTTTGGCTTCTTTTTTCTCCATATACTCTTGCGCATCAAAATCTTTGATCAAGCCCGCAAAGCGAGTGGGATATTCCGAGGTGTCAAAATGTTCAATATCACCAATGCCACTCTTGCCGAGTAACAGATTCTGCCAGGTGAGTTCAGGACTGTTGCCCAAAGGGCTTAACATACCAAGACCGGTAACTACAACACGCCGCATAGGATGAGTTGCCTCCGATAGAATTGAATTTAGAAAGGGTATATTCACCGACAAGACAGTGAATTTTCTACTGTTTGTAGATAGCCCAAAGGGCTTGAGTCAGGCGGTTATACCGCCTGACCTATAACATTACTGGTTAGCAGTAACGTAATCGATAGCAGCTTGAACTGTTGTGATCTTTTCAGCTTCTTCATCAGGAATCTCAGTATCAAATTCCTCTTCTAACGCCATAACTAGTTCAACAGTGTCCAAAGAATCAGCACCTAAATCGTCAACGAAAGAAGCTTCGTTTTTAACTTCAGCTTCGCTAACACCCAATTGTTCGATTGTTATTTTTTTAACGCGTTCTTCGATAGTACTCATTTTTTTTCCTTTACTAGAAAATGCAATTTTTCAAATTGCGTGTAGTGTATTCGTCAACAGGCCCCCATGCAAGCAACTATTTTTGCTTTTTCACCTGGTCTAACCTGTTGACTATTTAATATTTACGCTTATTTAACGCCATTACACAAGTGTAATTTGTTAAATAATTAAATCATATACATGCCGCCATTGACATGAATTGTTTCACCTGTGATATAAGCGGCGCTATCAGAAGCCAAAAACGCCACTGTATTGGCGATTTCTTCTGGCTTGCCCAAACGGTTAGCCGGTACCTGAGAGAAGATGCCTTCTTTCTGCTCGTCCGTTAAGGTTTGTGTCATATCGGTATCGATAAAACCTGGCGCTACCGTATTGACGGTAATGCCACGTGAAGCAACTTCTCTGGCTAAAGACTTGGTAAAACCTAACAGGCCGGCTTTGGCCGTGGCATAGTTTACCTGACCAGCGTTACCCATGCTGCCAACCACAGAGCCAATATTAATAATACGGCCACTGCGTTTTTTCATCATGGGACGAATAACTGCCTTGCTAAGCTTGAAAATGGAAGACAGGTTAGTATCAATAATTGCCTGCCACTCTTCATCTTTCATACGCATAAAGACGTTATCTTTGGTAATACCTGCATTGTTCACCAAGATATCTATGCCGCCATGTGTACTCTTTATCTCATCAAATAAGGCATTAATGGAATCATCACTGGTCACATTGAGTACCATGCCGTGTCCCGCCCCCAGGTATTCACTGATTTTTTCAGCGCCATGTTCAGATGTGGCCGTACCAACAACCGTAGCTCCCAGCGCTTTAAGCTGCTCTGCAATAGCCTTACCTATGCCTCGGCTGGCTCCCGTCACTAATGCAACTTTACCTTCTAAAGAAAACATATATTACCTATTGTTTGTTTTTAAATATTCTCTTCCTTACCTTGGCTCATTAGCAGCCAAGATAAGGCGCTCGTACTGTCCAATAATTGATTGTTACAATAATTCTTTTGCTTTATCCAAAGAAGGTAAATCATTCACTGCTACACAGTTAATTGATTTATCGATTCTTTTGATGAGTCCCTGAAGCACTTTACCAGGTCCAACTTCCAATACCGTGGTCACACCCTGTTTTGAAAAGGCCTCGATGGTTTCTGTCCAGCGAACAGGACTGTATAATTGCTTGATCAGCGCTTCTTTAATCGCCTCTACGGATGACTCTACCGCTACATCGACATTATTAATGACATCCAGTGCAGGAGCATTAAAGCTGGTTTGCGCAAATTCTTGCTTTAACTGTTCTGCCGCCGGCTTCATTAAGGCGCAATGAGAAGGCACACTCACGGGTAGCGGTAAGACGCGTTTAGCGCCATCTTCTTTGCACAGGGCACCAGCTCGCTCAACAGCCGCCTTATGGCCTGCGATAACAACCTGTCCGGGCGAGTTAAAGTTAACCGCAGAAACAACCTCTCCTTCCTGAGCCTTTGCACAAGCATCAATTATTGCCTGATCGTCAAGCCCTATTACCGCTGCCATGGCCCCTACACCTTCCGGCACGGCGGCCTGCATAAATTCACCACGCTTCTCCACCAATTTGACGCCATCTGCCAAAGATAGCACGCCAGCACAAACCAAGGCGGAATACTCACCTAAACTGTGCCCTGCAAGTATTTCCGGCGTCACTTCACAAGAAGATTGCAACAAACGGTATAAGGCGACGCTCGCTGTTAACAATGCTGGCTGAGTGAAATTGGTTTGGTTTAATCTTTCCGCCGGCCCTTCTGAGACCAGCTGCCACATATCATAGCCCAAGGCATCAGACGCTTCTTTAAAAGCAGCCCTTACTATCTCGTTTTCAGAAAAGTCCGCTAACATACCGACAGTTTGAGAACCCTGTCCCGGAAATACAAACGCTAATTTATTTTGCATTTTTTTACCTAAAATATAATGGTTGACTACGAGAGGTTAGTTTATGTGTGAAACTAACATCCCGGTTTAGTTTCTCTATATTCAAATCCATTTAGTTAACTGCAGATTCAATATATTCCGAGTAACTCGTTTTAACTTATATCAAGGGCTGCTGAGATAAGCCCTGCTCCAATTTTTCTTTAATTTTTTCTGGAACATTTCTTTCTGTCTCTTTTACCGCTTCCATAATGGCGGCAAAAAAAGCCATAGAATTGGCATTACCATGGCTCTTGACCACAATGCCCCGCAATCCTATCAAACTTGCCCCATTATACTGGTCGGGGTTCAAGGGTTTGAAAAGTTTTTTTAATGCCGGAGTCAAAAGCCAGCCTATGCTGCGTGCAACAATATGACGAGAAAGGATCAGTTTAAGTTTGTTATAAACCATGCGAGCAACGCCTTCGCAGGTTTTCAAGGCAACATTCCCAACAAAGCCGTCACACACAATGACATCGGTTTTATTGGTAAAAATATCGTTTCCCTCAACAAAGCCAATATAATTGATGTCCTTGTTGGCGCTGAGCCGGGCTGCGGTTTGCTTAATATGATCACTGCCCTTAATATCTTCCTCGCCCATATTAAGCAAGGCGATGCGGGGATTGTTAATACCGTCAACCTGCTCTGCCATAACAGAGCCCATTACGGCAAACTGGTATAAAACGGTGGAATCACAAAAAACATTGGCACCGAGATCCAGCATAAAGACATGCTGCTCTTCATCATGGGTGGGTAATGACGAGATAAGCGCCGGCCTTTCTACACAAGGAAGGGTTTTTAAAACAAAGTGAGCGGTGGTAAATAAGGCCCCGGTATTGCCCGCACTAACACAGGCCTGAGCCTTGCCTTCATGAACCAAATCCAGGGCCTTACGCATCGAAGAGTTCTTTTTGGTACGCAGCGCACAGGAAGGCTTGTCATGCATCTCTACGACATCTGTGGTCGGAAAGATCGACAGCTGGGGGTGGTTTTCGGCTTTATACTTTATTAATTGGGATGCAATGATGTTTTCATCACCACATAGAATAAGATGCAAATGAGGCAAATGTTCAATTGCCATGATTGCAGAGGGGATCGTTACAAGGGGGCCTTTATCGCCCCCCATAACATCTAACGCTATGGTTAGATCAATCAAAGTATTTTCGCTTATTTAGCGACTACTTTTACGCCTTTGTAAAAGCCATCAGCTGTTACATGGTGACGACGATGCGTTTCGCCTGAAACTGGATCTACAGACAAGTTTTCCGCAGTTAAAGCATCGTGTGAACGGCGCATGCCACGTCTTGAACGAGACTTTTTGCTCTTTTGAACTGCCATTACCTACTCCTAAATTCGATTAATTACTTAAGTTGTTTTAATACATCAAATGGATTCGGCTTATCAAGCTCCTCTGGCAACTCCCCCCAAACACTGTCGGCTGGAGCCTGACAATCTTCGAGTTCGTGCCGAGGAATCAGTGGAATTGCAAGCAACAACTCATCTTCCACTAACTCACGCAAGTTAACTTCACCATTTTCATCTAATTCAATTGCGTCATAATATGACGGCAATTCAGCGGCCTTTTCAGGGTTCTTCACCGGACTAAAAGTAAAATCCACTTCCAGGACCTGTTCAAACGCTTCAGTACAACGCTGACAAGTTAATGTTACCGAAGCCGATCCTTTTCCTGATATCACTATCAATCCAAGGTCATCCACATCAAATTTAACATCAACCTTAACTTGCCCACTGCCTGCTTCACAGGCAGCAAGCAATCTATTCATTCCCGACAGTTCAAACACACCATCGCACTCTAACCTGCGCTGAGCACTTTTATATGGGTCTATCGTTATCGGAAGCTTAAGATTCTGCATAAGGCGCGCATAATAAAGTGCCAACCCTCATGTGTCAAAAGAAAATTGGCTTATTTTGTTTAAAAAACTAAGATCACCCCAATATTAGCAGCAAAGTGAATATTTTTTGAGTCATTATCATGAAAACCCTTGTTTTAGGTTCAACTTCTCCATTTCGTAGATCTTTATTGGAAAAACTAAATTTACCCTTTGAATGCGCTAAACCCGATATAGATGAATCCCCCTTGGCAGGTGAGTCCCCGGTTGAATTAGTAGAGCGCCTGGCGATAGAAAAAGCAAAAGCCGTGGCAAGCCAATACCCTGACGCCTTGATCATAGGATCCGATCAAGTCGCCATGTGTGACGGTAAGATCCTGGGCAAGCCGCATAATTTTGATAATGGCGTAAAACAGCTTAGCCAGTTTAGCGGTAAGCAGGTGGAGTTTTATACCGGCCTTTGTGTTTACGATAGTAAAGGAGATAAGGTCACGGCCTTGGTAGAACCCTTTTATGTCCATTTCAAAGACCTGTCCCAAGAAGAAATTGAAAATTACCTAAAGGCAGAGCAACCCTATAACTGTGCCGGAAGCTTCAAGAGTGAAGGCCTGGGCATATGTTTGTTTGAAAAGCTGGAAGGCGAAGATCCAAATACCTTGATCGGCCTGCCCCTGATAAAGCTGGTTGCCTTATTAAAGCAACATGATCTTGATGTACTGGCGCAGCAGTAATATTAATACGCTAGTTAGTACGACTAGCGCACAAGCAACTCATGTAATTCCTCAAGAGAATGAACTATCGCTTTCGGCGAATAGCGGGCAAGCGTTTTTGCATCATGCACCCCATGGCTAATGCCTATGCAATCAATACCGGCATTATTGGCCATCTGCAAATCCAGCTGGCTGTCACCTATCATCACGGTGTCCTTTGGCGAAATAGTTAGTTCTTCCATTAAGCTGTTAAGCATCTCTGGCGATGGTTTAGAAGCATGCTCATCGCCACAACGCAAGGCATGGAAAAATTCTTTTGTCTGGGTTTCATATAATACCCGTTCCAGTCCGGTTCTAGCTTTTCCCGTAGCCAGCGCCAATAGCTTGCTATCATCCCTCAAGGCAGTCAATAGTTCGATTGCATAATAAAACATGGGGGCGGGCGTTGGGTCCAGTTCGATATAGTATTTTCTGTAGTGGGCAATTAATTGAAGTTCCTGCTCACGGGTTCTCCCCGGGTACAGGGCTTCCACCGATTCTGGCAGGCTTAAGCCTATTACGGCTTTGGTTTGCTGCTCATCAGGAACGGGTAAGCCGGCAATCCGTGCTGCCGATTGCATTGATGACACAATGCGTCCAATAGAGTTGATTAAAGTGCCATCCCAATCAAAAACAACCAATTTATAGTGATGCATATATCTACTTCGAGCTTTTAGTCAGCTGCCTCAATGCGCCTTGTAAAGCCTTATCGAGTGGCGCGTCAATCTTGATCCTTTGCTCGGTTTTTGGATGGGTAAACTCAATGCTGGCGGCATGGAGAAACAAACGCTTCAAGCCCTTATCACGCATAAGCATATCGAAACTTTCATCACCATATTTATTATCACAGGCAATAGGATGGCCCTTGACCTGACAATGGACTCGTATTTGATGGGTTCGGCCGGTCACCGGAAAAGCCCGTACCAAGGTGGCTTCCTGATAATGCTGTATCACCTTAAAACGTGTTTCCGACTCCTTACCGTTAATATTGTCTACCACCACCACGCGTTCACCGGATTTAAGGTCATTTTTTTTCAGCCCCTCTGTTACCCGAGTCAGTTTGGGCGACCAGCGCCCTTTCACCAGGGCATGGTAAAATTTCTGTACTTTTTTATTGCGTAGCTGCTCATGTAAACTTCTTAGTGCCGAGCGTTTCTTGGCCACCACCAGGCAACCCGAGGTATCTCTGTCCAAACGGTGAACCAATTCGAGCATACGGGCGTCAGGCCTTAGTGCCCTTAATGCTTCAATAACCCCAAAACTGACGCCACTGCCACCATGAACCGCCATGCCCGAAGGTTTATTGATCACTATTAAGCGATCATCCTCAAACAATATATTGGCTTCAAGGCTGGAGACGACATTTAGCTGGGTGGATACTTGAGTCGTTTTTTCCGAGACTCGGATCGGCGCAATACGCAAAACATCCTCGGCCACCAGTTTATATTCAGGTTTGGTGCGTTTTTTATTGGCACGGATTTCACCCTTGCGAAGCAGTCGGTAAATATGGCTTTTAGGTACGCCCTTTAAAGTTTTAAGGAGAAAATTGTCTATTCGTTGGCCAGCATCTTCACTATCTATGGTGATAAATCTGACCTTTGGGGGATTTGAATCATTCATGGCGCGCAGTTTAACACACTTTTTTTCACTTTTAAGAGAATTAACTCGGCGATTTAATTGCCTTATTCAACCATATAGTGGGATAATGTAAGGGTTACTGAATTAAAATTCAGCTTAACAGTTAGTAAGGAAGCTCAAAGCGAAACGTAAGAGGCAAAATGCGGCTACTTTATTATGCGCCTAGTAACTAATATTGGTGACATGATAAAAGAAAGGCCCGTTGCAAGATTCGACGTGTGTAACTTGTCGAGAAAATTGCATAAACAGCTTGTCCCGCGCAATTGAGTATTTTTGTAATCACATCGAGTAAGCACAGTAAAGGTGCCAATGAAAAGATAAAGGCTGTGATTTAGCACACAATGTATTAGCCTGCTTTTCGTTTTCAAATACCCGCTTACCGTATGTAAAGTGCAGCACACATGCTGGGCACATAAAGATATTAATGCACCCTGAACCTGGTTCATGGTAAGTAAAACAATCAGAATTTTAACAGCTTGCTACGTAATATGGCGTAGTAAGATTGACATCCGTGAGGCTGACAAATTGCTGTTACCATAGCAACAGATTGCTTTGTGTTCTAAGCAAATGGTGTGCTGTGACTAAAAATTGAGTCACGCAAACTATGAAACGTATGTTAATTAATGCTACACAATCGGAAGAATTACGTGTAGCACTTGTAGACGGCCAGCAGCTTTATGATTTAGATATTGAAAGCCCGGGCCATGAACAAAAAAAAGCCAATATTTATAAAGCCAAGATCACTCGTGTAGAGCCTTCACTGGAAGCCGCATTTGTTGATTACGGTGCCGAACGCCACGGTTTCCTTCCCATGAAGGAAATCGCCCGCGAGTACTTCCCCAAAGGTTACTCCTTCCAAGGTCGCCCCAACATCAAAGAGGTTTTGCGCGAAGGACAAGAAGTTATCGTTCAGATAGATAAGGAAGAACGTGGCCAAAAAGGGGCCGCCCTAACCACCTTTATCAGCCTGGCGGGCAGTTACCTGGTATTGATGCCAAACAACCCAAGGGCGGGCGGTATTTCGCGTCGCATCGAAGGTGACGAGCGCACCGAACTAAAAGCCTCGTTAAATAAACTGGACCTGCCCAAGGGCATGGGCCTGATTGTTCGCACAGCCGGTGTTGGCAAAGCATACGATGAACTTGAATGGGATTTGAGTGTACTATTACACCATTGGAAAGCCATCGAAGATGCCGCTGCCAGCCGCTCTGCTCCTTTTCTTATCCATCAGGAAAGTAATGTCATTTTGCGCGCCGTTCGCGATTATTTGCGTCGTGACATAGGTGAAGTCCTGATCGACCGACCGAAAATTTATGAAAGCGTTAAGCAACATATCGAGTTGGTACGCCCTGACTTTTTAAGCAAGGTAAAGCTTTACGAGAATGATGTTCCACTGTTTACCCATTACCAGATTGAGACACAGATAGAGTCTGCATTTCAACGTGAAGTCAGGCTGCCATCGGGCGGTTCCATAGTTATAGATCCAACCGAAGCCATGACGTCTATCGACATCAACTCGGCACGGGCAACCAAGGGCGGAGATATTGAAGAGACCGCCTTTAATACCAATTTGGAAGCGGCTGAAGAAATTGCCCGCCAGCTGCGTTTACGCGATTTGGGCGGTTTGGTTGTTATCGACTTTATCGATATGACACCGGTTCGCCACCAAAGAGAAGTGGAAAACAGGATGCGTGACGCGGTTCGCCAGGACAGGGCCCGTATCCAACTGGGCCGCATTTCTCGCTTTGGTTTATTGGAAATGTCACGCCAGCGCCTACGCCCCTCTATAGGCGAAACCAGCCAAGGCGTATGTCCTCGCTGTAATGGCACGGGACATGTGCGCGGTGTCGAATCACTTGCCTTGTCCGTGCTTCGCTTAATGGAAGAAGAAGCGATAAAAGACAATACCCAGCACGTGCAAGCTCAGGTACCTGTACCTGTTGCCACTTACTTATTAAACGAAAAACGCCGCTCTGTGATGCATATAGAAAAACATCACGGTGTGCATGTCCTTATCATTCCAAATCCACATATGGATACGCCTCAATACGAAGTGCTGAGAGTGCGTAAGGACGAAACCATTGCCGAAGCCAGCTATGACCTACCTGTTAAGGAAGCGCAACTGGAAGAAGCGGTTATGCCTAAATTCACCACAGAAGCCGCGAAACGTGATGAGCCGGCTCTGCAGGGCATGTCAGGCCCTAAGCGTGTTGCAGCACCTCAAACAACAACTAGCAAAGCACCAGAAAAGGCTGCTAAGAAAGAAAGTAGCGGTTTCTTTGGTTGGTTAAAGAGCCTGTTTGTATCTGAAGAGCAAGAGCCGGAAAAAGAAGTTAAACAAAGCAAGCCGAAACGCGAGCAAAAACGACGCCAGCAGAGAAATAAGCAAAGCCAGCGCAAAAATGCCCGCCACGATAAAAGAGACGGCAAAGCAGAAACTAAGGACGCAAAAGAAGGCAAACAACAAGGCAAGCAAGGTCGTAAGGCTCAACAGGACAAGCCTCAAAAGCAGCAAAAAGGCCAAACACAAAAGCCTAAAGAAGAAAAAGTCGCCGAACGTCGCCAGCGCAGAAGCAACCGTAAAAAGGTCAGAGCCGTTGACGACAATAAGAAGTTAGCGACAAACGAGGCGGGAAAACAGAAACTTCCGCCTAAAGAAACTAAGGCCAGCAAACAGGAAGAAAAGGCCGTTGTTGAAGCGCCACTAGACGCTAAAACTCAGGTTGTAGAAGAAAGTGCTGAAAAGGCTGCTAGGGAAGAAAGGCCAAGAAGTCGCCGTTCGCCTCGCCACCTTAGGTCACATGGTCAACGCCGCCGTAAACAGAATTCAGAAGAGCAATCTGTTGAATCAGCCGTTACCCCTATTAATGAAATAACGGAAGATCCTATTGAGGCACGTTACCCTGAGCAGGTCGATGAACCGGCTATTTCCATAGACGAACCGGCACAGGCTACCACTGTGAAAGCTGAGAGTGAGGCTTCTGAAAACACGGCTAGCAATAAAGAAGTCAGCCAGGAAACTGCGAGCCCTGTCTCGGAAGAAAGTACCAATATTCAGGTAGCAGCAGAAGTACAACAGGACCTGCCCCTTGATGACACTATTACTCAAACAGATGAAACTAAGGGTGATAGCGAAGAAGCGATAATAGAGCCCGTACAAAGCCAGGCAGAAGAAGCGACAGAATCACCTGAACAAGAAGTTCAGGAAGCAAAGGTTAACTCGGAACAAGTAACTGAAGTTGTCGCGGCTCCAGAGCAGCAACAAGAGTTAGACATAGCGACAAGTGAAGAGGAAGTTCCTGAGTCAGCTCCTGTGGTCAAAAAAGTAGTGAGAATACCTTTTACAAGTAAGGCAACATCACCCATGGCCAAACCTGAAACAGTCAATTCGGTGAATGAAATTCCTACGGCATTTTGGGCTGTTGAAGATAGAAACATACACCAGTATTCAGGAAAATCGGCCACGGTAAGCAGCGCAACCAGTAAAAGTACTGCCGGCCCAACCAAACCGAGCCTATGATTTAATTAGCTCGGACTAATAATAAAAAGCCAGTCTTTCGACTGGCTTTTTTAATGCTAGATTTTAATGCGCCGGGCATTGTCTAGTAAGATCTTCTGACCTATCCCCTTTACTTTCAGTAAGTCCTCTGGCGATTTAAACTCGCCATACTCATTTCTAAAAGCGACAATAGCCTGGGCCTTGGCTCTACCAACCCCCTTCAAAGACTGAAGAGCGGATACATCTGCCTTATTGATATAAACTACGGCTTGAGTTTCACTGATGGTAGCCTTGGGCTCTGAGGTTTGTGCGTTTAGCATGAGCGGCATACAGGCAATAATACCTGCACAGAGTAATGAACTGAGTGTTTTCATAAATCTTTCCTTTGATTAAGTATTTCCTTAGTTGTCGCCTTCCCTATGGGAAAGCGACAATATTAATTAATAGAATCAAAGAATTGATTTGTCAATGAAAGGATTGAATTCTAGTTCAATCGCTATATTAAAGACTGGTTAATTTGCTTAAGCACCGCATGAGGATCATCAGCTTTAGTGATGGGGCGGCCTATCACCAAATAATCAACGCCAACAGCAATAGCCTGCTCTGGCGTCATAATACGCTTTTGATCATCGACACTGGCGCCTGCAGGACGAATACCAGGAGTGATGAGTTTAAAATCTTGTCCCATGCTCTGTTTTAAACTTTCAGCCTCCAAGGAGGAGCATACCACACCATCCAAGCCCGCCTGTTTGGCTAAAGCGGCCAAATGTTGAACCTGCTCTGCCGGCGATTTTGTTATCCCCAAAAGCCTTAGGTCATCCTCTCCCATGCTGGTCAAGACAGTAACGGCAATCAGCAAGGGGGCTCTATCGCCATACTCAACCAACGCAGCTTTAGCCTTTTCCATCATTTCCAGGCCACCGGATGCATGAACGTTCACCATCCACACACCTAATTCAGCCGCCGCGGTAACTGCCTTTGCCACTGTATTGGGAATATCATGAAATTTAAGATCAAGGAAAACATCAAAACCGCGGCTTACCAATTCTTCTACAAAGTCTGGGCCAAAGTAGGTAAACATCTCCTTGCCAACCTTAAGCCGACAATCACTTGGTTGGATCTTATCGACAAAAGCTAACGCATCGGCTCGATTGTCAAAATCTAAAGCGACGACCACTTTAGGATCATTCATTTCATTTTCCTCTAGTTTATATAATTAAAATTTTTCTAAATTAGCCAGCAGCTTTTAAATAGCCCATTCCTACTCTGTTAATTGCTCCAAACAGGGCTCTGTAACAGGGAGACTACTCGCCCTCCAACCCTCTTACCGGTTTGAGTTGTTCCCAGTCATGACACGATGGGCATGACCAGTAATGTGTACTGCTATTAAAACCACAGGTTCGACAACTATATCTGTGCTTAACATTCAGGTAAGCCGAAATTAGCTCTTTAATAACATCCAGGCTCTCCGTGTTAGCGCCTTGCTCTGACTCCATCATTTGCATTTTGACAAAATGTTTAAAGCCCCTAATGGTTGGGCGACGTTTTAAGGCAGACAAAATAAAGTCTTTTGCTCTAGCCACCCCGTGCTTGCTTTCAAGATAGATCAGATATTCGATTAGCGCACTGGTGCTCGCCGTTTCTTCATACACCTTGCGGATAAATTTATAAAAGTCTTCTTCGGCCCCAAGGTGCTTGTAACAGGTGCGCATTTTCTCTATCACGTCGGGGAAAAACTCCTTATCCTGTTGATAGATATCCTGGTAGCAGCGGCATGCTTCTTCATACTGCTGATGATTTTCATAGATCTGTGCCATTAACCAGTTGGCTCGACAAGAGTTAGGATCCTGAATAAGCGCATTTTCCAATAGCTCAATGACCTCAATAAAGTCATCTTTTTCTAGTGCTTGGGTGGCGAGTTCACAGTAAAAGTTGGCCAGAATATGCAAGAGCTTTTTATCACGGGTTTTTATAATGGCTTTTTGTAGAGCCAGTCCCTGCTGCCAGTCCTTGGTAGACTGGTAGATTTGCATTAAATAGGTAAGAGATTTGAGTCCGTAAGATTTAGACTTCAACAATCGGTTAAACATGACTTCGGCTCTGTCATATAAGCCGGCACTAAGAAAGTCCTTACCTAACTCAAATGCCGCATGTTGCTTATCGCTGGTGGGCAAATGTTTTTGTCTGACCAGGTGCTCATGTATTTTGAGCGCCCTATCCAGCTCCCCCCGTCTGCGGAATAGATTGGCCATGGCAAAATGCGCTTCTACCGTATCATCTTCCACCTTAAGCGCTTCAATTAGATAGTCTATCGCTTTGTCCTGCTGGTTGGACAATAGGTAATTCAGGCCGGTAGAGTATTTTATCGATAAATCTTGTTTTGCTGTTTGGTCATTCTGTTTGACGCTATTGCGGCCCATAAACCAGCCATAGCCCATGGCTACAGGTAACAATAAAAATAACAGCTCTATCATAATATTAGGAAGACACCTTAGTATCTATAACGCCTCGCTTTGGCTTAACCATGCGTAAAAATTTTCCCAGCAAAGACAAAAGTAAACCGATAAATATGCCTAAGGTGGTAAATAAACTTACTGCGGCAGCGACAGATAGTTCGGTTTTGGCAATCAAATAATTTAAGGTAATTTGCTGCTCATTCTGGCTGCCAAAAATAAAGGCTATAACAAGTAAAATAAAAATAAGGAACAAGGTAAAATAAACACGCACGACTCTATCCACCTAATAGTTATGAAAAAAAACGGCATGCTATAGCATGCCGTTTTTTCGTAAATTGAGCTATCAATTTCTGCTATCTATTAATAAAAACAAATAGTCTTAATTACGAATATGAAAGGTTAACCCTTTCTCGCAATTCCTTACCGGGTTTAAAGTGAGGAACATACTTACCAGCAAGCTCTACCGATTCACCCGTCTTGGGGTTACGCCCAGTACGAGGAGCACGATAATGTAAAGAAAAACTACCGAAGCCTCTAATTTCGATACGTTCCCCTTTAGACAAGGTTTGCGCCATCATCTCAAGGATTTCTTTGATAGCTTGTTCTACATCTTTAGCAGATAAATGATTTAATTTTTCTGCTAATTTTTCAATGAGTTCTGACTTGGTCATTAGACCTCCCAGTGTTCATTTAGCTTCGCGCCAATAGAGTTTAAACTAGAGGAGATGCCTAATAAAAAACTCTCTCCTCACCTTTCCCGCTAAGATTAACTTTTAGCGTTTTTAAATGCTTCAGCCATTGCGCTTAAACCAGACTCTTCAGCTTGGTTCAGGTTATCCATAGCTTCACGCTCATCCGCTTGATCTTTCGCCTTGATAGACAAGCTGATAGTACGGTTCTTACGATCCACACCAACAAACTTAGCTTCAACGCTGTCACCTACTGATAATTCAGTTGATGCATCTTCAATGCGGTCACGAGAGATGTCTGCTACACGGATGTAACCCTCAACACCTTCAGCTAGTTCAATCTTAGCACCTTTGGCGTCAACTTCAACGACCTTACCAGTAACAATAGCACCTTTTTTGTTATCTGTCAGATACATATTGAAAGGATCGTCTTCAGCTTGTTTAACACCTAGAGAGATACGCTCACGCTCTGGGTCAACTTGTAGAACAACGGCTGTGATCTCATCGCCCTTCTTATATTCACGAACAACTTCTTCACCGCCGTTCCAAGAAATATCAGATAGGTGAACAAGACCGTCGATGCCACCGTCAAGACCGATGAAGATACCAAAGTCAGTGATTGACTTGATCTTGCCTGAAACTTTATCACCTTTGTTGAAGTTCTTAGCAAACTCTTCCCATGGGTTCGGGATACATTGCTTAAGGCCAAGAGAAATACGACGACGTTCTTCATCGATTTCAAGTACCATAACTTCAACTGTATCACCCAAGTTAACCACTTTAGATGGGTGGATGTTTTTGTTAGTCCAATCCATTTCGGAAACGTGAACTAGACCTTCAACGCCTTCTTGGATTTCAACGAAACAACCGTAGTCAGTCAAGTTGGTCACGCGGCCAGAAAGCTTAGAACCTTCGGGATAACGCTTAGCGATAGCTACCCATGGATCTTCGCCTAATTGCTTCATACCAAGAGATACACGCGTACGCTCACGGTCGAACTTCAATACTTTAACTTGGATTTCATCACCAACATTTACGATTTCACTTGGGTGCTTAACACGCTTCCAAGCCATATCAGTGATGTGTAATAGACCGTCGATACCGCCAAGGTCTACGAATGCACCGTAGTCAGTCAGGTTCTTAACGATACCTTTAACTTCCAGGCCTTCTTGTAACGACTCTAATAGTGCATCACGCTCTACGCTGCTTTCAGATTCGATAACGGCGCGACGAGATACAACTACGTTATTACGCTTCTGATCAAGCTTAATAACTTTGAATTCTAAATCTTTACCTTCAAGGTGTGCCGTGTCGCGAACTGGGCGAACATCAACCAATGAACCCGGTAAGAAAGCACGAATGTTGCTAACTTCAACCGTGAAACCACCTTTAACTTTACCGTTGATAACACCGATAACAGTTTCTTTCTCTTCGTATGCTTTTTCAAGCACTTGCCATGCTTCATGACGTTTTGCTTTTTCACGAGAAAGTACAGTTTCACCGAAACCGTCATCAGTTGCATCTAGAGCAACATCAATTTCGTCACCAACATTAATTTCTACTTCACCAGCCGTGTTTTTAAATTGGTCAATAGAGATTACGCTTTCAGATTTTAAGCCGGCGTCAACTAAAACGTTGTCTTTGTTGATGGCTACCACGGTTCCTTTGATAATTGAACCTGGACGTGTTTCGATTTCTTTTAAACTTTCTTCAAAAAGTTGTGCAAAATTTTCAGTCATAATATGTATATGAACTCAGTGTTTTAATCCAATCAACTTACTTGTATCATGGGGTTGTTAATAAAGCTCTCTGTATCCTTACTTAGAGCGAGTTTTCAGCTTATTAAAAATATTAAAAAGCTTGTGTTTGCGTTAGTTTTTCATTGGCAAATGAAAGGACTTTATTGACCACTTCTTGTATAGAAAGGTCAGTAGAATCAACCAGTAACGCACCTTCTGCCGGCACGAGCGGAGCAACCGTTCGGTTTCGATCTCGCTCATCTCGTTGACGTATGTTATCCAAAAGGCGCCCGATTTTAACATCAAAGCCTTTATCTTTCAACTGATTAAATCGCCTTTGCGCCCTTTCTTCCGCACTTGCCGTCAGGAAGATTTTTACCGGTGCGTCAATAAAAACGACTGTGCCCATATCACGGCCATCAGCAACCAAGCCCGGCATGATGCTAAAGGCACGCTGACGTCTTAACAGCGCCTCTCTGACCCTGGGAAAAGCGGCAACCTTGGAGGCCAAAGCGCCTATTTCTTCGGTACGGATGCTGTCGGTAACGTCTTCTCCCTCGAGGATAACTTTGCTTTCACCTTCACCACTTATGTCAAACTGCACATCTAAATGCGCGGCGATAGGGATAAGCGGCTCTTCCTCTTCTACCTCTATATGATGATGTTGAATAGCCACAGCAAGTACACGATAAATAGCACCGCTATCTAACAAATGCCAGCCCAATTGCTCTGCTACTATTCTGGCAACGGTTCCTTTGCCAGCACCACTAGGGCCATCAATTGTGATTACGGGAACGCTTTCCTGCATACATATTCCTCCTAACATCGAAAATCGGCGGCATTATACGGGATTTACATCCCAAAATCGCGTAAAAAATTATTCTGTAACATTTTAGCAGGAGACTTGCGCTAACTTATCAAAATAGTCGGGAAAGGTTTTCGCCGTACATTTAGGGTCATTAATAGTCACGGGGGTATCGCTCAGTGCAACGAGAGAAAAGCACATGGCAACCCTATGATCGTTGTATGTATCAATTTCCGCATGTTTCAACGACTTAGGTGGCGTAATAGAAATATAGTCTTCTCCTTCAACCACCTCTGCACCGACTTTTCTAAGTTCAGTGGCCATTGCTGTTAAGCGATCGGTTTCTTTTACCCGCCAGTTATAGATGTTTCGAATGCTTGTTGAACCTTTGGCAAAAAGCGCGGTAGTTGCAATTGTCATCGCGGCATCAGGTATATGGTTCATATCCATATCAACCGCGGTTAACGGCTTTCCAATTACGGTAATTGACTCGTCATGCCATATCACCTCTGCGCCCATTTTTTCGAGGACATCGGCAAAATGCTTATCTCCCTGAACACTTAACTTACCAACGCCGTGAACCGTGATTTCTCCCCCCTTGATTGCGCCTGCCGCCAAGAAATATGAAGCAGAAGAAGCGTCTCCTTCCACCATATACTTCTCAACGGCTTGGTAGGATTGATTACCTTTGACGGTGAATGACTGATAATTGTTGTTTTGCACTTCAACACCAAAGCGCGACATAATATCAAGCGTAATATCAATATAGGGCTTAGAGACCAATTCACCTTCTATTTCAATTTGGGTATTTGTTTTTAACAAAGGTGCAATCATCAAAATGGCAGTTAAAAACTGGCTCGAAATTGAGCCGTCAATACTGACGGTATTACCCGTTAACGCTTTGCCTTTAATTTTAACCGGAGGGTAATCCTTGTTCTCCAAGTATGTGATATCAGCACCCAGCTGAGCAAGCGCGTCCACCAAGTGGCCAATAGGTCGTTCCTTCATTCTTGGCTCACCGGTTAAAACAAACTCTCCCTCGCTGGCGGCCAGCGCAGCACACAATGGACGCATCGCGGTGCCCGCGTTCCCGAGATAAAGCTCCAGTGGTTCATTGGTATTGAAAAAGCCGTTGTTGCCAACCAGGGTACACTCGGTACCACAGTCACTTAGGCTATATTCAATACCAAGGCTGGTTAACGCATTTAACATGTGTTTAATGTCATCACTGACCAGTAAATTGGTGATTTTGGTCGTGCCTTTGGCCAACGCCGCAATTAACAAGGCGCGATTAGATAAACTTTTTGAACCAGGTAAAAAGACTTCGCCATTAATTTTATCTATTGGATTTAATGTTAACTGTTCCACTTTATCTAATCCCCTTTTCAAACTCTTGCATAAAATCTACTAGCTTTTGTACGCCTTCAATTGGCATGGCATTATAGATGCTGGCACGCATGCCTCCTACCATTCTGTGCCCTTTAAGGGCCATTAGCCCTGCCGATTTCGCTTGCTCCAAAAATTCGCTGTTAAGGCTTTCATCTTTTAACCAAAAAGGTACATTCATCAGGCTACGTACATTGGGAGCAACATTATTATAATAGAAGTCACTTTTATCTATGTATTGATATAACAGTGCGGCTTTATCCTTGTTAATACCAGATATTTCCCTAACACCGCCCTGTTCGGTTAACCACTCAAACACCAGGCCAGCCAAATACCAGGCATAGGTAGGTGGTGTATTGTACATGGAGTCATTATCAGCCAATACCTGATAGTTCATGATCGAAGGCGTAGTTTTGCGAGCATTACCCAGCAAGTCCTCACGAATGATGACTATGGTTAACCCCGAAGGACCAATATTTTTCTGGGCTCCAGCATAGATTAGGCCAAATTTACTGACATCGATTTCACGAGATAAAATGGTAGATGACATATCGGCAACCAAGGGCACGCCATTGGTTTGTGGAATATCAAACATTTCAATGCCGTCAACGGTTTCATTCGGGCAATAATGTACATAGGCAGCATTGGGAGATAAAGGCCACTCACCGGCCGGCACAATGCCTTTTTCACCATTTTCCACCCTGCCGATATCTATGACATTAACGTCGCCATAATTGAGCGCTTCTTTCGCCGCGGCTTTCGACCAGGAGCCGGAAACAATATAGTCGGCCGACTGCCCTTTAGGCAGTAAATTTAGAGGAACGGCAGAAAACTGTCCCCGGCCACCACCATGACAAAACAGCACTTTATAATTTTCTGGAATAGCCATAAGGGCGCGTAAATCCGCCTCAGCCTTTGCAGCCACGACCATAAATTCACTACTTCTATGGCTAAGTTCCATCACAGAAGAACCGGTTTCCTGCCAGTTGACAAACTCTTGCTGTGCCTTCGCCATCACCTCAAACGGCAACATGGCTGGGCCCGCACAAAAATTAAAAATACGAGACATATGATCTTACTACCTTCTTATTCAAGCTAAACCAAATAAATTCAAAAGCTACAAAAGAAAATGGGCGGTTAAACCGCCCATTTTATCTATTTATTCGCGGTAATCTTAATCACCGTCTGAGAGCTGTTCGCTATCAGGGGAGGGATTATTTTCACTTTGTGAAGAGTCAGTCGATTCACCGGCAGAGGCTGTTTCATCTGCTACTTCTTCTTCACTCTCTTCAATTTCATCAATACGCTGAAGCGCCACCACATGCTCATCTTCACCAGTACGGATCAATCGTACGCCTTGGGTGTTCCGTCCTATAATACTGACTTCGTTAACACGGGTTCTTACCAGGGTGCCATTGTCGGTGATCAACATGATCTCGTCTTGCTCCTCGACTTGCACCGCGCCAACAACAGGACCGTTACGCTCGCTGACCTTGATTGAAACAACCCCCTTGGTTGCCCTGCTCTTGGCTGGATACTCTTCCAGTTCGGTACGTTTACCAAAGCCGTTGACCGTAGTCGTTAGAATTGGGCCTTCATTATGCGGTACGATTAGGGATACGACACGATGCCCTTCTTCCAGTTTCATACCGCGGACACCGGTTGCCGTACGGCCAACTGTTCTGACCTGCTCTTCGGCAAAGCGAACCACCTTACCTTCATCCGAGAACAGCATGATTTCATTTTCTCCATTGGTGATATCTACACCAATCAGGGTATCATCATCACGCAAATTCAAGGCAATAATACCGTTAGCCCTCGGGCGAGAATATGCCGTTAATGGCGTTTTCTTCACCGTACCCGAGGCAGTTGCCATAAAGATAAACTTGTCTTCCTCGTATTCACGTACCGGCAGGATAGCGGTAATACGCTCATCACTTTCCAATGGCAAGATATTCACAATCGGACGACCACGTGCCGTGCGGCTTGCCAGCGGCAGTTGATATACTTTTAACCAATAGAGTTTGCCACGGTTTGAGAAGCACAAAATGGTATCATGGGTATTGGCAACCAGCAGCCTTTCGATAAAGTCTTCTTCCTTCATCTTGGTCGCCGCTTTACCCTTACCGCCACGACGCTGCGCTTCATAATCGCTTAACGCCTGGTATTTGACATAGCCTTCATGAGAAAGCGTCACCACAACGTCTTCTTCATTGATCAAATCTTCCAACGACAAATCATGAGAAGCCGAAGTAATTTCGGTACGGCGCTCATCACCAAATTCATCACGTATGGCTTCCAGCTCTTCCTTGATCACTTCCATCAAACGCTCTGGGCTTGCAAGAATATGCATTAATTCGGCGATCAGGTCTAATAACGCTTTGTACTCACTTAGAATTTTTTCGTGTTCTAAGCCGGTTAACTTGTGCAGGCGCAGGTCTAGGATAGCCTGTGCTTGCTGAATGGTCAGGTAATACTGGCCGTCACGAATACCAAACTCAGGCTCTAACCACTCTGGGCGTGCGGCATCGTTGCCGGCAGCCGATAACATTTCGGCAACATTGCCCAGATCCCAGCCGCGTGAAACAAGTGCTTCTTTGGCGTCACTTGGCGAAGGAGAGTTTTTAATCAGCTCGATAATAGGGTCAATATTGGCAAGTGCGATAGACAGACCTTCCAATATGTGGGCACGTTCTCTGGCTTTGCGTAATTCGAATATAGTACGGCGTGTCACCACTTCACGGCGATGTAACAAGAAGGCTTCCAGCATTTCTTTCAGGTTAAACAGCTTAGGCTGGCCATTAGCCAGTGCCACCATATTCAAACCAAAAGACACCTGCATTTGCGTCAGCTTATACAAGTTGTTCAGGACAACTTCACCAACATCGCCACGCTTGACCTCAACAACCATGCGCATGCCGTCTTTGTCTGACTCATCACGCAGGGCCGAAATGCCTTCCAGGCGTTTGTCCTTGACCAGTTCGGCCATTTTTTCTATAAGGCGTGCCTTGTTAACCTGGTAAGGCAATTCATGAACAACAATAGTTTCCTTACCGGACTTTTCGTCTACTTCAATCTCGGCGCGAGCGCGGATTTTTATCTTGCCACGGCCTGTTTTGTATGCTTCCTGAATACCGGCACGGCCACTGATAATACCTGCCGTTGGAAAGTCAGGACCTGGTATATATTCAATGAGTTCTTCAATAGAAAGGTCATGATTATCGATAAGTGCTAAGCAGCCATTGATTACTTCTGTTAAGTTATGTGGCGGAATATTAGTCGCCATACCAACAGCGATACCGGAGGAGCCATTAACCAATAATGCAGGAATACGTGTTGGCATTACTGCAGGAATATGCTCAGTACCATCATAGTTAGGTACAAAATCAACGGTTTCTTTATCCAGATCAGCCAAAATAGAATGGGAGATCTTGTTCATGCGTATTTCGGTATAACGCATCGCAGCCGCAGAGTCGCCGTCTACAGAGCCGAAGTTACCCTGACCATCTACCAGCATGTAACGCATGGAGAAATCTTGCGCCATACGAACGATAGTGTCATATACGGCAGTATCACCGTGCGGGTGATATTTACCTATTACGTCACCAACAACACGTGCCGACTTTTTATAAGGTTTATTAAAATCATTGCCCAATACATTCATGGCGTATAGCACGCGACGATGTACCGGTTTTAAGCCATCTCTAACATCAGGTAATGCTCGGCCCACAATTACGCTCATGGCGTAATCCAAATAGGAGCTCTTAAGCTCATCCTCAATATTGACTGGAACTATTTCTTTTGCCAGATCGGTCATAAATCGACGGTATCCCTTAACTTTATTTTCTTAATAAAAATTCAGAAAAATTTTCGAAATTATTATTCTTCTAATTAACACGGCATACTATCACAAAATATTGCGATGCCCTACCGCTTTATTAAGCTGTATTTTGCGGGCAATAAAGCAGAGATTCAAGTGCTCTGTATGATTAGTAACAATTGATATTAAACATTGGAATTAGAAGAGAAATTCTCCTCTATTCTTTTAAACAGAGAATTTAATATTTTTTTCAAACCAAATAATGTTTATATTTTGACCATCCCTATCAAAACTTGGATGCGTGAAAGCTTGAACCTAGCTTAAAAGGAGGTCGCCATTTCGAAGAAAATGACGATTATCTAGTCGATAAGGCGTGCTTAAACCACTTCTTTGATCTGTACATTAGAGGCTGTTTATCTTTCGAGATTATTTTTGCAGCAGTTTGTTGGCAATTTATACAAGGCAGAGCCTTTGTCGTGTAGTTATTCTACATAAAAAGGCGATAACGCCGTAGAAGTTGCCAACAAACGCTGCCTGAAAGGTTCGGCTAAAAGCCGTTTTATTCTTTGTTGAGCAGTATTTGCTTAGAATAACTAGGCTACACACTGCTCGCCGCGACTAAAACGCTTTTATCTCGAACAAAAATTAACCGCGAAAGACTAAACAGCCTCTAGGCTTGCCTTATGCTTTAGTTTAGAATCTCTCTATCCAAGCCATACTATATAATGAAGTAAGATGTCGAAACCACTGAATGTAAATCACGATGAAATTGCCAAATTTGAAAAAGTTGCCAACCAATGGTGGGATTTAACCGGAGATTTCAAGCCCCTGCACCAGATCAACCCATTGAGAAGACAATTCATTATTCAGCATATGGGTGAAGTCTTTGATAAAAAAATCATAGATGTTGGCTGTGGCGGCGGCATCTTGGCTGAAAGCCTGGCTAAACTGGGTGCACAGGTCACCGGCATAGATATGGGGGAAGAGCCGTTAAATGTTGCCAAGTTGCATGCCTTGGAGGCCCAGGTAAAGGTTGACTACCAGAAGATCACGGCAGAAGAAATGGCGCAGGAGAATCCCGAAAGCTTTGATGCGGTTACCTGTATGGAGATGCTTGAACATGTTCCCGACCCCAGCTCTATTGTTAAAGCCTGCGCACAAATGGTCAAACCCGGTGGTTATGTCTTCTTTTCAACCCTGAACAAAACAGTTAAGTCCTATTTACTGGCAATACTGGCGGCAGAAAAACTATTTAAACTGGTACCTGACGGCACACATGATCACGACAGCTTTATTCGTCCTTCAAGCCTTATCGCCTGGGCTGAAAAAAACGAACTAAAATGCATTGATGCTGCCGGCATTCATTACAACCCGATCACGGAAAACCATAAGTTAATTTCGTCTTTGGATGTTAACTATATTCTTTGTTGTCAGAAGCAGTAGGGTTTACCATGTCAAATAACCCGTATAATGCCGTACTTTTTGATTTGGACGGTACCTTGCTTGATACCGCCAACGATCTGGGGGAAGCACTCAATCATGTACTGTCTCAATACAATATGCCGATAGTGGCGCGTGAAAAATATCGCCCTGTTGCTTCTAATGGTGCCAAAGGCCTGCTGGAGCTTGGCTTTGGCGAACAAATAGCACATTTTGACTATGAAAAGCTAAGGCAGGAATTTCTCGATTATTACCTGGATAACCTGTACGTCCATACCTGTTTGTACCCAGGTATTCACCAATTACTGAAGACTCTTGATAAGCACGACATTCCCTGGGGCATAGTGACCAATAAGCCAGAAAGCATCACCCATCAGTTGGTACCACATTTTGAAGAGTTTACTCGTTGTCAGGCGATTGTAGGCGGAGATACGCTTACCGAGCGCAAACCTCACCCGGCGCCCTTATTACATGCCTGCGAGCAAATGGCGATTATTCCCGAACAATGCCTATATATAGGAGATGCTCCAAGAGATATAGAAGCGGGCAATCGCGCTAACATGTACTCAATAATTGCCCTGTGGGGCTATATTGCCGATAAGGCTCATTGTGCGCACTGGCAGGCAGATAACCAGGTAAACTTACCGGAAGAAATCATTCAGTTTATTTTATAAACAAGTTGTTCAAACAAGAAGCAGACAATCTATCTGATTGTTTTATATGGGTTAATTACTGTATATTACAAATGGTAATATACAGTACAAATTACTAATAAAAATAATTCTATAGCTAAAAATAAAGTTGAAATAATCGTTGCGTTTTTGAAAAATCAAAATTAAAAGCCTACGCTAAGTTAGTCAATACTAACCCTTGATTTGATACGAAGACATTTGTATTTATCTCACCCATATTTACGCTTGCATTAGCCCTTAAACCTCATTATCTTGTGATTAGATATCAATACAACCCTATATGTTGTGCATCTATTGTCCAGTTGCCTCTTAGACGCTTTAGGGAAAATAGTCAATCCTTCTTGGATAATTAAAATAATAAATAGATTTACAGGTCTTTCATGAATAACAACCTTTTTGTAACGAAGCGCAATGGCGAAAAAGAGGCTATTGATCTAGAAAAAATTCACCGAGTTATTGCCTGGGCTGCCGAAGGCCTGGACGATGTATCCGTGTCTCAAGTAGAGCTTAAATCACATATTCAGTTTTATGACGGTATCAAGACCGAAGATATTCATGAAACCATTATCAAGGCTGCCGCCGATTTGATTTCGGAAGAGACACCGGACTATCAATACCTGGCGGCGCGTCTGGCCATTTTCCATTTACGTAAAAAAGCCTATGGCCAATTCGAGCCACCCAAGCTATATGATCATGTCGTTAACTTGGTTGAAGCAGGCAAATATGACCAGCACCTGATCTCAGATTATACCCAAGCTGAATTTGAGCAAATGGAAGCGTTTTTGGATCACCGACGTGATCTGAATTTCAGTTATGCCGCAGTAAAACAACTGGAAGGCAAATACCTGGTACAAAACCGTGTTAGCGGCGAGATATACGAAAGTGCACAATTTTTGTATATCCTGGTGGCCGCCTGTTTATTTGCCAAGTATCCAAAAGAGTCGCGTTTAGACTATATCCAGGGCTTTTATAACGCCATATCAAACTTTAAAATTTCTCTGCCCACCCCCATTATGGCCGGGGTGCGTACGCCTACACGACAATTTTCCTCCTGCGTTCTTATCGAATGTGGTGACAGCCTGGACTCAATCAATGCAACATCAAGCGCCATCGTTAAGTATGTTTCACAACGCGCCGGCATTGGTATTAATGCAGGTAGAATTCGTGCCCTGGGCAGCAATATACGCAATGGCGAGGCTTTCCATACCGGCTGTATTCCCTTTTACAAACATTTCCAAACGGCCGTTAAAAGCTGCTCTCAAGGCGGCGTTCGTGGCGGTGCGGCAACCCTCTTTTACCCGCTATGGCACCTGGAAGTCGAAAGCCTACTGGTGTTGAAAAACAACCGAGGCGTTGAAGAAAACCGTGTTCGTCACCTGGATTATGGCGTCCAGTTCAATAAATTAATGTACCAAAGGCTGATCAAGGGCGAGTCCATCACCCTGTTTAGCCCAAGCGATGTCCCAGGCCTTTATGATGCCTTTTTCGAAGATCAGGACAAATTTGAAGAGCTCTACCTTAAATATGAAGCGGATGACTCCATCCGTAAGAAATGCATTAAGGCCATAGAGCTATTTAGTCTGTTTGCTCAGGAGCGTGCCAGCACGGGTCGTATCTATCTGCAAAATGTCGATCACTGTAATACCCACAGCCCGTTTGACCCAAGTGTAGCGCCGATTCGCCAAAGTAATTTGTGTTTGGAAATTGCCTTGCCGACCAAGCCCATGTCAGATGTCAACGATGCCGAAGGTGAAATAGCACTTTGTACCCTGTCTGCATTTAACCTGGGTGCCATCGACAGCCTGGACGAACTTGAAGGATTAGCCGACTTGGCCGTGCGTGCACTGGATAGCCTTCTGGATTACCAGGACTACCCTGTTCCATCTGCCTTTAATGCCACCATGGGCCGTAGAACCTTAGGTATAGGTGTGATTAACTATGCCTACTACCTGGCTAAAAACGGCGTATTCTACTCAAATGGCAGCGCAAACAACCTGACTCACAGAACATTTGAAGCGATTCAATATTACTTGTTAAAGGCGTCAAATAAACTGGCAATGGAACAAGGGCCCTGTCCCAAGTTCAATGAAACTCGCCTTGCCAAGGGGATTCTGCCAATCGACACCTATAAGAAGGAAATTGATAAGGTTACCGGCGAGCCGCTACACCTTGACTGGGAGAGCCTGAGAGCCAGCATTAAAGAGCATGGCGTTAGAAACTCAACGGTTTCGGCACTGATGCCGTCGGAAACCTCGTCACAAATCTCCAATGCCACTAACGGCATTGAGCCTCCACGTGGCCTGATAAGTGTCAAGGCCAGTAAAGACGGTATCTTGAAGCAGGTAGTTCCCGAGTACCGCGAGTTAAAGGATAACTACGAACTGCTGTGGAATATTCCCAGCAATGACGGTTATTTGCAACTGGTGGGCATTATGCAAAAGTTTGTCGATCAGACCATTTCCGCCAACACCAACTATGATCCGGCTCGTTATGAAGGCGGCAAGGTACCGGTTAAGCAAATACTGAAGGACATTCTGACCGCCTACAAACTCGGGGTAAAAACCATGTATTATCATAATACCCGAGATGGTGCCGATGACAGTCAAAATGAAGTCGAAGATGATGGCTGTGCCGGCGGTGCTTGTAAGATTTAATCGACTTTAGTAAGCCTCAACCTAATGACAGGTTGAGGCTTAATCCAAACAATAATTTCAAAGAATCAATACAATAAAATATTCAATGTATCGTGTGACTAGCATGATATTTTAGGAGCGATAATGACGTACACCACGTTTAATCAAACACCCAATGATGCGTTAAAAGAGCCGATGTTTTTTGGCCAAAGTGTAAACGTAAGCCGTTATGATCAGCAAAAGTTTGTCAACCTTGAGCGTTTGATTGAAAAACAACTGTCTTTTTTCTGGCGTCCGGAAGAAGTTGATGTCTCCAAAGACAGGGCTGACTGGCAGGGATTAACGGACTCAGAAAAACATATCTTTATCTCCAACCTGAAATATCAAACCTTGCTAGACAGCATGGCGGCCCGTTCCGTCAATGCGGTATTATTACCTTTGGTTTCTTTGCCGGAGCTAGAGACCTGGGTCGAAACCTGGGCATTCAGTGAAACCATACACTCTCGCTCCTACACTCATATCTTAAGAAACCTTTTTACCGACCCAAGTGAAGTGTTCGACGATATAGTAGTAAATCCTGCGATATTGAAACGTGCCAGCAGCATCGCCAAATACTTCGATGATGTTATTATCTCTACTCAACTGTTCCAGTCACAAGGAGAAGGCAGTTACCAAGTTGAAGGTAAAACCATCGAAGTTTCAATGCGCAGCTTAAAAGAGAAACTTTATCTGGCCATCTGCTCTGTTAATGCCTTGGAAGCCATACGTTTTTATGTCAGCTTTGCCTGTTCTTTCGCGTTTGCTGAGCGAGAGCTTTTGGAAGGCAATGCCAAAATTATCAAACTCATCGCCCGTGATGAAGCCCTACATTTAACCGGTACCCAGACCATTTTGAACCTGTGGGCCAGTGGTCAGGATGATCCTGAAATGGAGAAAATTTCCAGAGAGTTAAAAGATCAAGGTCGTCAGGTATTTTTGGATGTAGTTGAGCAAGAAAAAGAATGGGCAGATTACCTGTTTAAAGATGGCTCCATGATAGGCCTTAATGCCGAAATACTGAAACAATATATAGAATATATCAGTAACCAGAGAATGTCGGCCATTGGTCTTGATGCGCCATTTGCCATCAAGGCCAACCCATTGCCTTGGATAAATGCTTATTTGTCCAGTGATAATGTTCAGGTTGCGCCGCAGGAAACCGAAATATCCAGCTATTTGGTGGGACAGGTTGACTCTGCGGTCTCTACCGATGATTTTGATGATTTCGATCTTTAAACATCATCCTAGCCGTTAACCTGTATGCTCTAATCCTTTGTTAAGCATTAGAGCATACATAGCGCCTTTCGCCATAGACTCAGACGTGAATCATAAAATCACAGTTCAAGACAAAGAGCTTATATATCTTAGTTCTCACAAGAGTCTATTGGAGTGTCTGGAGTCATCCAACATTGAAGTACATTACCATTGTCGAGACGGATATTGTGGTGCTTGCCGGATAAGGCTAAATAAGGGGCAAGTGAACTATCCCAATGGCGAGCCCCTGGCTTATGTCGGTGACGGAGAAATTCTACCCTGCTGCTGCATCCCAACATCCAATCTGGATTTGACTGTTGAATAAACTTATAAGGACTCATCGAGCCGTTCAGGCATAATTAGCATGATACCAGTGAGTATTTTATTCAGCTCCAGGGCCATGGCATCAAACTTTTGCTGATAGAGATGAGTTTCCTGGTGGTTGATGACAGCATCTAGCTCCTTGGCCTTTTCAAATAAGCGCATGGCACCGATTGAAGCGGCAACTCCCTTTAACGTGTGGGCAAGGTGTTTGGCCAGTAAGATATTCTCTGTGTCCAGCGCATTTTTTATCTTATCCCGATCCTGGTGGTGATCTTGATAAAACATCACCAAAATTTCCTGAAACAGGTTTTCGTCTCCCAGCACATTGCCAACACCAATCTCAAAGTCTATGCCCGGATATTTTTCATCCTCTTTCGTGGTTTGGGCTATTTCATCTTTTGGTGTTTCATCTTGGACATTTTCTTCTAGCTCAAGCTCTGTGGCATCCACCGTTTGGTTACGTCCTGAATTCTTCGCTTGATATAGGCCAAGGTCTGCTTTTCTCAAAAGATCATTAAAGTTAAGTTCTGCGCCGCTTGCCGAGACAACACCGCAACTAACGGTAACAGACAAGGAAACGGGTTCATTTAAGGTAAAGTGGGTGATGTGTTCCTGAACATTTATCCTTAATCGTTCACAGGCAATAAAGGCATGCTCCATTGGGGTATTTGGCATGCACACGGCAAATTCTTCTCCCCCCAGGCGACCTATGATGTCATATTCACGAAAAGACTGAAGCAGTAACTGAGCAAAATCTTTCAAGACCTTGTCACCTGCCTCGTGGCCATGGTTATCATTGATGTTTTTAAAATAGTCAATATCAAACATGGCTATTGCCAGCACCTGTGAGTGTCTTTTGCATTGACTGATGGCTTTCTCTGCCAGGTCATCAAAGCTACCGCGATTGTTAATGCCGGTAAGAAAATCCGTTCGGGCCAGTTTTTCTAGTTGCTGTGTTTTTTCCATTAAGCGCAGTGAAGTACGGATGCGGGCATGTAGCACTTTAGCAATATAAGGTTTAGTGACATAGTCATCGGCGCCATGCTCTAATGCTGCAACAATTTCATCTTCGTCATCAGATGCCGACAGCATAATAACCGGAATATGACTGGTAGCAGACTGTGCCTTTATTTTCTGCAAGGTTGCCAGGCCGGACAGTCCTGGCATATACATATCCAGGAGGATGAGGTGCACGTCGTTGTTTGATAAGAGGTTCAAAGCAGCTTCTCCAGAATCGGCAGTGATCACCCGATAACCTTCTGACGCCAGATCAAAATCCAATAACATTATGGTATCTTTAGCATCGTCGACGGCCAAGATTGTATACATATAATTTATTTCCACGCTCTTTAAGTGGTTCAGATACGGTCACCACAGCCAAGCTTAACGGCTGTTGCAATTAGTCGGCACCAGAAAATTTTATATATTGCTATAAAGCTTTTTCTCGCCTGGCATTTCAAGCAAGAGGCTATTAGCCGGCTCTTCTCTTAATTTCACTATAGAACAAAATTTTAGCTTAAGCATTGCTGCTCAATGAAGTAATAACTTATGCCAGAGAATAGAAGCTGCTAATTTAACAGAAACTCAGCCAAGTCTGTAGAATTAAAGGGTTTACGCAGCACGGGGTACTCCCATTTTCTGTCTTCCAGTGCGATATAGCCACTAATTGAGTAAATCTTTACTTGCGGGTGTTTTTCTTTCACCATTTCAACCGCTTCTCGGCCAGATAGGTCGGGTAAAATCATATCGGTAATAAATATATCAAAAGATCTATCCTGAGAAAGCAGAACTTCCAATTCAGGCCGGCTACTCAAGGTGGTGACCTTAGCCCCTTGGTTTTCCAGGAACAAGGAAACAAATTCAGCAATGCTCAACTCATCATCAAGCACCAGCACGCTTTTTCCTTTAAGATTAAGGCTCTTGCTTTTAGGCAGAGCAGCAAGCCCCTGCCCTTTGACCTTGCACGGAAATATCAGGGTAAAACGTGCCCCTCCCAAATCACTATAGCCTTCGACCTGAATTTGACCATTATGCTTATACATGGTGTTGTAGACATTGGCCAGGCCAATACCATTGCCCTTGTTTAAAGACTTTTTACTGTAGAAGGGATCAAAGATTTTTGAGACATTCTCCCGTTCAATCCCCACTCCCGAGTCTTTAATATGAATTTCAAACTTGGAATCATCACTGATATTAGTGGAAATACTAATTTGACCGCTAGAGCCGTTTTCCTGAATTGCATCCTGAGCATTCAGCACCAGGTTCAGCAGTATATTGATAAACTCGCCCTGGGGAAATTTGATCACGCAATCAGTATGCTTCATATCAAAACTAAGCTTGATGGTGCTTAATAGCACTTGCTTAAGCAGATACTTGTTATCTTCAATATCCTTAACGGGATCAAAGTCTATCACTCGAATTGTCGGCTTTTTGGTAAAGGCCAACAGCCTCTCAGTAACGCTTTTTCCCTTATCAATAGCATTTTTGACCCTGTCGATATAGGTGGAAATATTTTGCTCCCCCATGGCAAACTTCATTTCCAGCATTTCTATTGCGCCCAGGGCAACACCGAGCACATTATTGATATCGTGGGAAACATTGCCAAAGGTATTCCCTAAAATGGTTAATCGGTTGCTAATAATCTGCTGTTGTTCCTTACGGAATTTTTCCGTGACATTTTCAACAATCCAGATATAAATCCCTTCTTCTGCCTCATAGGTTACGGAGAGATCAAAAACGGTGTTGAATTGATCAAAGCTGATATTGGATTTCTTTAACTGGCCATTTTCTCTGGCCTGTTTTTTTAACGCTAAATATTCGGTAATACTAAAGTTTATGTAATTAAAGAGCACGGAGTTTTTATCACCATGCTGGGGAGAAATATCCTGGTAAACGATATTATCGTTATCATCGATAAAGAAAATGGGCACGCTAATGGTATAGTTAACCATTGCCAATAACTTCATTTTTTCAAATATTTCTTCGGCCTTAGTGATATCCCTTGACACACCAAAAACACTGGTTACCTTGCCATCACCATTGAGCTCAACATCGCCAATACATTCTATTTTCACCTGATTGCCACAGGGTTGAGTTATCACGCTTTTAAAATGAAATCCCTTGCCCTGCTCTATTGCCTGGGTGATATAGCCAGTGACCATGTCCTGTTCTTTTTCAATATAAAATCCAAGGGACTGTGCCAAGGTAGGCTGATAGGTTTGTGGGGTGACACCATGGATACGATAAATACCTTTGGACCAATAAAGCACACTTTTAGCAACGTCTAATCGCCAGTGCCCTGAGTTGCCCAGGTTCTCCGCCAAGGATAAATAGTCATTCTGTTTTTTTAGCTCATCAATAAACACCTTTGATTCGGTCACATTCTTCATTGAGCCGAACATGCGGTGTGGCTGATCGCCTTTATACTCGAGGATCTTACCAACGAAATTGACCCAACGCAGTTCACCTTGTTTGGTTTTAAGCGGGTAAGTCGCGTTTAAATTAGGTAATATGCCGGTAAAGTGTTGATCGATCTTCTCGTTTAAAGACTTAAGATCTTCAGGAGCAATATGTTGTTCCCAAAATGTTCTCGGTCCGGCAAATGCCTCGGCCTTATAACCTAAAAACGACATTAACTCGGCAGAATAAAACATAACATCCTGCTCTATATCCCACTCCCAATAGGGTTCAAAAATGCCCTTGAGTACCTTATGTGCATTATCCAACGAAGAGTTGTACTGGTTTTCCAATACCGGCGAGCTTTCATATAACAGGATCAGATAGTAGCTGGCATTTTCAGAGACCCGAATATTAACCTGGAATACTTGCCCTGATTTGGTCTGTAAATAAACATGCCTTAGGCCAGATAAAAAGCCTGCGCCTTTTTGATAGACTTGCCCTTGCAGCAAGTGCTGTTCCCGGCTATCGGTAGGCATTAAAACTTCAACCCTTTGACCAAGCAGATCCGTCGCTTCATAGCCGGTCAGGTGCTCAACCAAGCCATTAATTTGCTGAATCACGCCCGTATTTTCAACGGCTAACGCAGGCAGAGGTAAATCATTTAGTGAGAAACTTTCGACATTATTCAAAACAGTTCATCCTCGTCATCCATGACTTCGTCAGCATTATACTGCTCTTGATTGAGCGCCTTTAAATCATCAACACTTTGTAATGCCTGATCTAATAGCTGGCTTACTTCCATAAAATTGATATCGTCTTGAGAATGTTTCTTTAAGGCTTCGTGAACCAAATCGGTAAGATAGTCTTCCTGCTCTTCGTTTAAGTCCAGCACATGAAAGCTAAGGCCTACCTTTTGAACAATTTCGTTCATCACTTCTTGTTGGTGATGCTTGGAGATCTCCACCATTTTCTTGGTGGTAACAACCGCCTGTTGAATCTTGCTCTGTACCTCTAACAGAGAATTCTTATAGGCGATAAAGGCCATTCTGGCACCTATGCACTCGATAACAGAGGCCAAGGCATCGATATAAATATCGGTATCAACAGTGCCCTCTTCCAAATTAAGCACCAGGATTGACACCGAAGGATGGTTAAATATGGTTCTTGCGCCAAAACGATATAGCCTGGGTTTAACCTTTAACAGTTCTATCACGTCAATTTCAACCGGTGAGCAGCTGCCGTTTTTGGAGTGATAAAAACTTGGCACGTAATCTAACGGATAAAACGCTATACAGCCTTGCAGTCCCATGCTGTAAAAATAGGCAAAAACCTCGTCACGGATCTGCTCGATAGTAAAACAATTATTAAGTTTAGAGGTAAGTTGCATGCAGCTGCCATACTTTGACGCCTGCGCCATGGATATATTGATGACGTTCTCTTTTGACTTGATTTCGGCTTCAAAGTCATGAATGGTAGACTGATAGGCAATCAGCTTTTCAAGCTTGTTGTTAAGCGCCAATAAGGATATGGGTTTAGACAGAAAATCATCTGCACCACAAGCCAAGCCTTTTAGTATGGCGTCTTCCGTGGCTAGCCCAGAATATAAGACGAAAGACTTGGCGCCTTTTGGCTTAGATGTCTGAATTTTAATCCAGTCAGAGCCTTTTTCTTCACCAATATTTTCGTCAACCAGGGCTATATCGAACTGCAA
>Ga0213838_1000174_pt1 | contig 79501 bp, 67 predicted proteins | sample SWPATP13_FD_160577 | JGI IMG/M metagenome (GOLD analysis project Ga0213838, IMG submission 160577) | Coastal seawater microbial communities from Marineland, Florida, United States - SWPA TP1 #3 | ecosystem: Environmental > Aquatic > Marine > Coastal | place: USA: Florida | collected 2016-08-06 | reverse complement strand
TTAACCAGCGTCGTAAGCTGCTGGACTACCTGAAAGGCAAGGACGTGAGCCGTTACAGCGCTCTGATCGCTCGCCTGGGTCTGCGTCGCTAATCAGCGATTGCGCTAGAGGTTGGTTGTCTGTCGTGCGTCTGCGGGGTTTCCGCTGGCGCAGGGCAGGCTTCCAGCCTCAAGTTTTATCTGGATACACGTTTTACGCTTCACCCTGGACTGGCGAAGGGTCCGATTCCCCTCACTGCCCAAGAATTCGCAAGAAACCAGTTCCCCCAAGAGCCACAAAGAAGGTAGGAAACCGTGAACCCGGTAATCAAGAAGTTTCAATTCGGTCAATCGACCGTCACTCTGGAGACAGGCCGTATCGCCCGTCAGGCTTCTGGTGCGGTATTGGTCACCGTTGACGACGACGTCACCGTGCTCGTGACCGTGGTCGGCGCCAAGCAGGCAGACGCAAGCAAAGGCTTCTTCCCGCTGTCTGTTCACTACCAGGAAAAAACCTACGCTGCCGGCAAGATCCCTGGCGGCTTCTTCAAGCGTGAAGGCCGTCCTTCCGAAAAAGAAACACTGACCTCGCGTCTGATCGACCGTCCGATCCGCCCACTGTTTCCTGAAGGCTTCATGAACGAAGTGCAGGTGGTCTGCACCGTCGTTTCCACCAGCAAGAAAACCGATCCGGACATCGCTGCGATGATCGGTACCTCGGCTGCCCTGGCCATTTCCGGCATTCCTTTCGACGGCCCGATCGGCGCTGCGCGCGTGGCTTACCACGAAAGCACCGGCTACCTGCTGAACCCGAATTACGAGCAACTGAAAGCGTCGAGCCTAGACATGGTCGTTGCCGGTACCGAAGAAGCGGTACTGATGGTTGAATCCGAAGCCAAAGAACTGACCGAAGACCAGATGCTGGGCGCCGTGCTGTTCGCCCACGACGAATTCCAGTCGGTCATCAAGGCTGTCAAAGAGCTGGCCGCCGAAGCTGCCAAGCCAACCTGGACCTGGGCTCCGAAAGCCGAAGCCACTGAACTGCTGGGCGCTATCCGCTCCGAGTTCGGCGCTGCGATCTCCGAGGCCTACACCATCACCGTCAAGGCCGACCGTTACGCTCGCCTGGGCGAGCTGAAGGATCAGGTCGTTGCCAAGCTGGCCGTTGAGGAAGGCAGCCCGTCGGCTTCCGAAGTCAAAGCCGCTTTCGGTGAAATCGAATACCGCACCGTTCGCGAAAACATCGTTGATGGCAAGCCACGTATCGACGGCCGCGACACCCGTACCGTACGTCCGCTGAACATCGAAGTCGGCGTTCTGCCAAAGACCCACGGCTCGGCTCTGTTCACCCGTGGCGAAACGCAGGCGCTGGTTGTCGCGACCCTGGGTACTGCCCGTGACGCACAGCTGCTGGACACCCTGGAAGGCGAAAAGAAAGACCCGTTCATGCTGCACTACAACTTTCCTCCGTTCTCGGTGGGCGAGTGTGGTCGCATGGGTGGCGCGGGTCGTCGCGAAATCGGTCACGGCCGTCTGGCCCGCCGTTCGGTTCAGGCCATGCTGCCTGCTGCTGACGCGTTCCCGTACACCATCCGTGTCGTATCGGAAATCACCGAGTCCAACGGTTCCAGCTCCATGGCTTCGGTCTGCGGCGCTTCCCTGGCACTGATGGACGCTGGCGTTCCGCTGAAGGCACCGGTTGCCGGTATCGCCATGGGTTTGGTGAAAGAAGGCGAGAAATTCGCCGTTCTGACCGACATCCTGGGTGACGAAGACCACCTCGGCGACATGGATTTCAAAGTGGCCGGTACCGCCAATGGCGTCACCGCACTGCAGATGGACATCAAGATCAAGGGCATCACCGAAGAAATCATGGAGATCGCCCTGGGTCAGGCCCTGGAAGCTCGCCTGAACATCCTCGGCCAGATGAACCAGATCATCGGTCAGTCGCGTCCTGAGCTGTCGGAAAACGCTCCGACCATGATCGCGATGAAGATCGACACCGACAAGATCCGTGACGTCATCGGCAAAGGCGGCGCGACCATTCGTGCCATCTGCGAAGAAACCAAGGCGTCGATCGACATCGAAGATGACGGCTCGATCAAGATCTTCGGCGAAACCAAGGAAGCGGCTGAGGCAGCACGTCAGCGCGTTCTGGGTATCACCGCTGAGGCCGAGATCGGCAAGATCTACGTAGGCAAGGTTGAGCGCATCGTCGACTTCGGCGCATTCGTCAACATCCTGCCTGGCAAGGACGGTCTGGTGCACATCTCCATGCTGAGCGACGCTCGCGTTGAGAAAGTCACCGACGTTTTGAAAGAAGGTCAGGAAGTCGAAGTGCTGGTGCTGGACGTGGACAACCGCGGCCGCATCAAGCTGTCGATCAAAGACGTCGCAGCAGCCAAGGCATCGGGCGTTTAATCGCACGCCGTCAGCGCTGTAGAGAAAGGGTCCTTCGGGGCCCTTTTTTTTCGAGTGCAATTAATGGGTTACAACGGTAACGCCTTGCAAACGGACCCTCAGAACATGCATCTTGCAAGCGGAACTTTCCTTAAACGGGCAATCTGCACGATCGCGTCGGATCCATTATTTGTTAACTTGTTGATTTGTATAGAAAAATAGTTGAAGCACTGTTTGGCACAGCGCTTGCGATATACCCAGTAACCCTGCGGCCAACGAGGTTGGCGCAGATTCTGAGAAAAACAGGAGTTACTCGTATGAAGAAGTTCGCTATCGCTGCTGCTACCGCCACTGCTCTGACCCTGACCATGGCCAACGTAGCCATGGCTGAAACCGCGACTCAAGCGCCTATGCAAGTAGCCGCAGGTGAAGTGGCAAAAACCAAAGAAGCCACCTCTGATACCTGGATCACCACCAAGGTCAAATCCGACCTGCTGACTGAGAAAGGCATCCCTGGCTCCGACATCAAGGTTGAAACCAACAAAGGTGTGGTATCCCTGTCGTCGACCGTTGCTATCACCGAAGCCCAGAAAACTACCGCTGTGGCCATCACCAAGAAAATCAAAGGCGTCAAGGCTGTTTCGGCTGACGGCCTGAAAGCCGAGTAATACGATTTCGAAGAACCGAACGAACGGACGATTGACGGCCAGGGAGGCCGTTGGTTGGTCGATTGAAGGTTCATGCGAAGGCCACATGGATGTGGCCATTACAAGCCCTGGCGCTCGCGTCGGGGCTTGTTCTATCTGGTGGTCACAAAGTTTCAGCATATTTGCGCAATATCCCTTCGACACGGCGCCAATACGCCTATGCAGTCCACACTACATCCCGCTGCGCAAGTGCACTGTCTTGGTTCAATGCCGGGGACGGTGCGTCGGGTGTCTGCACTTATTGACAGCCTTTGAATTAACGGCCAATCGTTTAGCGCCGTTAAATCCCGTAAAGCCTCATAGGTCTATGCCCCTTTGGTATCAATAAGTCGTTATTAAGTTATTGAACTTAAGGCGTATTTGTCTTGAGCTTGCAAGCCTTGAGGCAGAGCGCCAGGCCGCTTGTTTGGCGGGGCTGGCGGATATGGCACGGCTTTCGTCACGATCACAGCTAAGGCTATTCGCGAGAATATTGACGCCAACAATCAAGCGGTCAACTTTTCCATTCAAATGCTTGTTGAAAGTATGCATGAGCATAAATATTGCATACTGCGCAGATCCTCTCTGAATGAGTGAAGATTCGACTCACTTTGTCCGCGCAGTTGTCATTGAACATTGTTCGATTCAATGCGGTGCGAGTGTTGCAAGCCAATTGATTGCGCTGATATTCCGGGCTCTGCCTGAAACTCTTTTGCCGTGAGATTGAAAGCAATGCCCACGATTCCCTTGCTGATTTGCGACGACTCCAATATGGCGCGCAAACAGTTGATACGCGCCTTGCCTTCCGATTGGGGAGTGTCGGTCACCACCGCGACCAACGGACACGAGGGCCTTGAGGCTATTCGTCAGGGCCTTGGGCAGGTGGTGTTACTGGACCTGACCATGCCGGACATGGACGGCTATCAGGCGCTGGCGGCCATGCGCGCGGAGAATCTGCAGGCCAAGGTCATCGTGGTGTCGGGCGACGTTCAGGAAGAGGCCGTACGCCGCACGCTCGAACTGGGCGCCTTGGCGTTCCTGAAAAAGCCGGCCGACCCCCTCGAACTGCAGCTGACCCTGCAACGCCTGGGTTTGCTGGGCGAGCCGAGCAAACCGGTCCCGCTCGCGGCCAAGGCTGATACCACCGTCATCAGTTTCCAGGACGCCTTCCGCGAGACCGTCAACGTCGCCATGGGCCGCGCGGCCGCCTTGCTTGCGCGAGTGCTGGGAGTGTTCGTGCAGTTGCCGGTGCCCAACGTGAATATGCTGGAAGTGGGCGAGCTGCACATGGCGCTGGCCGATGCGCAGAGCAGCGACAGGCTCACTGCGGTGTGTCAGGGCTACATCGGTGGCGGCATCGCCGGTGAAGCCTTGCTGCTGTTTCACGATTCCGAAATCGCCGACATGGCGCAGCTGATGAAGATCCACGACAAGGACTACTCCGACATGGAGATGCTCCTGGATCTGTCGTCGATCATCATCGGCGCGTGCCTGAGCGGTATCGCCGAACAGATCGACATCGCCTTCTCCCAGGGCCACCCGCAGGTGCTTGGCGCCCACAGCGGTATCGAGGAGCTGATTCGCATCAATCAGCAGCGCTGGAAGAAAACCCTCGCTGTGGAGATCAGTTACAGCCTGGAAGGCCATAACGTGCATTTCGACCTGTTGATGTTGTTCACCGAAGATTCGGTAGAGCGGCTGTCGCGCAAACTCGCCTACCTGATGAGCTGATTCATGAACGATCGTATCGACATCAAAGAGCTGCATTGGCTGTTGACCATCACCCAGAGCATCGACGTTGGCGTGGTGGTGCTGGATCAGGAATATCAGGTGCAGGTGTGGAACACCTTTATGGAAAACCGCTCCGGCGTGTTGCCCTACGAGGCGGCCAACCGCTCGTTTTTCGACCTGTTTCCCGAGGTCAATCAGGACTGGCTGAAAAAGAAGATCGACAGCGTGATCACCCTCGGCACCCCGGCCTTCACGATCTGGGAGCAGCGGCCGTATCTGGTGCGTTTCAAGAGTTACCAGCCGATCACCGGCCAGGAAGACTTCATGTACCAGAACACCACGATGTTCCCATTGCGGGCAACCAACGGCGAGGTGACTCACGTGTGTCTGGTGATCTACGACGTCACAGACGTGGCCACCAACCGCCAGCAATTACAGGCCGCCAACCGCGAGCTGCAGAAGCTCTCCACCACCGATCGCCTGACCGGGCTGTATAACCGCGGGCACTGGGAAGAAGCGCTGCGCCTGGAGTATGCGCGCCATGTGCGTTATGGCACGTCGGCGGCGCTGGTGATGTTCGACATCGATCACTTCAAGCGGGTCAACGACACCTACGGCCACCAGTGCGGCGACAAGGTGATCCAGCGCGTGGCCGACGTGATTCGCGAGCACATCCGCGACTCAGACATCGCCGGTCGCTACGGAGGAGAGGAGTACGCGGTGCTGCTGCCGGACACCGACAAATATGGCGGGGGGATGTTCGCCGAGCGCTTGCGCGTAGCCATTGAAGCGCAGGAGATCATGCACGAGGGCGAGGTGATTCGCTGCACCATCAGCCTCGGCGTGGCCGACATGAATTCACCTTTGAGTGAGCACAAGACCCTGATTGAATGGGCCGACCAGGCGCTGTATGCGTCGAAGAAGAATGGGCGTAATCAGGTTTCGTTGCATCAGTCGGGGTGAAGGGCGAGATTGCTGACGCAGGCAGAATCTGTGGGAGTGAGCTTGCTCACTCCCACAGTGAATGAAAGGTGTCGGCTGCCCTACGACAACTCTGCAAAATCACTCAACACGTCATCGCGCAGCGCGATGAACCGCGCATCGCTGCGGTTGCGTGGGCGCGGCAGGTCGATGTCGACGATGCGTCGGATACGCCCCGGATGCGGCTGCATCACCACCACGCGATCCCCCAGGTAGACTGCCTCATCCACGTCGTGGGTGACGTGAACCATGGTGATTTTTTCCTGCTGCCAGATGTTCTGCAATTCCCGCTGCAGACGCGTGCGGGTCAGGGCATCCAGCGCGCCGAACGGCTCATCGAGCAGCAGCACGCTCGGACGATTCACCAGCCCGCGGGCGATGGCCACACGTTGCGCCATGCCCCCGGAAATCTGGTGCGGGTACGACTCGGTGAAGTCCTGCAAACCCACCAGATGAATATGCTCGCGCACGGTGTCCTTTTTCTGTGCAGGCGTCAGGGGCGCGTTTTTCAGGCCCACGGCGACGTTCTGTTCAACGGTCAGCCAAGGGAACAGGCGGTGATCCTGAAACACGATGCCGCGTTCCAGACCGGTGCCCTTGATCGGCTTTTCGTCCAGAAGGATGCGCCCGTCAAACTCCTCGTCCAGGCCCAGAATCAGCCGCAGCAGCGTTGACTTGCCGCAGCCGCTGGCGCCGACGATGGTGATGAATTCGCCCGGCGCAATGTCCAGTTGCACGTTGTCCAGCACTTGCAGTTGCGTGTCGGCGCTGGCGCTGGAAAAGCGTTTGCTGATGTTCTCCAGGCGCAGGCCGTTGCCTTGCTGAGCCGGGAGCGAAATCGATTGAGTGGCAGGCATGGGTGATCCCTTTGCAAGAAATTAACGAGGCGTGATGCCGTAAAGCCGCTGCAGGCGTCGCTCCAGTCGGCGCGCCAGGACGTTCAGTGCCCAGCCCACCAGACCGATGATCACCATGCCGAACAGCACCAGATCCATCATGAAATGTTCGCTGCCATCGATCAGCGTGTTGCCGATGCCGTCGCCCGACACCAGCAGGTATTCGGCGCCGATGGTGGCGAGCCAGGAATACACCAGCGCGAGGTAAATCCCGGTGAAGATCGAAGGCAGCGCGGCGGGCAGCATCACGCCGACGATGGTCTGCCAGCGGCTGAAGCCGTACACCTTGGCCACTTCCACAAAGGCGTTGGGCACGTTGCGCAGGCCGTCGCAGGTGTTGACCACCACCGGCACCAGCGCGGCGAGGGACAGGAACACCACCTTGGCGACGTCACCCAGGCCGAACCACACCGAAATCAGCGGAATCCAGGCGAACAGCGAAATCTGTTTGAAGGTGTTGAAGCTCGGCCCCACCAAACGCTCGAACAAACGCGAGAAACCCAGCAGGCAGCCGAGGATCAGGCCCAGTACGGTGCCGATGAAAAAGCCACTGAGGTTGCGCGCAAGACTCGAGGAAATCGCTCGCCAGAACTGGCCCGAGGTCACCTGATCCCAGGCTGTAACGGCGACCTTCTGCGGCGAGACCAACAGGCCCGAATCGCTCCAGCCCTGATTGACCGCCAGCCACCAGACGGCGACCCCGACGATGGGCACGACCCAGCCGCGATAGCGATGCTGACGTGGAGCGTGGGTGACTGCCAATGAACTCATGCAAGCCTCCTCGGCGCGACCGGCCGACCTTTGTTGAGACGTCGCTCGACGACTTCGAATGTCCGATCGATCAGCAGCCCGACTGCGCCCACCACGACCACTGCCGCCATGACCAGGTCCAGTTGAAACAACTGACGGCCATAGGCGATCAGGTAGCCAAGGCCTTCACTGGAGGCGAGCAGCTCGACCACCACCAGCGACAGCCAGGCCTTGGTGAAGCCCAGGCGCAAACCGGTGAAGATCGGCGCGACGGCGGAGGGCAGGACGATGTCGGTGACGATCTGGCGACGGCTGAAGCCATACGCCTGCCCGACTTCCAGCAGGCGCTTGGGCACCTGATGGAAGGCCTGCAGGGTGCACAGGGTGACCGGCACCAGGGCGGCGTGGGCGATGAGCACGTACTTCAGGGGTTCGCCGATGCCGAACAGCAGCAGGGCGAAGGGCATCCAGCCCAGAACGGGAATCTGCACCAGGGCGTTGAAGGTTGGCAGCAGGTAGTCCTCGACGGTCTTCGACAGCCCCATCACCAGACCCAGCGTCACGCCCAGTCCCGAGCCAATCAGAAAGCCCACCAGCACCCGTTGCAGGCTGGCCGACGCGTTGAGCCACAAATCCCCGGTGGTCACCAGATCCACCAGCGTCTGATAGACATAAGCCGGCGGCGGCAAGACCTGCTCCGACAGCCAGCCACGTTCAGTGCCCAGGTACCACAGCCCTAGCAGTGCGATCGGCAGCAGCCAGGGCAGGGCGCCGTTCAGCAGCCGGGATCGCCAGGCTGAACGGGGGCGTTGAGTGACCGACACGCGTCGAGGGGCGCGGGACGGGAAGTTGGGCAGACGCTCGACCGGCGCCAAGGGTTTTGCGGGCGTCTGTTGTCGGTCGAGTGCGTGAGCGTTGGCTCGGGCCATGGCATCAGCCTCCGTTGTTCACGGCTTTGTCCGACGACGCCGTTGCGTTAGTAGCAGCGGCCTTGCCGTCAGCGCCGTAGGCCGTCCAGTAGTTCTGCAGCCCTTTGGACTTCAGCGCGTTTTCCAGGTATTTGGTTTCGAACCAGCCGTCGATGCTGACCGGGCGGCGGATCATCTTCTCCTCCTTGGCCTGGTCGGCGACGGCCTGATAACGCGCCTTCAGGAAGTCATCCACCAGAGGCGATGCGCTGTCACGCAGGGCGATGTGACCGAAGTCAGCCTTGAGCGAGGCGATCGGCTCGTTGGTCTTGGCCCATTCGTTGAGCACGGCGTCGCGGTTGCTCTCTTCGGATTCCCACTTGGCCGCTTCAACCAAGGTGTCGACCACTTTTTGCACGTTGGCCGAGTGTTCCTTCTCATAGTCGCCGCGAACCACCAGGGCGCATTGGCGGGTGTAGCGCACGTCGTTGTTCGGGTTGTCGAAGATGATGTCGGCCAGGCCTTGATCGCGCAGTTTGAACAATTCGCGACCGCCAAATGCGGCATCGACGCCCTTGGACGCCAGCGCGGCCTGGCTGCTGCCGCTGTCGAGGTTGATCACCTTCAGATCGCGCTCGGTCAGGCCGTGGTCGGCCAGCAGATTGATCGACACCAGATGGCCGTTGGTGCCGCGAAAGACTGCAACTTTCTTGCCTTTGAGGTCTTCGATGGTCTTGATATCCGAGCCTTTCGGCACCGCCAGGTACACGTTGGAGCGCACGCCGATGGCGGCCAGCAGCTTGGTGTCCAGGCCGTTGGCGCGACCGACCACTTGCGGCAGGTCACCTTCGTAGGCGAAGTCCAGTTGCTTGTTCGACAGCGCCTCGTTTACCGCAGGGCCTGCGCCTTTGAAGAAGAACCACTGAATCTCGGTGCCGGTGCCTTCAAAGGCTTTTTCCAGGAGTTGCTGGTTGCGCACGATGCCCAGCGGCGAGCCGCTGAAGGTGACCGGATCGCCCCCTCCGGCGCTGGCCACGCCGATGCGCAGCACGTCGGCCTCGGCCAAGGGCATCATCAGCAGCGCCGCCAGTGCGGTAGCTACGCTTGTTTTGCTGAAGAGAGAGGGGCGCTTGGCCGTTGCCATGAGGGTTCTTCCTTAAAAAATGAGTGACCAGGTGTCAGGCGGCCAGATGCTTTTTGTCGGCTTCTGTTCGCGGGGAGAGGGTTTCAGGGGTCGGCTTGATCGCCTGGCTGGAACGGCCATCGACACCCACCGGAATGTCACCGGCCACCGTGGTGCGACGCACGATGCGCTGCGCCTGGCCGTAGTCGTTGATGGCGATGTGTTGCGTGGCGCGGTTGTCCCAGATCACCACGTCGCCTTCGCTCCAGCGCCAGCGCACGGTGTTGTCGACCTGAGTGATGCGGTCGTGGAACAGACGGATCAGCTGTTTCGAATCGTTGCTGCTCACGCCCTGAATGTGTTTCACGAAGTGACCCAGAATCAGGCTGCGCTCACCGGTTTCCGGGTGCACGCGCACCAGCGGGTGCTCGGTCTCGTAGATCTCGGCGGTGAACTGCTCGCGGTAGCGTTTCATGCCTGCCTCACCGGTGTCCTTGGGTGTCGCGTAGTCGTAGACGTTGGTGTGCAAGGCACGCAGATTGTCGGCCAGCGCCTTGAGCGGCTCCGGCAGGTCGGCATAGGCCGCAGCGGTGTTGGCCCACACGGTATCGCCACCGTAGGGCGGGATGACCACGCCACGCAGGATGGAGACTTTCGGGTAGTCGGCGACGAAGGTGACGTCGGTGTGCCAGGAGTTGGCGCGGGTTTCGCGGGAATCGAGGTTGAGGATCGCAGTGCTTTGCTCGGCGGAGCGCACGGTCGGGTGCGGCACCTGATCGCCGAAACGGCGGGAGAAGCTTTCGTGTTGTTCGTCGGTGAGGAACTGTTCGCGGAAGAACAGCACTTTGTGTTTCAGCAGCGCCTGATTGATGAAGTCGAAGTCTTGTTCGGAAATATCACCGGAGAGTTTGATGCCGGAAAGCTCGGCACCGATTTTCCCTGCCACGGGTTTGATCTGAATCGCCATGTCCTGAACCCCTGTTTAGGTTGTTGTGGCTCAGATCATAAAGATATAAATCGGCGATCCGCTAATCACCTTTTTTCATAAATATAGAAGGAGATTTTATGCGTTGTATTTATGAAGATAACTAAATTACATAAGGTTATTCGAAGGAAGACGCGGCGTGCTCTGGCTTGCCGCGATGGAAAACTGTAGGAGTGAGCTTGCTCACGAAGGGCGTTCCAGTCTCAACAATGTTGGGAATCGAAACACCGCCTTCGTGAGCAAGCTCACTCCCAAACGTTATCCGCACGGCAGGGTAACAAGGGGAGAGCTCAGGTTTGCGGAACATCATCCTGCACATCCGGCCCCTTCAACGCCCCCAGCGACTTGCGCAGCCGAGCGGCCAGCGAGCTGCTGCCATGCACGTTGTGGTAGTGAAAAACCGCCGTCGCGCGCAAGGCGTCTTCGGCCACCGGCAGGTTGGTGTGCAGCGAGCGGTAGCCCCAGAACAGGTACAGATGCCCTGGCTGCATGGCGATGCGGGTGAAGGCGCCGCCGTCGGTGGCGAGGCGGTTTTTCAAGTGGCGCTGCACCCAGGGGTTATCCACCAACACCTTGTCCACGAGGTTGCGCAGGTAGTTGCGCCGCAGCGGTCGGTGGTTGGGCAGCATGAGCAGGTCGCCGCGCTCGCCGCTGTCCGGCATGCACACCGGCATGATGGTGGTCAGCACGAACGAGTCGTAGTGAAAGATCAGCGATTCCCGGCGTCCGCCATTACCGGTCAGGCAGCGCAGGGTCTGGGTCATGCCGGTGTCGGCCGAGCGCTCACCGGTGGCGCCGGCGACAATACGTCGGCACAGGTCGATGAAATCCCGCGAGCCACCCCAGTCGTGCAGCGGCGTGCCCTTCACCGCCTGGCGACCGGACAGGGCGACGTAATCGTTGCCGGCAGCGGCAACGGTCTGTGTGACCAGCGTCTGGAGTTCATTCAGTTGGGCGGCGCTCGCCCAGTTTGGCAAGACAGCGTATCCGTCACTGTCGATGGCCTTGATCAGGCTTTTGACCTGAGCATCCGAAAAGGTCGAGTAAGGCATCTGGGTAACCTCATCACGGGGTCTGAAGAACGAGAAGCCCTCGGACCTACTGCCTGAGATGTACCGTTTCAGCCGGGCGAGACGACAGCCTAGCCAGCTAGCACAAGTTTATCTACGTGCATGGAATAAATATTTCTAAATATGTCTTTTGCCGCCGCAAAGGTCGATTTTCTGTCCGTTTTTGAAACAGATTGGCGTAGGAAGGCCTTTTTTGCAGCCCTCGGGAGGTGTAATACTTTTGTGTCATTATTTGTGTCTTCAGGGCTGGCACAATAGCGTCATGGCCCGAACGGCGTCTCTTCAAGCCCTTTCACCCCAGGTTGCAAGGCGAACACGCCGCCAGCCAATGGCTGATCGCTGAGCTCGCCGCCGGGGCGAATCGACGTGACGAACAAGGTGTCCAGATCACGCCCGCCAAACGCACACATGGCCGGTTTCTTCACCGGCACTGACAGCGAGCGATCCAGTTTACCTGCCGGGGTAAAGCGATGGATCAGGCCCTCGTCGTTGCCGCAGATCCAGTAGCAACCGTCGGCGTCCACCGCTGCGCCGTCGGGGCGACCGGGGTGCTGGTTCATGTCCACGAACAGGCGGCGGTTATGTGGGGTGCCGCTGTCGATGTCGTAATCGAAGGCCCAGATTTTCTGCACCAAGGGGTGCGAGTCGGAGAGATACATGATCCGGCCATCGGGGCTGAAACCCAGGCCGTTGGGCACGATCATGTGGCTGAATTGAGCCTTGAGCGGTTCGCGCTGGCCATGGGTGTAGCGATAGAGCGAGCCGGTGGTTGAGGCCGCGCCCATGTCCATGAACATGCTGCCGGCCCAGAACCGGCCCTGACGATCACAGCGGCCATCGTTGAAGCGCATGTCGGGCCGAGCGTGTTCAACGCCGAGCACCCGCTGCGAATCCAGGCTGCCGTCGGCTTGCGTGATCAGGCGATACAGGCCGTCTTCCATCCCGGCCAGCCAGCTGCCGTCGCGGTAGCGGGCGATGCAGGCGAGCATCTGCGGCGCCTGCCAGCTCTGCGAGCGGTTATCCCGCGGGCTCCAGCGATGCAGACGCCCTGCCGGAATATCGACCCAGTACAGCGCCTGTTCCTGCGCGCTCCACACCGGGCTTTCGCCGGTGGCATTGCGCGCGTCGAGGATCAACTCAGCCTGCATGGCATTGGTTCTCTTGGGTGGGAAAAAGCAACGTCAGCGCTGGCAATCACGCGTCGCCAAACGGCCCCGACGCCACGAACGCGCCGCCTTGATAGACCATCGCCGGATCATCGGCAGCAGGCGCAGGCTGCGCTTGGACCTTGGCGCGGAACGGCTCGGAGCTGTCCTTGGGCTGGTAGTTCAGATGGCTGGCCAGGCGGTTGTCCCACCAGACCTTCGCGTTGTTGGACGCGCCGTACACCACGGTGTGGCCAACGTTGGGGGTAAACAGGCCGCGCTCGATCAGTTGGGTCAGGTCGTCGTAACTCAGCCAGCTGCTCAGCATGCGGCGGTTCTGCGCTTCGGGGAACGAGGAGCCGATGCGGATGCTCACGGTTTCGATGCCGTAGCGATCGAAGTAGAAACTGGCCAGGTCCTCGCCATAGGACTTGGACAGGCCGTAGTAGCTGTCCGGGCGCTTCACGGCGCTGGCGTCGATGGTCTCATCCTGGCGGTAGAAGCCGATCACGTGGTTGGAACTGGCGAAAATCACCCGCTTCACGCCATGGCGACGGGCCGCTTCGTAGAGGTGGTAGGTGCCGCAGATGTTCGGGCCGAGGATGTCTTCGAACGAGTGCTCGGTGGACACACCGCCAAAGTGCACGATGGCATCGACGCCTTCGACCAACTGATGAACGGCGGCTTTGTCTGCCAGGTCGCAACGTTGCACTTCTTCGTGGGGGCCGGCGGCAGGGGCCATGTCGGCGATGTCGGACAGACGCAGAACGTTGGCGTAAGGGCGCAAGGTTTCGCGCAACACCTTGCCAAGACCGCCCGCGGCGCCTGTCAGCAGAATGCGATTGAACGGCGTGTGAACGCTGGATGGAGTGGTCATGGGGAGCCCTGTCTGACGTTGTTGTTATTAAGGTCATCGGTTGTCATATGACATATCGAGCGATTATCGACAGCCCCCGTGAAGTTTGTCAAACCACGCGACCACTGTAGGAGCGCGCTTGCCCGCGATTGCGGTGGATCAGGCATTGATGTGTCGATTGACACACTGCCATCGCGGGCAAGCGCGCTCCTACAGGCCACCCTTGCATACCAGTTGCGAAGCCCATTTTTCTCTGCTAATTTCAAAAATGTTAACGATGACATTTCCGCTTTAACAATAAAAACAACGGGATTTTTCGCCATGACAATTCGCCTCAAGAAGGGCTTTTCCGCCGTTTTCTGTTCGCTCGCTGTGGCTGTCGCGTGCGCAGGCTCGATCACCGCTCAGGCGGCTGATGCCAAAACCGCTCCGCTGAAGATCGGTGCCTCGTTTCAAGAGATCAACAACCCCTATTTCGTGACCATGAAGGACGCCCTTCAGGACGCCACCAACAGCATCGGTGCGACCCTGTTGGTCACTGACGCGCGTCACGATGTCTCCAAGCAGCTCAGCGACATCGAAGACATGCTGCAGAAGGGCATCGATGTGCTGATCATCAACCCGACCGATTCGGTGGGCGTGCAGTCGGCCGTGAAGCAGGCCCATGACAAGGGCGTGGTGGTGATTGCGGTGGATGCCCAGGCCAGCGGCCCGCTGGATTCCTTCGTCGGTTCCAAGAACTACGACGCAGGGGTTCAGGCCTGTGAATACCTGGCCACTAACATCGGCGGCAAAGGCGACGTCGGCATTCTCGACGGCATCGCCGTGGTGCCGATTCTTGAGCGCGTGCGTGGCTGTAAGGACGCACTGGCCAAGCACCCTGACATCAAGATCGTCAGCATTCAGAACGGCAAGCAGGAGCGTGACCAGGCACTCAGCGTGACCGAGAACATGCTTCAGGCTCAGCCCAATCTGAAAGGCCTGTTCAGCGTCAACGACAACGGCTCGATGGGCGCACTGGCGGCCATCGAATCCAGCGGCCGAGACGTCAAGCTGACCAGCGTCGACGGCGCGCCGGAAGCCGTAAAGGAAATCCAGAAACCGAACAGCAAGTTCATCGCCACCTCCGCTCAATACCCGCGTGATCAGGTGCGTCTGGCCCTGGGCCTGGCGCTCGCCAAGAAGTGGGGCTCGCAAGTCCCCGCGACCATTCCGGTGGACATCCTGCTGGTGGATCAGGCCAAGGCCAAGACCTTTACCTGGTGACACCGAGGCTGCCGCCCGCCTGACGTTTTTCACGTTGGGCGGGCGGCGCAGATTCACGCGAGCTGCGGTTTTACGAGGTGCTCATGAGCTGCCTTCTGCAACTGGAAAACATCTGTAAAAGCTACCCCGGCGTGCACGCGCTCAAGTCGATCAATCTGTCGGTCGAGCGCGGTGAGATCCACGCCTTGCTCGGCGAGAACGGCGCGGGCAAATCCACGCTGATGAAGATCCTCGCCGGTGTCGAGCATCAGGACAAAGGCAGCATCCTTATCGATGGCGCCGAGCAACATTTCGCGACGTATAACGAAGCCATCGCCGCGGGCATCGGCATCGTGTTTCAGGAATTCAGCCTGATCCCGTATCTGAATGCCGTGGAGAACATTTTCCTGGGCCATGAAATCGTCAACGGTTTCGGCCTGCTGCGCAAAGGCGAGATGCGCGAGAAAGCCATCGCGCTGTTCGATCGTCTTGGGGTCAAGATCAACCTCGATTGTTCGGTGCAGCATTTGAGCGTGGCCGAGCAGCAATTCGTCGAAATCGCCAAGGCACTGGCCCTCGAAGCGCGCCTGCTGATTCTCGATGAACCCACCGCCACGCTGACGCCATCGGAAGCGGAGCTGCTGTTCGACATCATGCGCGAGTTGAAAAATCAGGGCGTGGCGGTGATCTTCATCTCCCATCACCTCGAGGAAATCTTTCAGGTCTGTGATCGCATCAGCGTGCTGCGCGACGGCGCCAATGTCGGCGCGCTGACCGTGGCCGACAGTGACATCGACACGCTGGTGGAGATGATGGTCGGGCGTCGTCTGGAGGCGAGTTTTCCGCCCAAGCCCGACAGGCCGCTGGGCGATGTGGTGCTGCAGGTGCGCGACATCCAGCTGACCCGCAACGGCCCACATAACAGCTTCAACCTGCACAAGGGCGAGATTCTCGGCTTCGCCGGGCTGGTCGGTTCCGGGCGCACGGAACTGGCGCTGGGGGTGATCGGCGCGTTGCCGGTGGTGAGCAAGGACGTGCTGCTGCGCGGCCAGTCGGTCAACCTCAGCGACCCCGCGCATTCCCTGGCCAACGGCATCGGCCTGCTGCCCGAGAGCCGCAAGAGTGAAGGGTTGATCGTCGATTTCAGCATTCGCGAAAACATCTCGCTGAACAACCTGGGCAAGTACGAAGGCGCCGCGCACCTGCTCGACCGGCACAAGGAAGACACCACAACAGCCGAGCTGATGAAGCAGCTGTCGATCAAGGCGCCAACCTGCGAAAGCCGGGTGATCAACCTGAGCGGCGGCAATCAGCAGAAGGTGGTGATCGCGCGCTGGATCAATCACCACTGCGACATTTTGATCTTCGACGAACCGACCCGTGGCATCGATGTGGGCGCGAAAGCGGAGATCTACACCCTGATGCGCAAACTCACCGAACAAGGCTTCGCGATCATCATGATCTCCTCGGAACTGCCGGAAATCATCGGCATGTGCGATCGCGTGGCCGTCTTCAACAAGGGCGCCATCGTCAACGTGCTGCAGGCAAGCGACATCAACCCGCAAGAAGTGATGCGCCATGCTACCGGGAGTCTGAACAGTGAACACGTCCATTAAAACCATGACCGCACAACCCAACCGCATGAAGATCAACTTCGCCCAGCTGATTCGCTCGCCGGCGTTTTATCCCTTCATCGGGCTGGTGGTGGTGACGGTCTTCATGATCTTCGCCAGCGACAAATTCCTCACCGGCGCGAATCTGGAAAACATCGCCAGGCAAGTGTCGATCAACGCGATCATCGCCGTGGGCATGACCTGCGTGATCCTCACCGGCGGCATCGATCTGTCGGTGGGGCCGGTGATGGCGTTGTCCGGCACCTTGACCACAGGCCTGATGATCGCGGGCGTTCCGGCGCCGATCGCGATCCTCATCGGCCTGCTGATCGGCGTGGGCTTTGGCGTCGGCAACGGCATCTTTGTCGCCTACCTGAAGATGCCGCCGATCATCGTGACCCTCGCGACCATGGGCATCGCCCGCGGCTTGGGGCTGATGTACACCGACGGTTATCCGATTTCCGGGATGCCGGACTGGTTCGCCTGGTTTGGTCGCGGCACCTTGTTCGGTATTCAGGTGCCGATCCTGATCATGCTGCTGACCTACTTCTTCGCCTGGGTGCTGCTGCAACACACCCGCATCGGGCGTTACGTCTACGCCATCGGCGGCAACGAAGAAGCGGTGCGTCTTTCCGGCGTGCGGGCTTCACGCTTCAAGCTGCTGGTGTATTCCATCAGCGGCCTGACGGCAGCGATTGCCGGGCTGGTGCTGTCGTCGCGTCTGATGAGCGGCCAGCCCAACGCCGGGGTTGGTTTCGAGCTGGATGCCATTGCCGCCGTGGTACTGGGCGGCGCGTCGATTGCCGGTGGTCGCGGCGTGATCATCGGCACCCTGGTTGGGGCCATGCTGTTGGGGGTACTCAACAACGGATTGAACATGCTCGGCGTGTCGCCGTACGTGCAGAGCGTGATCAAGGGCGCAATCATTTTGCTGGCGATTTTCATCAGTCGGCAGCGGCATAAATAAATGTGTGGGGGATGCGGCCAGAGCGGTCACCCACGAATCCGAATTGAAATCAGCGGCCACGATCTGCATCCGAACATCTCAAACAGGTAACCCGACATGGAAACAAACACAAAAACCACCATGCAAGCCGTCGTCTGCCACGCCCCGAAAGACTACCGTCTGGAGCAGATCAGCAAACCGGTCGCGCGCATCAACGAGCTGGTCATCCGCATCGGCGCCTGCGGCATTTGCGCCAGTGACTGCAAATGCCATTCGGGCGCGGCGATGTTCTGGGGCGGCGAAAGCCCGTGGGTCAAGGCGCCTGTGGTGCCGGGTCACGAGTTCTTCGGCTACGTGGATTCGGTGGGCGAGGGCGCTGAGGAGCACTTCGGCGTGAAGGTCGGCGACAAGGTCATCGCCGAGCAGATCGTGCCTTGCGAGAAGTGCAAATTCTGCAAGTCCGGCAAGTACTGGATGTGCGAGGTGCACAACATTTTCGGCTTCCAGAAGGACGTCGCCGAAGGGGGCATGGCGCAGTACATGCGCATCCCGAAAACCGCCATCGTGCACAAGATTCCCGAGTCCGTTTCGCTGGAAGATTCTGCGCTGATCGAGCCGATGGCTTGCTCGATTCACACCGTGAACAGGGGCGACGTGCAGCTCGACGACGTACTGGTCATCGCCGGTGCAGGCACCCTGGGACTGTGCATGGTACAGGTCGCTGCGCTTAAAACACCGAAGAAGCTGGTGGTCATCGACATGGTCGACGAGCGTCTGGAACTGGCGAAGAAGTTCGGCGCCGATGTGGTGATCAACCCGAGCCGCGACAACGCCCGGGAGATCATCAACGGCCTGACCGATGGCTACGGCTGCGACGTGTACATCGAAACCACTGGCGTGCCGGTCGGCGTGACCCAGGGCCTGGACCTGATCCGCAAACTGGGGCGTTTCGTCGAGTTCAGCGTGTTCGGCGCCGAGACCAGCGCCGACTGGTCGATCATCGGCGACCGCAAGGAACTGGACGTGCGCGGCGCTCACCTGGGGCCGTATTGCTACCCGATCGCCATCGATCTGTTCGAGCGCGGGCTGGTGACCTCCAAAGGCATCGTCACCCACGACTTCGGGCTGGATGACTACGCTGAAGCGTTCGAACTGGCGAACTCGACCAAGTCGATCAAGGTGTTGCTCAAGCCGGTGAATGGTTGATTGCAGCTTCTGCCCGAAGGGCGTGGGAGCCGGCTTGCTGGCGAATGCGTCCGGTCATTCACTGATGCGTTGAATGACACACCCCATTCGCCAGCAAGCCGGCTCCCACAGGTGGAATGCAAATCTTCTGTGGGAGCGGATTTATCCGCGATGGCGTCGGTGTGAGCGCCGAAGATCCAGCGATTCAACCAATAACAAGAGAGTGCGTGAAGATGGAATACGTCATCGGGGTCGACATTGGCACCCAGAGCACCAAGGCGTTGCTGGTCGATGCCCAGGGCGGCATCGTCGCGCAGCACAGTCACGGCTATAAGGTCGATACCCCCAAACCGCGCTGGGCCGAGCAGTGGCCGCAGGTCTGGCTCGATGCCGTACAGATCTGCGTCGCCGCCTGCATGGCCAAAAGCGGCGTGCCGAAAGACAGCGTCAAAGCCCTCTGCGTCAGCAGCCTGTACGGCGGTTCGGGCATTGCCGTCGATGCGCAGATCAAACCCCTGTACCCCTGCCTGATCTGGATGGACCGCCGCGCCGAAGAGCAGGTCGAGTGGGTCAACCAGAACGTCGATCTCGAACGCCTGTACGCGATCACCGGCAACTCGGTTGACAGCTATTACGGCTTCACCAAGATGCTCTGGCTCAAGGACAAACAGCCACGGGTCTGGGCCGAAACCCGCTACCTGCTGCCGCCCAACAGCTACATCAACTATTGCCTGACGGGTGAGGTCGCGGTGGATCACAGCTCGGCGGGCAACGTCGGCGGCGTCTACGACATCGAGGCGCGAAGCTGGTCGACAGAGATGCTCGACGCGCTGGGCATCGCGCAATCGATGATGCCCGAGCGGCTGGTGCACTCCGGCGATGTGGTCGGTGAGCTGCTCCCTGAATGGGCCGAGCGTCTGGGCCTGCAGGCGGGCATTGCGTTGCTCGGCGGTGGCGTCGATGCGGCCATGGCCACCTTCGCCGCGGGCGTCACACAGGCGGGCAACCACGTGGCGATGATCGGCACCAGCATGTGCTGGGGCTACCTCAATCAGCAGGTGGATGCCCGTCATGGCCTGGTGAGTTTTCCCCACGTCTTCAATGGCGCCAAAGACCTCTATATCTTCGGTGGCGCGATCACGGCGGGGGCGTCGGTCAGCTGGTTTCGCGAGCAGTTCTGTCAGGCCGAAGAACTGCAGGGTCGCGAGACCGGCGAAGACAGCCACGCCATCCTCGAACGTGCCGCCACGCAGATTCCCGCCGGCAGCGACGGCGTGCTGTTTCAGCCTTATCTGATGGGGGAGCGCAGCCCGGTCTGGGACCCGAAAGCCAGCGGCAGTTTCGTCGGCCTGACCCTGTTTCACAGTCGCATTCACCTGTACCGCGCAGTGCTCGAAGGCGTGACCTTCGCCCTGCGCCACAACATAGAGGCAGGCACCAAAGGCGCGCAATCGCTGGACCCTCAACTGATCGTGGTCGGCGGCGCGAGCCATTCGGATTTGTGGATGCAGATCATCGCCGACGTCACCAACTTCCCGGTCTACACCATCGTGCAGGAGGTCGAAGCGGCCCTCGGTGCGGCGCTGCTGGCCGCCCATGCAGTGGGGCTGGTGGACGAAGCGCAGGTGCATAAAGGCTGGGTGCAGCTGGAACGTCGCGCCGAACCTCAGGCGCAAAACGTTGCGCTGTATTCGCGCCTGTTCGCCGATTACGTGGCGCTGTACCCGGCGCTCAAACCCATCATGCATCGCTTGCAGGGAGCTTGACCTTGAACTGCGCTCACTTTGATTTCAGCGCTCAGCGCATGCTCGTGACCGGCGCCAGCAGCGGCATCGGTTGGGAGGTCGTGCAGCAATTGCTGGCCAGCGGCGCCCAGGTGTACGCCTTGGGGCGTGACCCGGCCGCGTTGCACAAGCTCGAGGCCCAGGGTTGTCGCGTCTTGCGGGCGGACGTGGCCGATCACCCACAATTGGCCGCGTTGCTCGCCGACTTGCCAGTGATGCACGGCCTGGTCAATTGCGCGGGGATTTCCATTCTTGAAGCGGCGACCGAGGTCAGCGCGCAGGCCTTCGATCAGGTCATGGCGGTCAACGTGCGGGCCTCTGCGATGGTCGCGGCGAGCGTGGCCAAGGCGATGATCAGAGAGGGGGTGAAGGGCAGCATCGTCAACGTGTCGAGCCAGGCGTCACTGGTGGGGCTGGACGATCACCTGAGCTACTGCGCGTCGAAAGGCGCGATGGACGCCATGACCCGCGTGCAATGTGGCGAGTGGGGCAAGCACGGGATTCGGGTCAACAGCGTAAACCCCACCGTGACCCTGACGCCGATGGGGCAGATGGCCTGGAGCGAGCCGAGCAAGCGCGACCCTGCGCTGGCGGCCATTCCGCTGGGACGTTTTGCTGAAACGGCGGAAGTGGCGGCACCGATCCTGTTTCTGTTGAGCGATGCGGCGTCGATGATCAGTGGGGTGTCGTTACCGATTGATGGGGGGTATACCAGCCGGTAGCGATGTCAATTCCGGTCGTTTGTAGGAGTGAGCTTGCTCGCGATGAGGGGTGTCAGCCAACGGATGCGTCACAGACACTCTGCTTCGCGAGCAAGCTCACTCCTACAGTTTTTGTGTTCGGCATGAGTTCGGCGGAGAAAATCAACCCGCTGCGCCGTTCTCCAATTCGCCGACTATCACCACCTTGGCCTTGGGCAAGAACCGATCCTGAATCCGCTCCAGCAGCAAGGTCACTGCCTGGCTGCCCGCTCGCGAGGCATCGTGCGCAATACAGGCAATCGGAATGCCGAAGATGTCGGCAAATGGCAGGCGGTCGATGCCGCAGATGGGCAGGCTGTCGTGGGCGATGCCGCGATCACGCAGCGCACGCATGGCGCCCAAAGTGATCAGTTGGTTGAAGCCGAAAATCGCATCCGGTACGGCGTGCTCGCTCAGGTAGTCCAGGGTGCTCTGGTACGACGGCTCAAGGGTGTAGTCACCGGCAAACACATCCAGCTGCACGTCCTTGCCACTCTCGGCCAGCGCCGCTTTCACGCCCTTGAGGCGCTCTTCGGAAATCCGCGAATGGGCAGGGCCGGTCAGTACCAGCAGGCGCTGCATGCGCGGGCTTTGCGCCAGAAGATAACGCGCGCCCTTCAGGCCGCTGTGGTAGTTGTCGAGCACCACGTGGCTGAACGGGCTGCCATGCAGTGAGCGGTCCAGTTGCACCACTGGCACGTCGCCCTTGCTCAGGCGGCTCAGGTATTGAGGCTGGTATTCCGGCTCGTCTGACACCGGCGACAGCACGATGCCCGCCACGCGATAACTTAGCAGGGTGTCCACGGCCTTGCGCTCCAGCTCCTCCGAGCCGTCGGTGTCCACCAGCATGATGGTGTAGCCGTGCTTCTTCGCCTCGCGGGAAATCGCCTTGATCATCTCGCTGTAAAAGGGGTTGTCGACCGACGCGGTGATCACGCCAATGATCATGCTCTCGCTGCGCTTGAGGCTGCGGGCGAAAGCGTTGGGCACGTAGTCGAGTTCCTGCGCCACTTCCAGAATGCGCGCCAGGGTCGCGGGCTTGACCAGGTCGGGTTTGTTCAGTGCGCGGGACACAGTGACCGGCGTCATGTTCACGCGGCGGGCGATGTCGGAAATGGTGACGGGGGTCTTTTTGCTCATGGACTTCTGGCGGCCTTGAAACGGGACAACCTGCGGGGCGGCCACAGGGTTGCTGATGTGCACAAGGCTAGCACGATGAGGGTCAGAAGCGATGAGCCGAGTGCATCGAATGTTAACGTTTTCATCGCCAGTTTCGGCTGGCTCCCGGGGAGCTTGACCTGCGGCATCGAACGTTACGAGCTGTGCCGTGGTCCACTTCCCACAAAAACTTTTCCGACGTTTTGTACGCAATTGGCCAATAATGTGTGTCCTTTTTTATCCTGCCCGGAGGATTCATGACCTCGCCCGCTTCACCGTCTACTCGCGACTTCTTCATCGCCGCCGCTGCGTTGCTGATCGCCATGGTCGGCACCACGCTGCCGACGCCGCTGTACGCGATCTATCAACAGCGGTTGGGGTTTGATGCGAGCTGGCTGACGATCATTTTCTCCATCTACGCTGCAGGGGTTATCGCAGCGTTGCTGGCAGTGGGCAGTTGGTCGGATCAGGTGGGCCGTCGCCCGATGCTGCTCGCCGGGTTGTTCATGGGCGCGGTCAGTGCGCTGATTTTCCTGTTTTCCGACTCCATCGTCGGCTTGCTGATCGGGCGGTTGTTTTCCGGTTTTTCGGCGGGAATCATGACCGGCACCGCCACCGTTGCAGTCATTGAGTTGGCACCGAAAACCTGGAAAAACGCCACGCTCATGGCCACCGCAGCGAACATGCTGGGCCTGGGCATCGGGCCGTTGCTTGCAGGCTTTACTTCGCAGCATCTGCAAGACCCGTTGCACCTGATTTTCTACGTGCACCTGGCGTTGCTGTTGCTTGCCGCGATTGGCGTGGGAGTGATTCGTGAAACCGTACAGCGCCCGCCGCAGCTCAAACTCGCCATCCAGAAACCTTCGGTGCCGCCCTCGGTGCGTGGCGTTTTCATCTCGGCGTCGATTGCCGGGTTGGCCGGATTCAGTGTCGCCGGGCTGTTCACCAGCATGGTGCCGTCAGTGCTGATTCACATCATGGACGTGCACGGCGGCGTGTTGATTGGTGCGGTAATCGGCCTGTTTTTCGTGGCATCGATCATCGGCCAGGCGTTGCTGCAATGGCTGCCCAAGGGCTTGCACATGACCCTGGGCTGCGTGGGTCTGATGGCGGGGATGATCTGCCTCGGCCTGAGCATCGCCACGGCGCAGCTGCTGCTGTTGGTGGGCGCCGGCCTGCTGGCCGGGATTGGCCAGGGCATGATCCTGCGTGCGGGCATGGGCGCCGTGACAGCCAGCAGCCCGCCCGATCAAAAGGCGGCGGTGACCTCGGCATTTTTCGTGGTGCTGTACGTGTCGATTTCAGTGCCGGTGGTTGCGGTGGGCTTCAGCGTGCAGGCGTTCGGGCTGCCTCACGTGGGTGAGTTCTTTGCATCGCTGGTGGCGGTCGTGGCGCTGCTGGCGATGGTCAGCATGAAGCGTGTGCAGGCCCGTCAGGCTGCGGTCGCTGCTTCAGGGAGTTGATCGATGACGATAAAGGTCGGCCTGATTTCAGACACCCACGGCTTGCTGCGTCCCGAAGCGCTGGAGGCGCTGCGCGGCTGTGATTACCTGATTCATGGTGGCGATATCGGCAAGCCCGAGATTCTCGAAGCGTTGAGGGAAATCGCTCCGCTGACCGTAGTACGCGGCAACAACGACACCGACGATGCCTGGGCGGCGCAGGTGCCGTTCGAGGCGCTGTTGCGTGTCGGCGAAGTGGGGGTTTACGTGACCCACATCCTTGCCGATGTCCCTGATACCCTGCCGCCGGATGTGGCGGTGGTGGTCACCGGACACTCTCACAAACCGCTGCAGCAGATGCGCCACGGCGTGCTGTTCATCAACCCGGGCAGCGCCGGGCCTCGACGTTTCAAGCTGCCGATCACGGTCGGGATGCTGCACATCGACGGGCGCGATGTGCAGGGGGAGTTGGTTGAGCTGGGTTTGGCCTGACACCGCTTCTGCCCGGAGGGCGTAGGCGCAACCGGGGGGGCGCTCCACCTCGTCGCGATCTGGCGCGAAGCGGCAGCAAAACCTGACAGCGCAATATGTCTGCTAAACCGAGTAGGCAGATTTCACGGCTGCTTCGCAGCCGATCGCCGACAAGTCAGGCTCCTACGGCCTCCGGCCAGAATCAAAGGCAGCTGCCTTATTTCGCAATCGGGTCCAACCCGCTGGCCTTGATCGCAGGCGCTGCCGCCGACGAACTCAAGAACTCCAGAAACTGCCTGGCCTGCTCGGGATGCTTGCTTTTGGTGACCACGCCTGCCGAGTACAGGGTCATCTGCTGCGCCTGGTCGGGGATCAGGCCGATGATGTCGATGCCCTCCACCGGCTTGAGTTCGCTCAGTTGCTGAAAGCCGATTTCAGCGTCACCGCGGGCCACCACTTCACCCACAGGCTCGGCCGGAATCATGCGGCTCTTGCCCTGGATGCGTTCGGCGATGTGCATCTGGTTGAACAGCACACGAGACAGGTACACGCCGCTGGCGCTGTCGGAATAGGCGATGCTTTTGGCGTCCAGCAGGGTCTGTTTGAAAGCGTCCATGGTGCTGATGTCGGGGTGCGGCGCGCCGTGTTTGACGGCCATGGCGATGTAGGATTTGCCCAGGTCGACGCGGGTTTTTGGATCGACCTTGCCCTCTTTGATCAGCTTGTCCAGGGCGGCGCCGACCATCAGCACCACGTCGGCGGGTTCCTGCCGGGCGAGACGGTTGGGGATGGCCTGCGCAGTGGCGCCCATGGACGGCGCAACTTCGCCCTGCAGTTTGACGCCCACGCGTTGTTCGTAATCGGGGGTGACGGCCTTGAAGGCGCCCATGATGCCACCGGAGCTCAGTACGATCAGTTGCACAGGGGCTGCGGGGGTGGCAGCGTGGACGAACGCCGCAGGCATAAAGGTGACGGCGGCGCTCAGCAGATAAGGCAGAATTTTCTTCATGAAGATAAACCTTGGCTTTATTGAAAATGACACGGACGAAATAAAAATCGCGCGGGCAGTATGTGGCAATTGTCGAGGGAGTAAATCCCTTTGTTGCAGCCGCCGATTCACAGACGGCATCTCAGCGTGGCGGATTCAACGCCAGTGAGGCTGTCGATTAGGGATGGCTGCGTGCCACGTTGCTCAAGAAAGCGCCCGCCGCGCCGATGCTCATGGTGATCCCCTACACCTCTCTGGAAGTTCGTCTTTCATGTTCAATAAACGTCTCAATCAAGAGTTGGCTGCCCTGCGTGAAGAACTTTCGTCCGTGGAGCAGGTGAGGAGCAGTCTGGACAGCGAAATGCTGTGCATGCGCCTGGATGCGCAGGGTCGTATCGAATCAGTCAATGGCAACTTCGAAACGCAAATGCATTACCGCAGTGGTGAGCTGGTGGGGCGTTCGATCGAAGAATTGGTGCCGCCCCACGTGAAGAATCTGGATTTCCATCACCGCATGACGTCGGCGATCAGCCGGGGCGAGCATCTGAGCGGCGCGTTGCGTCTGCTGCGCGGCAACGGTCAGGAAGCCTGGCTGCGTTCGATCGTGCAACCGGTCCGCGACAGCGGCGGGCGTGTCAAGTACTTCACCCTTCACGCCAGCGACCTGACGCGCACCATCGAAAATTCCCGCGAGCACGAAAACCTGATCGAGGCGCTGCAGCGCTCCACCGCCGTGATCGAGTTCAGCCTCGATGGCGCAGTGCTGACGGCCAACGAACGCTTCCTCGGCGCCATGGGGTATTCGCTGGCGCAGATTCAGGGCCAGCATCACCGCATGTTCTGTGATCCACAGGAATCCGCTTCGCCTGAATACCAGGCATTCTGGGACAAACTTCGTCGAGGCGAATTCGTCACCGGACGTTTCAAGCGCGTCGACAGCCGTGGCCGCGAGGTTTGGCTGGAAGCCTCCTACAACCCGATCACCGACGCCCACGACCGCCTGTACAAAGTGGTCAAGTTCGCGACCATCATCACCGACCAGGTCAACCGCGAAAACGCAGTCGCGCAAGCGGCGCACATTGCGTTCAGCACCTCCCAACAAACCGACGGCAGTGCGCAAAAGGGCGCAGCCGTGGTTCAGCAGACCGTGGAAGTCATGCGTGAACTGGCCGGGCATATGGAACAGGCCGCCGAGAGCATCACCGCACTGGATAAGCAATCGCAGCTGATCGGCTCGATCATCCAGAGCATCAGCAGCATCGCCGATCAGACCAACCTGCTGGCCCTCAACGCGGCCATCGAAGCCGCGCGCGCCGGTGAGCAGGGGCGCGGCTTTGCCGTGGTCGCCGACGAAGTCCGCCAACTGGCCTCGCGCACCAGCAAGGCCACCGAAGAAATCGTTGGCGTGGTCAAGCAGAACCAGCAACTGGCCGAACAGGCGGTGAACGTGATCATCAGCGGCAAGCAACAGGCACAACAAGGCCTTGAGTTGTCGGGCGAAGCGGGGAGGGTGATCGTCGAAATCCAGGACGGCGCGCAGCGAGTGGTCAGCGCGGTGGGGCAGTTTGCCAATCAACTGTCGAGCTGATCGAAGGCCCTCAAAATCGTTTTCAGTTCACCATTTTTGTTAGAAAACGACTTTTCGTCTTTAAAATCGTAAAAAAAGCCGCGCCGGGAGCTGATCCCGACGCGGCTTTTTAGTGGCTGCCAGTCCGGTTACACGCGGAAATGGCTCACCAGCATCTGCAACTGGTTGCCCAGGCGGGCCAGTTCGACGCTCGATGCCGCGGTTTCTTCGCTGGCAGCGGCGGTCTGTTCGGAGACGTCGCGCACGTTGAGGATGCTGCGGCTGATTTCTTCGGCCACCGAGCTTTGCTGCTCGGCAGCAGCGGCGATCTGCTGGTTCATCGCCTGGATGTTGGACACGGTGTTGGTAATGCTTTCCAGCGAGGTGCCGGCCTTGCGGGTCAGGGCCACGCTGCTGTCGGTCAGGTTGCGGCTGCTGAGCATGATGTCCGAGACCTGACGCGTGCCATTTTGCAGGGCGGCGACCAGGCCTTCGATTTCTTCGGTCGACTGCTGGGTGCGTTGGGCCAGGCCACGCACTTCATCGGCCACCACGGCAAACCCACGACCGGCTTCACCGGCGCGGGCCGCTTCGATGGCGGCGTTGAGGGCCAGCAGGTTGGTCTGCTCGGCCACGGCCTTGATCACGTCCATGACCTTGCCGATCTTGTCGCTTTCCTGTTCCAGCACGCTCATGGCGTCGGTGGAACGCACCACTTCGCTGGCCAGTTTCTCGATCTGGATGATGGCTTCGCCCACGACCTTGTCACCGTCGCGCGCCTGCTTGTCGGCATCGGAGGCGGCGACCGAGGCTTGTTCGGCGTTGCGGGCGACTTCGTGCACCGTTGCGGACATTTCGTGCATGGCGGTGGCGACCTGATCGGTCTCGACCTTCTGGCTGTTGACGCCGGCGCTGGTCTGCTCAGTGACCGCAGACAGCTCCTCGGCGGCGCTGGCGATCTGGGTAACGCTGTCGCGAATGCCGCCGATCAAGTCGCGCAGGGTCGCGCCCATGCGCTGGATGCCCTGTTGAAGCACGCCCAGCTCGTCCTTGCGGGTGACGATCAGGTCGTGGGTCAGGTCGCCCGAGGCGATGCGGTCGACCACGGTCAGGGTTTCCTGCAGCGGGCGGGTGATCTGGCGGGTGATGATCAGCGCCGCGAGCGCGCCGAAAATCAGCGCGAGCAGGGTGCCGCCGATCTGCAGGGTGCGGGCCTGACGGGTGTCGTCGGCGCCCAGCGAATTCTGAATATCAATCAGCTGCTGGCTGATTTTGATAATGCTGGCCTGTTCCTCGGTCATCTCGGTGCGGGCGGCATTGATGTTGTCGGTGGCCATCTTGAAGCCCTGAACCGAGGCGCGATAGCTGATCAGCGAGGTTTCCAGTTGCTTGAGGCGCTCGGCCTGAGTGCCGCCGAACGTCGCGTTGAGCTGCTCCAGACCACTGATGGCGCTGGACAGCTGACGGGTGGCGGCCTCTTCAGTCTTGGCGTTGACATTGCCGGTGTAGCCGCGCACTTCGTAGCGCACCAGCATCACGTCTTCCTTGGCCTTGATGATGGTCTGGTATTGGGCGAAACGGCGCTCGTCGGTCGGGTCCAGCTTCATCACGTCGTCGGTGATGGCGGCGATCAGTTCGGCAGCCTTGATGGCATCGACGCCCATATCGGCACGCACCTGGGCACTGACCTTGTAGGCATCGCGCATCTTGTTCAGCGAGTTCTGATAAGCCGCGATCTGTTCGCCCAACGCCTTGATTGGCGGCACGTTAAGTGGGTTGCTGAAGGTGCTTAGCAGGTACTGCTGTTGAGCCTTGTAGGCGTCGAGGGCGGTCTGCACGGACTGAGCCACCGTTTCGTCACCGTTGCTGAGCATGTACTGCAGGCGCGTGACGCGCAGGTCTGTCAGCTTGTAGCCGAGTTTGGTGATATCGGCAACGCGGTCGCTGCGGTAGGTCATGTTACCCAGGCTGGTCCAGCCAAGGAGCGCAAGCAAGGCAGTAAATACAAGTACAACGCCGAACCCCAAGGCCAGCTTCATAGTGACGCTGATGTTCGCGAACCAGCTCTTCATCGCAATTCTCCAGAATGTCCATGTTCAAAGTCGTCAGCTGGAGAATTGTTGTTGTCGGAGGCCAGCGAGACACTCAAATGTAGGAGTGCATCGGCCGGGATTCCGAAAACTGAAAAAATGTCGTCAGTCGATGCTTATGCTCATCCCCACGGATCTGGCAGGGAGACAAATTTCTGACGGTTTTCGACTGATGAGTCGATCTGCGACTAAAAGGTCATCAATGAACTTCGATGGCGTCAAAATTTCCGCCTATCTATGTATCGGGGATGAAATATTTCAACTATCGAGTAGCACACGAACCCCCTACCTTGTACTGGCCTCGACCCCCGATGGCGATTTCATAGACCCGAACGGAAGTTGCGTTATGAAACCTGTTCAGCGATTTACCACTCTCGACAGTTTCAGAGGGATTTGCGCCCTGCTGGTTGTGTTTTTTCACCTGCACGTCGTCGACTCTTTCATCACGCAGCCGTTCTTTCGCCGCGATGAGGTACTGCTCAATTTCTTCTTCGTGCTCAGCGGCTTCGTTCTCGCTCACACCTACGGCATGAAGCCCAATCTCTCGTTCAAATCGTTCTTTATCTCTCGCGTGTTTCGCCTCTATCCCCTGCATCTGGTCATGCTGGCGGTATTCATTCTGTTCGAAACCGTGCGCTGGATGGCCTATAACAAGGGCTTTTACCTGAACAACGAACCCTTCACCGGGCTGTTCGCACCCAGGGAAATCCTGCCCAACCTGTTCCTGGTGCAGGCCTGGACCCCCCTCACCGAAACCATGTCGTTCAACTACCCGTCGTGGACCATCAGCATCGAGTTCTACATCTACATCCTGTTCGGCGGGCTGTGCATGCTGTCGATGAGGAACCGCTTCCTGATGTTCGCGGCCATTTCCCTGGTGGCGTTCGCGCTGATCTTTTCGGAAAACGAACCCCTGGTCGAGCGCGCCATGCTCGGCTTGTCGTGCTTCTTCGCGGGCAACATCACCTACCTGGTGTACCTGCTGATTCGCGACAAATGGGCGGTCAAGCCATGGCTGATGACGGTGCTCGAGTGCGCGATGATGTACACCACCTGGTGGATCGTGATGAACGATTTCGACTACCGCTCGCCCATCGGCAGCCTGACGTTCTGTGCGCTGGTGCTCCTGTTCGCGTTCGAGGGCGGGCTGGTCTCGACGCTGCTCAAGACGGGCGTGTTCATGCTGCTGGGCAAGCTGTCGTATTCGATCTACATGACCCACGCGGCCTTGCTGTTCTGCCTGTCGACGGTCTTTATCGTCGCGCAGAAGGTCACCGGGCTTGAGCTGGCGCCCATGATTGCTGGCCAGCGTTTCATGGACACCGGCTCGCTGCTGGGCAACAACCTTCTGGTTATTGCCGTGGCCGTGGGTTGCGTGGGGCTTGCGGCGTTGGCCCACCGGTTCATTGAGATGAAAGGCTACGAGCTGGGCAAACGCGTCGTGGGTGGGGCGAGCAAGGCCAGGGCGCATGCGGACAAGGACGCCGTGCCGTCCATGAAGCCCCAGGTTGATCGTATTGCGTGAGTCGTCAGGCCTGACGCAACCACTGCGCCAGGCCCAGACCTGCAGCGCGGCCACTGGCGAAGCAGGCAGTGAGCAGATAACCCCCGGTCGGCGCTTCCCAGTCGAGCATCTCGCCCGCGCAGAATACGCCGGGCAATGACTTGAGCATCAGTTGCGGGTCCATGGCCTCGAACGTCACGCCGCCCGCGGTGCTGATCGCCTCGTCCAGCGGGCGAGGTTTGATCAGGGGCAGCTGCAGGCATTTGACCGCGCTGGCCAGCAGGTTCGGGTCGTTGAATGCCTCGGCCGGAGCCAGTTCGCGCAACAACGCCGCCTTGACCCCGTCGATGCCCAACTGGCTGTGCAGATGCTTGGACATCGAGCGCGAGCCCCGTGGTTTGGCAAGGGCTTTGTGCACGTCCGCCAGACGTTTGCCCGGCAGCAAGTCAATGTCCACAGTGGCCGAGCCATGTTGGTTGATCGCCTCGCGGATCTGCGCCGACAGCGCGTAAATCAGGCTGCCTTCGACGCCGGTCTTCGTCAGCACGCATTCGCCCAAGCGCGGCGTCTGGCCGTGCAGGCCGATGGCGATGTTCTTCAGCGGCGCGCCGGCGAACTTGTCGCGCAGCAGGTCGCTCCAGGCCGAGACGTCAAACCCGCAGTTGGTCGCTTGCAGTGGCGCAATGCTGACGCCGCGTTGCGCCAGCCACGGCAGCCAGGCGCCATCGGAACCCAGGCGCGCCCAACTGGCGCCGCCCAAGGCCAGCAGAGTGGCGGTCGGATGGATGGCCAGCTCGCCTTCGGGGCTGGCGATGCGCAGGCTGTTGTCGGCGTTCCAGCCCAGCCAGCGATGGCGGGTGTGGATAACCACGCCGCCGTCGCGCAGGCGCTTGAGCCAGGCGCGCAGCAGCGGCGCGGCTTTCATGTCGGTGGGGAAGACGCGGCCGGAGCTGCCGACGAAGGTTTCGATGCCCAGGCCATGAATCCATTCACACAACGCCTCGGCGCCAAAGGCGCGCAACAGCGGGGCGATCATCGGCGCGCGTTCGGCATAGCGCGACACAAACGCCGGGTAGGCCTCGGAATGGGTGATGTTCATGCCGCCGACGCCTGCCAGCAGAAACTTGCGCCCCACCGAAGGCATGCCGTCATAAACATCCACACGCAAACCCGCCTGGCTCAGCACTTCGGCGGCCATCAGGCCTGCAGGGCCGCCTCCGATGATGGCGACTGAAGGGGTGGCGGCAGAGGTGTCTGAAGTCATGGGCAATGGTGGATCAATGAAGTGGGTCGCGCATTCTACCCGAGGCCTGTGACAAACGAGCAGGCTGTGGACAACTATTGAGCAAAAAACGTACAGGTGCCTGCGGGCCTTGTGAGATAGGGGGTCGCCAGCCTTGCACTCAGGTTATCCACAGGCCGCTCCACAGCGGATGTGGGTAAGTGGAGGGCTGGGCTGGAGAACGCTTTTGGGAGCCGGCTTGCTGGCGAAAGCGGTGGATCAGTTGAGCTAATTATGACTGACACGCCGCTTTCGCCAGCAAGCCGGCTCCCACAGAGGATGTCCAATCTCGGTAAGACGGGGTGTTCAAAGCCCTTCTGAGCGCCATACCCTGTCTGCACTGTGATGCAAAATCCCGTGCCGTCGCGCCAGCGCCTCGCGGTCCTTGCTGTACCCGCCGCCGATCACGCCCATCACCGGAATGTCGCGCCCCAGGCAATGCCGCATCACCGCTTCATCCCGCCGCGCCACACCCTCATCGGTCAATTGCAGATAGCCCAGCGCGTCATCCTTGTGCACATCCACACCGGCGTCGTACAGCACCAGGTCGGGCCGATACAGCGGCAACAGGTAATTGAGCGTGTCATCGACTACCTTCAGGTAATCATCGTCCCCCATGCCCATCGGCAGCGGAATGTCCCAGTCACTGCGGGCCTTGCGCGCGGGGAAGTTTTTCTCGCAGTGCAGCGAAACGGTGATCGCGTCGTCAGTGTGTTCGAGAATGCGCGCCGTGCCATCGCCCTGGTGCACGTCGCAGTCGAAGATCAGCACGCGGTCGACGCGGCCACTCTGCAACAGGTAATGGCTGATGATGGCCAGGTCGTTGAAGATGCAGAAACCGGCGGGGTAGTCGTAATGGGCGTGATGTGTGCCGCCGGCCAGATGACAGGCCAGGCCATGCTGCAGGGCTTTTTCAGCGGTCAGCAGCGAGCCACCGACGGCGCGTACGGTGCGGCGGGCCAGGTCCTCGCTCCAGGGCAGGCCCAGGCGGCGCTGGTCTTCGCGAGACAGCTCGCCGTCCATGTAGCGACGGATGTACGCCGGGTCGTGGGCCAGTGCGAGAATGGCGTCCGGGCAAACCTGTGGGCGCAAAAGTTGAGCATCCGTGGTCAGGCCGCTGTCGATAAGGTGGTCGTGCAGCAACCGGAATTTGTCCATCGGGAAGCGATGGTCGGGCGGGAACGCCGGGCTGTAATCTTCGTGGTAGATAAGCGGCAGGGACATAGTGCATACGCATGAAGTTTGAGGGGCATCTTGCCAGTTATGGCGTTCAGCGCACAGCCAAAGGCTGGCGTGGGCGCCGATACACAGGCGAGTCATTCGAGTGGCGGGGCAGGGGAGATGTTCGATGGAGCCAATACTTGAGCTCAACAGCGCACGCTTGTTGATGCGTCAATGGCGAGATGATGATTTGCCAGCCTTCGCGCAGATGTGCGCTGATCCACAGGTCATGCGCTACTTTCCGAAGTCGCTGACGCGCCTGGAAAGCGCCAAGATGATCGGCCGCATTCGTGGGCATTTCGCCGAATACGGCTTCGGTCTGTGGGCGCTGGAGCGCAAGGACACTGGCGAATTCATTGGTTTTACCGGTTTGAACGTGGTGGGGTTTGAGGCTGACTTTACCCCCGCCGTCGAGATCGGCTGGCGTCTGGCCCGCGAGCACTGGGGCCTGGGTTACGCCAGTGAGGCGGCCTGGACCGTGCTCGGCTGCGGCTTTGAGCACGTTGAGCTGGACGAAATCGTCTCCTTCACCGCCGTCAGCAACCTGCCTTCGCAAAAGGTCATGCAGGCCATTGGCATGCTGAACAACCCCACCGACGATTTCGAGCACCCCAACCTGCCCGCCAGACACCCGTTGCGGCCGCACGTGCTTTACCGCATCAACCGCCAGCAGTGGCTTGCGACGTTGTGACCGATGTGAAGGGCGCGAACCCCGCGGCAAAGATCTGTATCATTTCGCCTGACCGCCACGTTCGCCGCCATTTGGCGCCCGTGGCCGGATTTGCCTGTGATGACTGTCTGTGAGGAGCCCTGAATGAGCCACGTGCTGGATGATCTGGTGTCGCTGTTGAGCCTTGAGCCCATCGAAGAAAACCTCTTCCGTGGCCGCAGCCAGGACCTGGGCTTTCGCCAGCTGTTTGGCGGGCAAGTGCTGGGGCAGTCGCTGTCGGCGGCGAGCAAGACCGTTGAAGACGAGCGCCACGTTCATTCGCTGCACGGTTACTTCCTGCGTCCGGGCGATGCGCATTTGCCGGTGGTCTATCAGGTCGACCGCGTACGCGATGGCGGCAGTTTCAGCACCCGGCGCGTGACGGCGATCCAGAAGGGCAATCCGATCTTCACCTGCAGCGCGTCGTTCCAGTACGACGAAGAAGGCTTCGAGCACCAGAGCCAGATGCCGCAGGTGGTGGGGCCGGAAAACCTGGCCTCCGAGCTTGAGCTGATGCGCCAGCGCGAGCACCTGATTCCCGATCACATGAAAGACAAGCTGCTGTGCCCGAAACCCATCGAGTTTCGCCCGGTGACCGAGTCCGACCCCTACAACCCCAAGCCGAGCGATCCGGTCAAGTACGTGTGGTTCCGCGCCGACGGCACGCTGCCGGACATCCCGGCGCTGCACAAATACATGCTCGCCTACGCTTCGGACTTCAACCTGCTGACCACCTCATTGCTGCCCCATGGCAAGACGGTCTGGCAGAAAGACATGCAGATCGCCAGCCTCGATCACTCGTTGTGGTTCCACGGCGAATTGCGTGCTGACGAATGGCTGCTTTACGCCATGGACAGCCCGTGGGCCGGCAATTCCCGTGGTTTCTCCCGAGGCAGCGTGTACAACCGCGCGGGCAAGCTGGTGGCCTCGGTCAGCCAGGAAGGCCTGATTCGTCATCGCAAGGACTGGGCATGAGCCTTTCGCAACTGCGTCACTGGGTGTTCGACATGGATGGCACCCTGACCATCGCCGTGCATGATTTTCCGGCGATCAAGCGCGCCCTGAGCATCCCCCAGGAAGACGACATTCTTGGCCATCTCGCCGCTTTGCCCGCTGATGTCGCGGCGGCCAAACACGCGTGGCTGCTGGAGCACGAGCGCAAGCTGGCCGTGGCATCCAAACCCGCGGTGGGTGCGGTTGAACTGGTGCGTGAGTTGGCCGGCAGGGGCTATCGGCTTGGCATTCTCACACGCAACGCCCGCGAGTTGGCCCATGTGACGCTGGAGGCCATCGGCATCGCTGACTGCTTTGATGTCGATGATGTGCTGGGCCGCGACGAAGCGCCGCCCAAGCCCGATCCGGCCGGCCTGCTGAAGCTGGCCCAGGCGTGGAATATCGAGCCGTCGCACATGGTGATGGTGGGCGATTACCAGTTCGATCTGGCGTGTGGCAAGGCAGCGGGCGCGCGCACCGTGCTGGTCAACCTGCCCGAGAATCCGTGGCCGGAGCTGACCGATTGGCATGCGGATGATTGCGTGGCGTTGAAGGCGATGCTGCGGGAAAACGTCGGAATCTGATGGCAACACCCAACCTGTGGGAGTGAGCTTGCTCGCGATAGCGTTGTGTCAGCCACCGTTGTATGTGGCTGATCCTCCCTGATCGCGAGCAAGCTCACTCCTGCAATGGTGTGATGCGAGACGACCGCGCCGTGTCAGTTTCCTTTGAACAACGCCGCCTGCCCTTCAGGCGAGGTGAACATCGCGTTGCCGTTGTGGCCCACGCCCTTCACCTCGATCAGACGCTGATTCAACCCTTCCGGATGACGCTTGGTCAGGTAATCGAAGTAGTTGTGGCCCCGCACCAGGCGGGACGGCCCCTGTGCTTCGGCGCCGCAGTCCTTGTCCAGTGCCGGGTGGTTCGGGTCGGTGTCCTGATCGCCCAACAGGTATGTGACATCACGCTTCACGTACGCCGCTTCTAGCTCCGCCGGGGTGGCCTTGCCTGCGTAAGGCGGCAATTTGTTCATGCCGTACTTCCAGGTGTCGAACGCCGGGCAGGTCGCAACCGTTACTGGCAATGGCCGGGTCGCGTCGAAGTAACCATAGGACGACGGGTTGGCAATCACGTAACGCAGCTTGATGCCTTCCTTCTTGAGCAGCGCGTCTTCCTTGCCGCCGATCATCGCGTAACGCTGCACCACCTGGGCGCCGCCGGAGTGACCGGCAATCACGATTTCCTTCAGATTCGGGAACAGCTTGCTGTCCGAGAGACGCTTGAGGATGTGGTCGATCACCACGAACGAACTGATCGGCTTGACGCCCAGGGACTTGTCGCCCGCCATCCAGTCATTGCCATGCCAGCGCAGGATGTTCTCCGGCAGGTGGTGCGCGGTGATGTCCTTCTCATCAAGGAACTGCGGCGCAATCAGCAGGGTTTTGGAGCGCTGCTTGGACTGGTTCGCGGCGCGCTCGACGCTGCGCAGGTAGGTCTGGGCATTGCGCAGACGGCCATGGAAAACGATTACCACCCGCTGAATCTGCGGGCTGGGACGTACCCAGTTCTGGCTCAGGCCCAGCGTGGCCTGGGACGTCCCGTTGATCAGCAGCCGGTCGGGGCTGATGGATTTGACCGCCTGATCCGCAGCATGAGCGGTAACGCTCATCAGGGTGCCCAACAACAGGATCGAAAGCGGTTTCATCATGTGATCAGAGGCTCTTGGCGGCGAACGTATCGCATTGGTTGATTTGTCCCTGGGCAAAACCTGTCTTGAACCAGCGAACCCGCTGGGCAGACGTCCCGTGAGTGAACGAGTCAGGCACTACACGCCCTTGGCTTTGTTGTTGCAAACGGTCATCGCCAATGGCGTTGGCCGCAGTCAGCGCCTCTTCAATATCACCGGGTTCAAGCCAGTTCAAACGCTTTTGTGCGTTAAAGGCCCAAACACCGGCGAGGCAGTCAGCCTGCAACTCCTGGCGCACCAGCAGACCGTTATCACCCTCCATGCGCATTCCACGCTGGCGAGCGGCGTCAACTTTAGCTGAAACCCCCAGCAAGGTCTGCACATGATGGCCAACTTCATGTGCAATCACGTACGCCTGAGCGAAATCCCCGGCGGCCTTGAAGCGCTGGCTCATCTCGCGGAAGAATTCCATGTCCAGATACACCCGCTGATCCGCCGGGCAATAGAACGGGCCACTTGCTGATGAAGCGAAGCCGCAGGCCGACTGCACCTGGCCGCGAAACAGGATCAGCGTGGGATTTTTGTACTGCCGACCGGCCTGCTGGAAGATCTGACCCCAGGTGTCTTCGGTGTCGCCCAAAATCGCCCGCACGAAATCGGCCTGTTCGTCGTTGGCCGGCGGCGCCTGGCGGGTCTGTGGGTTGACCGCCGTGGTCTGCTGGGTGCCCATTTGCCCGGCGATCTGCCCGAGAATCTGCATCGGGTCCTGCCCGGTCAACAGGCCGATCGCAACGATGATCACGATCCCGCCAAGCCCCAGGCCCTTGCCGCCGATGCGCATGCCGCCGCCGCCCCCGGTGTCGTCGCGCGCGTCGACGACGTTGTCACTGCGACGTCCTTTTTTCCAGAGCATGGTGGGAACCCTCTTTGAGTGGTGTAGGAAGTGTAGACGGCTAGGGTTGTTTGACGGTTTGGAGCGAGGGTGGTTCTGTGGAGGGGGCGCTTTGCGTAGCAGCACGGCTTGCCGGCGGTGTGATTCTCAAGCTCGATATATGCCAAGCGCCTGTGTGGGGGGGGGGCAGCTACAGATGTTTAGAAATAGCAAACCCGATCAGGGCGGTAAAAATCAGGGCGTCCGAAAGCCAAAAGACAGTGATCCAGATTCGAAAACGATAAGGCAGTTTCTCGATCTTGTAGCGTGGAATGACTTCTTGTTTTTTCAAACTTCCAGGGAGTATCACAATCATTGAAATAAACGTTCTGCGCATTCTTCTGCCGAAACGACTGTTTCCATAAAACCATAGGTGCATGCAGACGGTGTCTATCTCGGCAAGGTAGAATTCTATTGTCTCCAAGTGTTTTTTGAAGAAAAGGTGAGCGCTGAGAAAGTGAGTGATTAACACGGCAATGACAAAGCCGGCTATCCACATTTTTGTGGGGTCTGACAGGCTTGATTGCATAGGGGGATGCTTCGACCTCGCTCAATCAAAAACAAAGTAGAAGCAAGTCATTCCCAGCATGTTCACACACATGAAAAAGTACATGGCAAGAATGTGGACCTTGAGTGAGGTGGGTATCCTCAAATACGCCTCATGTGATACTTCGCCGAGCCTTTGCATTCTCTTTGGCATCATCGCCACCATTGCGATGGCGTGAATTTTGGCGTGCTTTCCCAGGATGCTGTTCCCGAAGAAGTTATTAAACCGCACGATGAAATTTGCATCGTGCAGGAGCGCTTCAGTTTTCGGGAGTTGGACGAATAGGAAATAAATATTCCAAAATATATTAATGAATAAAGCACCGGCGTTGCTGAAAGCCCACCAGGTTTTAATGTCCATTACCGTCGCTCCATCCGTAGAGTTTGGTTCCTACTATCTCCATAATGTTTTCACCGATCAGGCCACCTCCGAATCCGCCAACACCAGCGGCAACGATGGTGCACGCCAAGGCACCTGGTCCGCTTAGAGCGCCCAGCACTATGAAACATACGTAAGTACCTGCAAGTCCTCCAACGTATCCTCCACCTAAGCCTCCTACAAGCTTTGCTCCCTCTATGAACTTAACCTGGGTGCAAAGTTCTTCCCTTCCCATCGAGCAAGCTTCTTCAATTTCTAGATAGGTCGAGTAGGCATTCAACGCAATCCCGATGAGCGTTCCCGCCTTCATCAGCCTGGAAGCCTTGGCAATATTATCCAAACGCTCCGTGTACCCTCTTACCTCCTGCGTGTGCAGGTAGCTCTTGGTGGATATCCCGAGCATTTTCTTGATCGAACCCTGGTTGTGCATCCCTGTCCCATAGCGGGCGATGCCCTCCAGTTGACCATCGAGCTTGGCGAACAGCACGCGCCGCTGATTGATGAACTCCTGCCGGGCGATGGGTGTGCCGCGTTTGAGGGCCAATTGGTGCAGCCGTTCGATGTCTTGCAGTGTCTTCTCGATACCTTTCAGGTGGTTTTCCCAAGCACCGGTCGCGCTGCCAATGCCCACCGACGAATATCCCAATATTTTCTGCAGCATGTCGTAGTTCTTGACGACCAGCCCGTCAAGGTCGCCCATAGTCTGGCGCAGTGAGTGATGGGTGCCGTAGGCGAGCCTGACCATTTCTTGCTCATCGGGCGTTATCGTTGGATTGGCCTCGTCTCCCACAACGATGAGCTGTCCGGCCATCACTAGCGTGTTGTAAATGTGCGAGTTGAGTTTGTCGAATTTCGCGCCGCCGTTGACCTTGGACTTGATGAGGTTGTAGCCCTCAACTCGATCATTGATGAACACATAAGCCTTACCTGGCGCTGCCATTTTCCTGTCCCTGAGAAATGCCGAGCGCAGGAGGATAGGGAAAATGGCGGGGGGCTTGCGACGGCCTGAGGCCCGGATTGGGCAGATTCAGAACAGCCCTACCGTGGTAGTCGTAACGTCCTACACAATCAGGGGGCATTCGAGGCGATGCGAGCTCATGCCTCCGGCTGCTCAGCCTTCACCGACTGGATAAACGCCTGCATTGCTGACGACTGAATCCGATGGCGTCGTGTGATCAGGCCGTAAGGCGGCAGGCGCGCTTCGAAATCGATGGGCAGCACCGCCAGCAAATCACGCCCGGCGTAGTCTTCGACCACGGACACCGGGGTCACGCCGAGCATGTCGGTCTGCTGCACGAGGGATAGCAGGGTCATGATCGAGGTGGTTTCGACGATGCTGCTGGGCACATCGACCCTCGCGTTGTGGAACACCTGATTGATGATCGCGCGCATGGGGCTTGGATGCTGTTGCAGCACCCAGGTCTCATTCTGCAGCGTCGCCCAGCTCAGCCCTTTGGCCTGAACCAGCGGGTTCTGCGCCCCGGCAATCACGCATAAAGCTTCTTCGCCGAGGCTGTCGAACTGCAATTCTTCGGCCCGCGCGCCACCGGGGATGCGCCCCAGCACCACGTCGAGCTGATCCTGCAACAGCGCCTGAACCAGCACGTCGCTGGTGTCGACCTGAATGCTCATCGACAGGCGCGGGTGGCTTTTCTTCAAGGTGGCGATGGTCCGGGTCAGCAGGCCCGAGGCCAGCGCAGGAATTGCCCCGACTGCCACGCGCCCCAGGTTGCCGGACTCCAGCGCTACCAATTCTTCGCGCATGCCGCTCAGCTCGGCGAAAACCATGCGCGCGTAATAGATGACGGTTTCGCCAAACGGCGTTGGGCGCATGCCGCGGGGCAGGCGCTCGAACAGCTCGACGCCGAGTAGATCCTCGGCCTCGTGCAGCATCTTGGTCGCCGCCGGTTGGGTCATGCCGATGTTGTCCGCCGCCCGGCGCAGCGAGCCGAACTCCTGCAGGGCCAGCATCAGCCGCAACTGGCGCAGGCGCAGGCGGCTGTGGATAACACTGGCGTCGGGAATTCGGGTCATGTGGCTCGCTCGCATTGTTGTTTGCGGCGAGCCTGACAAGAACTGCAAGCCATTGCCAGCGTTGCGTGTCATCACAGGGTTTTCGCCTTGATCGAATGACGCGCGCGCCAACCGAACGCAGCTTTGATGCTGCCCGAGATCAGCGGCCAGAACAGCATCAGCAGCGCGGCGGTGGTCAGGCTGCCCACCAGCGGGTTGGACCAGAAAATCCCCAACTGACCATCCGAAAACAGCATCGACTGACGAAACGCATCTTCAGCCTTGTCGCCCAACACGGCCGCCAGCACCAGTGGCGCAATCGGGTAGCCGAGTTTCTTGAACAGATACCCCAGCGCGCCGAAGCCCAGCATCAGCATCACGTCGAACATCGAGTTATGCACCGAGTATGCGCCAATAGCGCAGACCATGATGATGATCGGCGCGATGATCGAGAACGGGATACGCAGGATCGAGGCGAACAGCGGCACCGTTGCCAGCACCACCAAGAGGCTGACCACGTTGCCAAGGTACATGCTGGCGATCAGGCCCCAGACGAAATCATGCTGCTCGGCGAACAGCGTCGGGCCAGGGTGCAGGCCCCAGATCATCAGGCCCCCGAGCATCACCGCCGCCGTCGCAGAGCCCGGAATGCCCAGGGTCAGCATCGGCAGCAGGGCGCTGGTCCCGGCGGCGTGGTCGGCGGTTTCCGGGGCGATCACCCCTTCGATCTCGCCTTTGCCGAAGTTGTCGCGATTCTTCGAGAAGCGTCGCGCGATGCTGTAGCTCATGAAGGAAGCGGCAGTCGGGCCTCCCGGCGTCACGCCCATCCAGCAGCCAACGATGGTGCTGCGCAGAATGGTGAACCAGTAGCGCGGCAGTTTCGCCCAGGTGCGCAGAATGACCATCGGCGTGATGCGCGCGTGCTCGCCGCGAAACACCAGGCCCTCTTCGACGGTGCACAGAATCTCACCGATGCCGAACAGGCCGATCACCGCCACCTCGAAGCTGATGCCGGTCATCAGCGCCGGTTGGTCGAAGGTCAGGCGCAGGTTGCCCGACACCGTGTCCATGCCCACCGCCGCCATGGCGAAGCCGATCATCATTGCCACCACGGTTTTCAGCGGCGGGTTCTTGCTCATGCCGATGAAAGTGCAGAAGGCCAGCAGGTACACGGCGAAGAACTCCGGCGAGCTGAAGGTCATGGCAAATTCGGCGATGCGCGTCGACAGGAATGTCAGCAGCAGAACACCCGCCAGCGCGCCGATCAATGCCGAGCTGAATGCGGCGGTGAGGGCTTCGGCGGCGCGGCCTTCGCGGGCCATCGGGTAGCCGTCGAAGGTCGTCGCCACCGATGACGGCTCGCCGGGGATGTTGAACAGGATCGAGGTGATCGACCCGCCGAACAGCGCCCCCCAGTACATGCACGACAGCAGGATGATCGCCGAGACCGGCGACATGGTGAAGGTGATCGGCAGCAGCAACGCTACGCCGTTGGGGGCGCCCAGGCCTGGCAGCACGCCGACCAGAATGCCGAGCAACACGCCCACGACCATCAGCCCGATATGGCCGGGCGTGAGGATAAGGTTCATGCCTTGCAGCAGAGAATCGAATTCGCTCATTTCAGCGATCTCCAGGCGGTGGCAATCAGGTCGCCCAATGGGCCTGCGTCCAGCGGCACCTTGAACCACAGATCGAAGATCAAATAGCTGGCAAGCACCGCGCCGATGGAGATGCTGGCGATCATCAACAGCCCGTAGGGTTTGGCCCGCACCTTGTCGCGCCACATGAACCAGGCGATGAACACGGCTGAGGCCAGATAAATGCCAGTGAAGGGCATGGCGCAGACGAACAGCGCAATCGGGATGAACACCGACAGCACCTGACGGAATTCGCCCCGGCTGACGAAACTGATGCTCAGGGGTTTCCAGCGAATGATCGTCAGCACGCCATTGGCCAGGCTTGCGCTGGCCAGCAGCAGGCCGATGTAGAACGGGAAATAACCCGGTTCAGGGCCTGCGTCGCCCCAACCAATGCCTTGCTCGACGCTGCCAGACATCACCACCGCGCCGAGCACGAAGGTAAAAAGAGCCAGGCCAAGCTCGACCCAGCGGGTGCCGATCAGCGAAGCCGAATGAGAAGAATTGGACATCAAACACCTCCAGCGAGTGACTGCCGCCGCCGGCCGTTTCATATGTGAACGGCAGGCGGCGAACAGCAGGGCGGATCAGTTGCGCAGCCAGCCGGCTTGCTTGAACACCGGGGTCACGCGGGCGGTGTCTTTTTCGATGTAGGCGGTCAGTTGATCGCCTTCCAGGAAGGTCGGCACCAGCGCGTTCTGCGTCACGTAGGCCTTGAACTCGGGTGTTTCGGAGACTTTGCGCATCAGGTCGGTGTAGAACGCGCGCTGCTCGGCGCTGACGCTGCCGGGCATGAAGATCGTGCGTGGGAAACGGTACTGATCAATGCCCAGACCTGCCTCATGGCACGTAGGCACATCGGCCCAGGATTTGTCGCCCGCGACCTTGTCGGTGTAGGCCATGCGCTCTTTGCTGAACACGCACAGCGGCTGCACTTGATCGCCGCGCCACTGGCTGATGCTTTCGGCGGGGTTATTGACGTTGGCGGCGATGTGCTTGCCGGCCAGTTGGGTGGCGGCCTCGCTACCGCTCTTGAACGGGATGTAGACCAGCTTGGTGTGGTTGGTCTGGTTGAGCAGCAGGGTCAGGGTCTGGTCGACGTCCTTGGACTGACTGCCGCCCATGCGCATGCTCGACGGGTCGGTTTTCACGGCTTCATAAAAGCCCTTGGCGTCTTTCCACGGCGCGTCTTTGTAGGTCCAGAGGATGAAGTCGTCTTCAGCGACCGCAGCGACCGGCGTCAGCTCCTGCCATTCATAGCCGAGCTTGGAGACCAGGGGCAGCAGGTAGATATTGTTGGTCGCGATCACCAGCTTGTCGGCGTCGCCCTTGGAGACTTTCATGTCCAGAAAGGCTTCCGCGCCATTGCCGCCGCCCTTGTTCAGGACCACGGTGTTTACATCCAGTAACTTATGCGTGCTGATGATCGACTGAATCAGGCGACCCAACTGATCGGTGCCGCCGCCAGGACCACCGGCCACGACGATTTCGACGTTTTTGTCAGGTTGCCATGCCGCGAGTGCGAGGGTGGGAAGCGCTGTGGCGCACAGGAGTGTGCAGCCGAACAGCAAACGGGACGCGCGTCGGAAAGAGGCGGTTCGCATGGTGATCCTCGTTTTTGTAGTTGTTATGAGTGGCCGTCCTGGTGATCGGCCGTGGGAGGAGTGTGGGAAAGTTGCCATGTCGCGTCTACTCAAAACATCACATACACCGATAGCCTGGGGTTATCGGTAGTCGGGGATGATTGTAGGAGCGCGCTTGCTCTCGATCAGATTTCGGCAGAACGCAAAAAACGGGCGAGCACAATGCCCGCCCTTCATTTGGGAAAAATTACTTCTTGGCTGCCGTCAGCGCGTTGTAGCCATTCATCAGGTTGCGGTAGTTAGGGATGCGCTGGGACAGCAGGTTGCCCAGGCCTTCGATGTCGTTGCGCCAGTCGCGGTGCAGTTCACAGGCCACGGCGAACCAGTTCATCAGCTGCGCACCGGCGGCCGACATGCGATTCCACGCCGCCTGCTGCACGCCTTCGTTGAACGTGCCCGACGCGTCGGTCACCACGAACACATCAAACCCTTCCGCCAGCGCGCTCAGCGTCGGGAACGTCACACAGACGTCGGTCACCACACCGGCAATGATCAGCTGCTTGCGGCCGGTGGCCTTGATCGCTTTGACGAAGTCTTCGTTGTCCCAGGCGTTGATCTGGCCAGGGCGCGCGATGTACGGCGCATCGGGGAACATCTCTTTCAACTCGGGAACCAGCGGACCATTCGGGCCGGATTCGAAGCTGGTGGTCAGGATCGTCGGCAGGTCGAAGAACTTGCCGCAGTCGGCCAGGGCCAGCACGTTGTTCTTGAACTCGTTCGGCGAAAAATCCTGCACCAGCGAAATCAAACCGGTCTGGTGGTCAATCATCAGCAGTACGGCGTCGTTCTTGTCCAGGCGCTTGTAAGGGGTCATGGGTGCATTCCTTTTTCGAGTCGAGAGAGTAGGTGTGAAATCGGCGCCGGCCTTGGCGTTGTGCTCATTGGCTGCGGCATGGGGTGAACTTTAGGGGAGGTTGGATTGGCTAACAATCCAGCAGAATTCGAACTCACTGATTCTATTTGGGGGACAATGGAATTGGAGACATGATTTCGGAAGTGGACTACGGCCCTGGTCTGTAACAGCCGCAGGTAACCCGGGTAGGAGCGAGTGGATATGAGGGCTATACTCCCGTCCCGGACCAACACGCTTCAGGCAAAGGAAACAGGACCAGCATGGCAACACTCTTTGACGTCGCCAAATACATCACCGAGCAAACCGGTGAGGTGTCTGCCATGAAGCTGCAGAAGCTGATGTATTACGCTCAGGCGTGGAATCTCGTATGGGAAGAAGAGGCGCTGTTCCCCAATGACTTTCAAGCCTGGGCAAATGGTCCGGTGCTACCGACGCTGTATGCCCGCCATCGCGGCATGTTCAAGGTTGACGCCTCATTGTTCAGTGAGGCCAATAGCGGAAATCTGACTGAAGCCGAACGCGGCAACGTCGACAAGGTTCTCGCCTTCTACGGCGACAAAACCGCCCAGTGGCTGAGCAACCTGACCCATCAGGAAAACCCTTGGCTTGAAGCGCGCGGCGAATTGCCCGTAGGCGCCTCATCCGAAGCGATCATCCCGCAGGCCGCGCTTCACGAATATTACTCATCGCTTTAATCGCCCTATGGGAAAGAAAAGTGAAGCGCGTGCGTTACGCAAAGCGCTCGCGCAGGAAAAATTCGAGTCCGGTAAGCCTGCGCTCCTCGCCAAAGTCGATGTTCCGCCTCAGCCTCGACACATCGATGCTAAACCCCTCGGCCATGCTCCACGGCTCGCTCCACATCTGGCGCGTGCTGCCGCGCAGGCTCAGCAGACGCCCAGAACCATCAAGGATGGAAGCCGGTTTGATTCTCGAATGACCTGGTGCATCTCCAAGGCTGATCGTCTGGATCGATGGTCGTGGGGCGAAATGCGTGAATGGACGGCGCAGGAGTGGAATCATGTCATTCACCCGCCCTTTCTGCAGTTCGCTCAGCTGACCTGGCAGGAGATCGACAGCTTTTCCTCCGACACGGGCCACAAGATGCACCATGGTCATGAGGTCGGGGATCTGATTGACGAGGCGCAAGCGCGTTGGCAGCAACTCGATCTGGAGCAATTCGACTCTGTGTTCAGATTCCGTTTGGGCGGCCAGAAGCGTCGCGCCTGGGGATTCATCGTCCAGGCGCACTTTCATTTTGTCTGGTGGGATCGAGAGCATTCCATCTACCCCACCGAGCGAAGCTGATCGTCATGCCGCGTGGCTCGGTGGCGCTCAGTCAAATGGATTTCAGGTAGCTGCGGGTGCGGACTTGGGCGCCACCTTATCGAGCACCTGTCGCGCCAGTGCATGGTAGAGCGACACCGGGGAAATCCATCCTGATACCGCGGACGCCAGCACAGTGACCGCCAGCATGGGTATGACCAGATCCGGGCTGTGGGACAGTTCCAGCACGATGACCGACGCGGTGAGCGGCGAGCGGGTGACGCCTGCCAGGTACGCGCCCATGCCGAGCAGGGCACAGGTTTGGGGATTGACGTCTGGTAACAGGGACACCAGCGGTGCGAAGGCGGCGCCGATGCTCAGCGATGGCGAGAACAGGCCACCCGGAATACCGGCCAGGTAGGACACCACATTGGCAAGGAACTTCCATAGCACAAAGCTGCTGTCGGTGACCGGATGGCCTTCGAGCAGGGCACGGGTTTCTTCGTAGCCGGTGCCGTAGACATGGTTCCCCGAGATCAGCCCGAGGATGGCCAACAGCAGGCCACACACAGCGGCGAAGCGCGCCGGAAAGCGTGCGCGCAGCCGACTCATGCGCCCCAGCCAACCGGTTTCACTGGGCAGCACGAGCTTCACATACAGTCCGCCCAGCACTCCACCCAGCAACGCGCAGGCAGGCACTTCGCTCCAGCCCCATCCGCTGGGCAGACCACCACCAATGTCGCCGAAATAGGCGTAATGCCCCATCAATCCCAGGGTCACGGCGCCCCCGATCAGTACGGCGGTGAGCACCAGACCGCTGAAGCGCTGTTCGAAGGTGCGACTGAGTTCTTCGATAGCGAAGACGATGCCCGCCAATGGCGTGTTGAATGCCGCGGCGATCCCGGCGGCACCTCCGGCGAGAATCAGCCCGCCGGTCATGTTGCGGCCGTGCAGGCCCAACCGTCGGCCAAAGGCGTAGATCACGGCGGCCCCCACATGCACCGTCGGTCCCTCGCGCCCCACCGAGCCACCCACCAGCAACGCGCCCAGGGTGAAACACATGCGTATCGCCGCAACCGGCAGTGCGAGCACCTGTGCACGCAAGCGTCGGGATGGTGACTCCAGCGCGGCGATGACTTGAGGGATACCGCTGCCGCGAGCGTTTGCAAACCAGCGATTTGTGACCCAGGCAAGCAAGCCGAAGCCCAGCGGAGTGATCAGCAGAGGCAGCCAGGTGGCGACATCCAGGGTTCGTTTGAACAGCACGAAAGCTTGGTCTGCGAGCCAGGCGAATGCCAGCGCTACCAGGCCGGTCAGCAGCGCGCCGATCCAGAAAGCCAGCCGCTGGCGCCACTGCCGCCAGCGCGGCCGCTTGAACCGGCGCGTCGAGGGGGCAGGGTGGGAGGGCTGTTCGGATTCACTGGACGGTGCAGTAGGATCTGGCATCGAGAGAACGCAGGTGTCGGGAAGGAAGGTCCGATTATGGTCACTTTTGTCACATCTCGAAATATTAAACGGCCCTGCAGGCTCAATGGGTGATCGTTCGGGCAATGGACTCGCTGCAATCACCAAACCTCACGCGTGCTATATCCTCCAGCTATCACCGTATTTCCAGCTTTGATTAGACGGTTATCGCTTACGCCTCGATAGTGGCTGCACACCGGCACTCTCGTTTGAGGCCGTCGACTATAAAAAAAACAACATCGAGGTACGCACCCATGGCTCGCAGCAGCGCCGACGTGCACCTGTCCGCAACAGGTGAACCGTATGCCCCTCCCGTTTCCAGCGTTGCCAGCGTGGCCAAGGCCAGCACGGTGCGGTGGCGCATCTTCGCAATCATTTTCGTACTGACGATGGTCAATCTGATCGACCGCGTTTCGCTGTCGATTGCGATGCCGACCATTGCCAAGGAATTCACCCTGTCGCCTGCCATGCAGGGGCTGATTCTCAGCAGTTTCTTCTGGGCCTACGCGCTGTTGCAGATTCCCGGCGGCTGGATGATCGACCGCTTTGGGCCGCGTCGTGTGATCACCTGGTCCACCGGTTTGTGGGGCACGTTTCAGGTGTTGGCGGGGTTTGCCACGGGCGGTGCTTCGCTGCTGTTTGCGCGGATGTTTCTTGGTGCTGCGGAAGCGCCGTTGTTCCCGTCGGGCGGCAAGCTGATTTCGTTGTGGCTGGCGCCGAGTGAGCGCAGTCGCGGCGCGGTGATGATGGACAGCGGCAGCCCGTTGGGCGTGGCGTTGGGTGGTCTGATCATCGCTTATCTGATCGTCTCGCTGGACTCCTGGCGCTTGGCGTTCGTGATCGCCGGTGTGGCGACGTTGCTGCTGGGTTGGGTGTCGTGGCGCTACCTGCGTGACGATCCTTCGGTGCACCCGCAGGTCAACGAGGCGGAGCTTGCAAAAATCAACGCCGGCCGCGAGACGCCTGCTGCCGAAGCGGCGCGTGCCAAGGTCAAGGGGCTGGGCATCGCTGCCCGTTCGCTGGTGGGCCTGCTGATCGGTCGTTCGACCTGGGCGATGGTGTACTTCGGTTTGCTGACCTGGGGTCCGAGTTACCTGGCCCAGGCGCGGGGTTTCGACATCAAGGGCATCGGCTTTGCGACGTTTGTGATCTTCATCTGCGGCTCGCTCGGTTCGTTGACCGGTGGCTTTCTCTGCGACGGCCTGATTCGCAAGGGCGTGCGTCGCGGTGTCGCGGTCAAAGGCCTGCTGACGTTTTCCGGCGTGATCGCCCTCGGCGCGCTGTTGCTGCTGCCGAACCTGAGCGACCCGATTGCCGCCGTGGCGCTGCTGGCGATGACGGCGTTTTTCCTGATGTGGGGCAGCCTGTACTGGAGCTTCCCGGCGCTGCTGGCGGCACCGGCTCGCGTTGGTTTGATCGGCGGCGTGATGAACCTGGCAGGCAGCATCGGCGGCATCTTCGTACCGATTCTGGTGGGCGTGATCCTGCAGTTCTTCGGTGGTTTCGGCGCGGTGCTGGCGTTCTTCGCGATCTGCGCGGCGCTGTTCGTACTTGCCACCTTGCTGATCGGCCTGGATGGCAAACAGGAGGTGGGCGATGTCTGAGGAGGTCTACAGCGGGCCGATCGTCGATGCCCATCATCACTTCTGGGACCCGCAGACCAACTACCACCCGTGGCTCGCGGAGGGCGCGAACATCCCGTTTCGTTACGGCGATTACTCGGCGATCAAACGCCGTTACCTGCCCCCCGAGTACTTAGCCGATGCGGGCGAGCACAACGTGGTGCAGACCATTTACGTCGAGACCGAGTGGGACCCGAGCGATCCTATTGGCGAGACCCGTTTCATCGAGCAGATCGCCGCGCGTTATGGCGTACCCAATGCGGTCGTCGCGCAAGCCTGGCTCGATCATCCGGACGCCATTGCGCTGCTCACCGAACAGGCATCGTTCGCCAGCGTGCGCAGTGTGCGGCACAAGCCGGGCGGCCCGACGTCGCCTGAGCAGGTGGGTGAACAACGCACGTTGATGAACGACGAACACTGGCGCCGCAGCTACGCGACCTTGCACGCCCTTGGCCTGCGCTTCGACCTGCAGACACCCTGGTGGAACCTGCCGGAAGCCGGGTTGCTGGCGCGGGATTTCCCGCAGACCACGCTGATCCTCAACCACGCGGGGCTGCCCTCGGATCGCAGCGTCGAAGGCCTCGCCGGTTGGCACGCCGCCATGGCGAAACTGGCCGAGCAGCCCAATGTGGTGGTGAAGATCTCCGGGTTGGGCCTGCGTGGCCGACGCTGGAGCGCTCAGGACAACGCCTGGATCGTGCGCGAGATCATCGCCATGTTCGGCGCCGAGCGCGCGATGTTCGCCAGCAATTTTCCGGTCGACAGCCTGTGTGGCTCGTTCGACGACATCTACAGCGGTTTCAAACACATCGTTCGTGATCTGCCCCGCGCCGATCAGGAGCGTCTTTTCTACAGCAACGCGCAACGCATTTACCGTTGCGAGCCGTGCGCCGTGGCGCGTCCGTGGCCGGAACAGATGAGGAGTCAGGCATGAACAAAACCCGAATTGCGATGGTACTCGGTGACCCGGCGGGCATTGGCCCGGAACTGATCGCGCGGCTGCTCAGCGATGAGAAGGTGCGCAGCCAGGCCCAGGTGATCCTGATCGCCGACGAGAGCGAGATGCGTCGGGGCATGGACATCGCGGGGCTGACATTCCCGTATCGGCAGATCGATTCGCTGGCGTCGCTGGACTTCACCGACGACACGCCGCTGTTCTACAACTTCCGCGGCGATGCCGTGGGTGATTTCCCGCGCAGCGAAGCCAGCGCCATCGGTGGGCGCTACTGCCTCGACACGCTGAAAATCGCTGTCGAACTGACTGCCGCGAAAACCACCAACGCCGTGTTGTTCGGGCCACTGAACAAGACCTCGCTGCACATGGCGGGCATGGATCACAACGACGAGCTGCACTGGTTCGCCGAGCTGCTGGGCTTCAACGGGCCGTTCTGCGAATTCAACGTGATGGACAGCCTGTGGACCTCCCGCGTGACGTCCCATGTGGCGTTGTCGGCGGTGCCGGGCATGTTGACTCAGGAGCGGGTGATCGAGGCGATCCGGCTGATCGACACCGCCCTCAAGCGCAATGGCCTCAAGGCGCCGCGCATCGGTGTGTGCGGGTTGAATCCGCACAATGGTGACAACGGCTCGTTCGGTCGCGAGGAGCTGGACATCATCGGCCCTGCGGTAAAAACCGCGCAGGCGCAGGGCATGAACGCCGACGGGCCGTATCCGGGCGATACGATTTTTCTGAAAGTGCAGGGCGATGCCAATGCCTTTGACGCGGTGGTGACGATGTACCACGACCAGGGGCAGATCGCGATCAAGCTGATGGGCTTCTCCCGCGGCGTGACAGTGCAGGGCGGCTTGCCGATCCCGATCACCACGCCCGCCCACGGTACGGCGTTCGATATTGCAGGGCAGGGCAAGGCGAATGTCGGCGCGATTCGCCAGGCGTTCGAGATTGCCTGCCGCATGGGGCAGAGCAACGTCTGACCGCTTGACCTCAACAGCAACAGCCCACGTTTTGCCGCATGGTGTGATGAGCGCCGTGCGGCTTATTTTTGCCTGCGTTTTCTGCATCGCTGGCGTACCGCTTGTGCCGAAGGCGCAGGAGCAAGCTGCGCGTCTATGGGCTCCGCCCAGAATCAAAAGCCAGTTCGATGCAGCAGTGGACATTGGTGCCCTGCATCAAAAACTGATCGCGTCGCTCCCGATAACCCCGTGCATCCATAAGCTTTATGAGTGATCACCTCCAGCTATCACTGGATACGCATAAGTGATTAGCCGACCCGCTTGGCCTGTCGCTAAATTCTCCCCATCGACCCGCGGCGCTGCCGCATCGAACGACAACTACAAAAAGGCCAGCGTGCCATCGGTTGAAAGGAACCGCTCTCATGAAAATCAAGGCAATCCGTACCCGCGTATTCGAGTGGAAAGGCAAGGTCGTTCCGCCACAGGCGCATTTCTGCACCAACGCCAGCGACATCCTCTTTGAGCGTGGCGATGCCATGGGCTCCTTCCGTTTTCACGGCTGGCTGGTGGTGGAAGTCGAGACCGACAGCGGCATTGTCGGCATTGGTAACTGTGCGCTGGCGCCACGTGTGGCCAAGGAAATCATCGACACCTATCTGGCCCCGATCGCCATCGGCGAAGACCCGTTCGACAACGAATACATCTGGCAAAAGATGTACCGCCAGAGCCACGCCTGGGGCCGCAAGGGCATCGGCATGGCGGCCATCTCGGCGATCGACATCGCCATCTGGGACATCATGGGCAAGGCTGTGAACAAGCCGGTGTTCAAGCTGCTGGGCGGGCGTACCAAGGAGAAGATCTGGACCTACGCCTCCAAGCTGTACGCCAATGACAACCTTGACCTGTTCCTTGAAGAAGCCCAGGGCTACCTGAGCCAGGGCTTCACGGCGATGAAGATGCGCTTCGGCTACGGCCCGAAAGACGGCCCGGCGGGCATGCGTCGCAACATCGAACAGGTGCGTGCGCTGCGTGAACTGGCAGGCCCGGACGTCGACATCATGCTCGAATGTTACATGGGCTGGACCCTGGAATACGCCCGGCGCATGCTGCCGAAACTGGCGGAATTCGAGCCGCGCTGGCTGGAAGAGCCGGTGATCGCCGACGACCTGGAAGGCTACATCGAGCTGAAGAAGATGGGCATCATGCCGATCTCCGGCGGCGAGCACGAGTTCACCTCCTACGGCTTCAAGGACATGCTGGAACGCCGCGCCGTCGACGTGATCCAGTACGACACCAACCGCGTGGGCGGCATCACCGCAGCGCGCAAGATCAACGCCATGGCCGAAGCCTGGTCGGTGCCGGTCATCCCTCACGCCGGCCAGATGCACAACTATCACCTGACCATGTCCACCACCGCCTCGCCGATGGCCGAGTTCTTCCCGGTGTTCGACGTTGAGGTCGGCAACGAGCTGTTCTACTACGTGTTCAAGGGCGAGCCTGCACCGGTCAACGGCTACATCCAGCTGGACGACAACAAGCCGGGCCTGGGCCTGGAAATCTCGGATGAGTACCTGAGCGAGTTCAACATCATCGAGTGATGAGAACGTCCAGGAACACGCCCCTGTAGCAGCACGGCTTGCCGGCGGCAGCGATTTTACGCACGCCACCGCCGGCAAGCCGGACTGCTACAGGTCACTCATACACGGAGATAAAAACCATGCGCCTGATCCAATTCGAAACCACCCAGGGACAACGCCAGGTCGGCGTCGTCGAGGGTGCTCAGGTCAATGTCGTTCGCAACACCACCAGCACCCGCGAACTGGCCCTGGCGGCCATTCGCAGCCAGCACAGCCTGACCGCCGAGGTCGGCAAACGCGGCACTGAGCCCGGGCCTGAATATGCGGGCCTGTTGCAAAACGGCCAGGTCCTGCCGCCTCTGGACCACGAAGACCCGGCCCACTGCCTGATCAGCGGCACCGGCCTGACTCACCTGGGCAGCGCTTCGGCGCGGGACAAGATGCACCAGCACGACGGTGAGGTCGAAGCGGGCATGACCGACACCATGAAGATCTTCAAGTGGGGCATCGAAGGCGGCAAGCCCGCGCAAGGGCAGGTCGGCGCCCAGCCTGAGTGGTTCTACAAGGGCGATGGCAGCATCGTGGTGCGCCCCGGCGCTGACTTCCCCGTGCCGCCGTTTGCTGAAGACGCTGGCGAAGAACCCGAGCTGACCGGCCTCTACGTCATTGGCGACGACGGCCAGCCCTATCGCCTGGGCTTCGCGCTGGGCAACGAGTTTTCCGATCACGTGATGGAGCGCCGCAACTACCTGTACCTCGCTCATTCCAAGCTGCGTTATTGCGCCTACGGCCCGGAGCTGCGCATCGGCGAGCTGCCGCGTCATCTGTCCGGCATGAGCCGCATCAAGCGCAATGGCGAAGTGATCTGGGAGAAGGAGTTCCTCAGTGGCGAGGACAACATGTGCCACAGCCTGGCCAACCTCGAATTTCACCACTTCAAATACGCGCAGTTTTTGCGTGCGGGCGACGTGCACGTTCACTACTTCGGCACGGCGACCCTGTCGTTTGCCGATGGCGTGAAAACACAGCCCGGCGACCGCTTCCAGATCAGCCTCGATACGTTCGGTGCGCCGCTGGAAAACGGCATCGGCGAAGGCCCGCGCCCGGTGGCGATCGGTCAGGTCAACACCTTGTGAGGAGCTTTTGATGCCATCGAATCAAGGACACAACTTCATCGCCGGGCAGCGCAGCGCACAGGGTTCGGTGCAGCTGAACAGCCTCGACGCCACCACCGGCGCGGCCCTGCCGCACCCGTTCGTGCAGGCCACCGAGGCGGAAGTCGACACGGCGGCCAAGGCCGCTGCAGCGGCATTCCCGGTCTATCGCAGCCTCTCGGCAGAACAACGCGCGCAGTTTCTCGACGCCATCGCTGATGAGCTGGACGCACTGGGCGATGACTTCGTGGCCACGGTCTGTCGCGAAACCGCACTGCCCGCCGGGCGTATTCAGGGCGAGCGCGGGCGTACCAGCGGGCAGATGCGTCTGTTCGCCAAGGTGCTGCGTCGCGGCGATTTCCATGGGGCGCGGATTGATCGTGCCTTGCCGGATCGCCAGCCCTTGCCGCGCCCTGATCTGCGTCAGCTGCGCATCGGTATCGGCCCGGTCGCCGTCTTCGGCGCCAGCAACTTCCCGCTGGCGTTTTCCACGGCTGGGGGCGATACCGCGTCGGCGCTGGCCGCCGGTTGCCCGGTGATCGTCAAGGCCCACAGCGGCCACATGGCCACTGCCGAGCGTGTCGCCGAGGCCGTGACCCGCGCCGCCGAACGCACGGGCATGCCCAAAGGCGTGTTCAGCATGATCTTTGGCAATGGCGTCGGCGAGTGGCTGGTCCGGCATCCGCTGATTCAGGCGGTCGGCTTCACCGGCTCGCTGAAGGGGGGCAACGCGCTGGTCAAAATGGCCGCCGAGCGCGCGCAGCCGATTCCGGTATTCGCCGAGATGTCGAGCATCAACCCGGTGTTCGTCCTGCCCGAAGCGCTGGCCGTGCGTGGCGAGAAGATCGCAGCCGAACTGGCGGCCTCGGTCACCCTGGGCTGCGGGCAGTTCTGCACCAACCCTGGTCTGGTGATCGGCCTGCGTTCGCCTGCGTTCAGTCGTTTTCTCGAACAGCTCGGCGCCAACATGAACGATCAGGCGCCGCAGACCATGCTCAACGCAGGCGGGCTGGTCAGCTACAGCAAGGGGCTTGAGCACCTGCACGGGCATACAGGCGTGACCCATCTGGCAGGGCATCCGCAGCAGGGCAAGCAGGCGCAGCCGCAGTTGTTCAAGGCCGATGTGAGCCTGTTGCTCAATGGCGACGAGCTGCTGCAGGAGGAGGTGTTCGGGCCGACCACGATCGTTATCGAAGTCGAGGACGAGGCGACGCTGAGGGCCGCGCTGGCCGGGTTACGTGGGCAACTGACAGCGACGGTGATCGGTGAGTCTGCCGAGCTTGCGAGTCATGCCTGGCTGATGGAAGCGTTGCAGGAGAAGGTCGGGCGGGTGCTGCTCAATGGCTATCCGACCGGGGTGGAGGTGTGTGACGCGATGGTTCACGGCGGGCCATACCCGGCGACGTCCGATTCGCGGGGCACGTCGGTCGGCACCCTGGCGATCGACCGTTTCCTGCGCCCGGTGTGCTTCCAGAACTATCCGGATGCCTTGCTGCCCGAGGCGTTGCGCAACGCCAACCCGCTGAAGATCCGGCGGTTGGTGGATGGGGTGGTTACTGATTCAGCGTTGTAATCCGACAACACATCTCACCTTGTGGGAGCCGGCTTGCTGGCGAATACGGTCGATCAGCTACAGAGAGAGTGACTGACACACCGCTTTCGCCAGCAAGCCGGCTCCCACAGGTACGGTGTGGACCTGTGGGATGGGTTCAAACCCGCGCCGTCTGCTTCTCGGTCACTTCAGCCGGCGATGCATCGGCAAAGCGATTAACCTGCCGCAACGGCTTGAACGCCCACATCCAGGTGCCCACCACGCCCAGCGTGCACAACCCGCCAAGCACTGCCGCAGGCACCGCGCCGAACAGCGAAGCGCTGCTGCCTGCGCGGAATTCACCCAGCTCGTTGGACGAGCCGATGAACAGCATGTTCACGGCGTTGACCCGGCCGCGCATGTCGTCCGGGGTGGAGAACTGCACCAACGTCGAGCGAATGTAGACGCTGACCATGTCCGCCGCGCCTGCGATCATCAGGGCCAACAGCGACAGCCAGAATAAGGTCGACAGAGCAAACACCAGGTTGGCCATACCGAACACCGCGACGGCGATGAACATCACCAGCCCCACGTGACGGTCAAACGGACGCGCAGCCAGGTACAGACCGGTCGTCACCTCTCCCAGACTCATCGCACTGCGCAACGCCCCGAGCCCTTGTGGCCCCAGGTGCAGCACTTCGTGGGCGTAGATCGGCAGCAACGCGACCACGCCGCCCAACAGCACGGCGAACAGGTCCAGGGAAATGGTGCCAAGAATAATCGGCCGCGAGCGAATGAAAGCGATGCCAGCGGTGAAGCGTTTCCAGGCGGTGGATTCGAGAATCTGCTTCTTCCCCGCATACAGCACCTGCACGCGGGTGAGCAGCAGCACGCCGGCGATGAAGCTGGCCATGCACACGGAGTAGGTCAATCCGCCGCCGCCTGCGGCATAGAGACCGCCGCCGACCAAGGGCCCGGCGATGGTGGCGATGCGCATGATCATGCTGTTGGTGGCAATCGCCGAGGCCAGTTTTTCGCGGGGCACCACTTGCGGCAGCAGGCTTTGCAGGGCCGGGCCGGTGAACGCACGAGCACAGCCGAACAGGGCGAGGGTGGCGTAGATCAGCCGCGTGTCCTGATGATGGGTCACGGAAAACAGCATCAGCATCAGGCTGCACAGGGCCTGTACGGTCCAGCTGATGGTCAGGATCCGTTTGCGGTCGTAGCGGTCGATCAGGTCCCCGGCGGGCATCAGCAACAGCAGCATCGGGATGAACTGCGCCAGGCCCACGTAGGCCAGCGAAATCGGGTCGCGGGTCATGTCATAGACTTGCCAGGCGACGACAACGGCCTGGATCTGCATGGCGAAGACGGCAGCAAGACGTGCGGTCAGAAAAGCGAAGAAGCCGGGTTGCCTGAGCGCGCTCCGGGCGGAGGACTCGGCAGATGACGCGGGCGATTCGGAACTCAAGGCAGGACATCCATCGAAGCGAAAGACGGCCGACTGTTATACACCTACAAGGAGGTATATGCCTCTTCCTGTCGGAAATTTAATGATGGGCGGCGCGTTTCATTTGACTTCGCCGCAGTGTCGGCTGGCATCTCGCGGACCTGTGGGAGCCGGCCCGCAGCAAGCCGGCTCCCACAGGTAATGTGTGACGTGTCAGCTTAGCGTCTGACCAGCAACACCCCCGACTCCATATGGTGCGTATACGGAAACTGGTCGAACAGCGCGCAACGCTCGACCCGGTGGGTGTCGTGCAGTTGGGCGATGTTGGCGGCCAGGGTTTCCGGGTTGCAGGAGATGTACAGGATGCGCTCGAAACGCCGGGTCAGCTCGCAGGTGTCCCGGTCCATGCCAGCGCGCGGCGGGTCGACGAAGACGCTGCCGAATTCGTAGCTCTTCAGATCCACCCCCGCCAGACGCCGGAACGGACGCACCTCGTTCAGCGCTTCGGTCAGCTCTTCAGCCGACAGGCGCACCAGCGAGACGTTATCCACAGCGTTGTCCGCCAGATTGCTCAGCGCGGCGTTGACCGACGTCTTGCTGATCTCGGTGGCCAGCACCTTGCGCACGCGGGTCGCCAGCGGCAGGGTGAAGTTGCCGTTGCCGCAATACAGCTCCAGCAGGTCATCCTCGCGGTCGCCCAGCGCCTCATAGGCCCAGCTCAGCATCTTCTGGTTCACCGTGCCGTTGGGCTGGGTGAACGCGCCTTCCGGCTGGCGATAGCTGAAGGTGCGCCCGGCGACGTCCAGCGCTTCGGTCACGTAATCGCGACCGATCACCAGACGCTGGCCCTTGGAACGCCCGATCACACTGACCTTGAGATCCGCGGCCAGCTGCTCGGCTTCCAGTTTCCAGGCGTCGTCCAGCGGGCGGTGATAGCACAGGGTGACCATGCCATCGCCCGCCAGCGTGGTGAGAAAGTCCACTTGGAACAGCTTGTGGTTGAGCGTCTTGCTGGCCTCCCAGCGATCACGCAGCACCGGCATCAACGCGTTGATCTGCTGACTGGCGATGGGGAAATCGTTGATCAGGATCGGTGTGTGTTTGTCGCCCGGCGTGAACATCGCGTAATGACGCTTGCCCTCTTCGCGCCACAGGCGAAATTCGGCGCGCAGGCGGTAATGCTCGCGCGGCGAATCGAAGACTTGCGGCTCTGGCGCGTCGAACGGCTTGAGCAGCGCGCGCAGGCGGTCGGCCTTTGCATCGAGCTGCTGGCTGTAGTTGGCGGGGTCGAACGGTGCACTCATGGGTAAAAGCCCAACTTGATCACGAACAGGATCGACAGCACCACCAGCGCCGAATTCAGCTCACGGCCGCGGCCCGACAAGAGCTTGATCACTGTCCAGGAAATGAAGCCAAACGCGATGCCGTTGGCGATGGAATAGGTGAACGGCATCGCCAGCGCGGTCAGGACCACGGGCGCGGCTTCGGTGATGTCGTCCCAGTTGATTTCCGCCAGACCCGAGGTCATCAGCACTGCCACGAACAGCAGGGCAGGGGCCGTGGCGAAGGCCGGAACACTGCCTGCCAGCGGTGCGAAGAACAGCGCCAGCAAAAACAGCGCAGCCACCACGATGGCCGTCAGACCAGTACGGCCGCCAGCGCTCACGCCTGCAGCGGACTCGATATAGCTGGTGGTGGTCGAGGTGCCCAGCAGCGAACCTGCCATGGCGGCGGTGCTGTCGGCGACCAGGGCGCGGCCCATTTTCGGCATGTGGCCGTCCTTGCCCATCAGGCCCGCGCGTTTGGCGACGCCGATCAGGGTGCCGGAGTTGTCGAACAGGTCAACGAACAGGAAAGAGAAGATCACGCTCACCAGACCGATGTTCAGCGCGCCCGGAATGTCCAGTTGCAGGAAGGTCGGGGCCAGTGAAGGCGGCATCGAGACCACGCCGCCGAACGGCGAGAAGCCCATGACGATGGAGACGATGGTCACCGCGAGGATGCCGATCAGCACCGCGCCGCGCACTTTCAGGGCCTCCAGGGCCACGATGAGGACGAAACCGAGGGTCGCGAGGATCGGCGCCGGTTTGGCCAGATCGCCCAGGCCGACCATGGTGGCCGGGTTGCTGACCACGATTTGTGCGTTGTGCAGGGCGATCAGCGCCAGGAACAGGCCGATACCGGCGGCGATGGCCGAACGCAGCGGCAGCGGGATGCTGTTAATGATCCACTCACGGATGCGAAAGATCGACAACAGGAAGAACATCACCGCCGAGATGAACACCGCACCCAGCGCCACTTGCCAGGTGTGGCCCATGTGCAGGACCACGGTGTAGGTGAAGAAGGCGTTCAGGCCCATGCCCGGCGCCAGCGCGATCGGGTAGTTGGCGATCAGGCCCATGACCGTGGAGCCGATGGCGGCAGCCAGGCAGGTGGCGACGAAAATCGCGCCCTTGTCCATGCCGGTCTCGCCGAGGATGCTCGGGTTGACGAACAGGATGTAGGCCATGGCCAGGAAGGTCGTGACCCCGGCCAGGATTTCGGTACGCACATTGGTGTTATGTGCCTTGAGTTGAAACAGCCGCTCCAGCATGTGTGGCTCCCCGGTGACGCATCGCGCCATTAATGAAATCGACTAAAACAGCAAAGCACAGCCGGCGAACGAGCTCGCACAATTTCACTGCCCACATTCTGCCAGTCGCAAAAAAGCCGCGCATCATACCAGCGTCATTCCGGAAAGGCTGCTGACGTCGATCGGTATGAGTTGTAGGAGTGCGCTTGCCCGCGATCAGGGTGTGTCAGACGATTCATTCTTCATTGGTTGATCGCTTTCGCGGGCGAGCGCGCTCCGACAATCAAGCAGCGTAATGTGATGTCAACAGGCTACTTTTGCAGATGTCGCTCCAGTGCAACCACAGGTCGCGCTGGTGCGTTTTGTCCCAAGGGCGGCTGCGTAATTTGCATTAACGCGGCAGCAATGCATTGTCGTGGGTCTTCAAGCCTTAGAAAACTGCCGAAAAGAGCTGAATAAAATAACGAGCCGACCCGAGGAGCACGCATGAAGAGATTTATTCGTCAGATCAGTTGCGGTGTGTTGATGCTGAGCAGCACCGCTTTGATGGCAGCCGAACCTGCCAAGTGTCAGAACGTACGCATGGGTGTGGTCAACTGGACTGACGTAATCGCCACCAGCGCCGTGGCCGAAGTGCTGCTGCAAAACATGGGCTACGACGTCAAACAGACCAGCGCCGCTCAGCAGATCGTCTTCGGCGGCTTGCGCGATGATCGTCTGGATGTGTTCCTGGGCTACTGGAAACCGGCGATGGACAAGAACATCGCACCGTTCGTGGCCGCCAATCAGGTCAAGGTCTTCGACACCCCGAGCATGAACGACGCCCAGGCGACCCTGGCCGTGCCTCAATACGTCGCCGACGGCGGCCTGAAAACCTTCGCCGACATCGCCAAATTCAAGGACAAGCTGGGCGGCAAGATCTACGGCATCGAGCCCGGCACCGGCGCCAACGCCAATATCAAGGGCATGATCGAGAAGAACCAGTTTGGTCTGGGCGGCTTCCAGCTGGTCGAATCGGGCGAGGCCGGCATGCTCGCCGCCGTGCAGCGCGCGATCAAACGTAATGAATGGGTGGTATTCGTCGGCTGGACCCCGCACCCGATGAACATCAACATGAAAATCGCCTACCTGACCGGCAGCGAAGACGTGTTCGGTCCGGGTGAAGGCGCCGCGACGGTTTCAGTGGTGACCGCGCCGGATTACGCAACCCGTTGCCCGAACGTCAACAAGCTGATGAGCAACCTGAAGTTCACGGCGGCACAGGAAAGCCAGATGATGGTGCCGATCATGGACCGCAAGGCGCCGAACGACGTGGCCAAACAGTGGCTCAAGGATCACCCGGAAGACACCAAGCGCTGGCTGGAAGGCGTGACCACCTTTGATGGCAAGGATGCAGCGACGGCTGTGCAGGTGGCGGTGAACAAGTAAACAGACGACTGCGGTCATCTGTAGCAGTACGGCTTGCCGGCGGTGGGGGCCTCGAGATCGCTACCGCCGGCAAGCCGTGCTGCTACAGGGCTTTCAGCGCCAGATCTATCGGTTACCTGTTCCTGATGGTTGGAGCGCTGCGATGACTTACCCTCTCTCGCCAGAAATGGCAATTTTCATCGAGAAAACCCTGATTTTCAGCGTCGATTCGCTGGAGATCGCTGCACAGCGGCGTTCTTACTCGCGCATGTGCGAAGCCTTCACCCCGACACGCCCGGCCGATCTTGAGGTCAAGGATTTCAGGCTGGCGGATGTTTCGGTTCGCAGCTATCGACCCCATCACCTTTCCCTCGAACACCCCGCGCCCTGCGTGCTGTACCTGCATGGCGGAGGCTGGGTGGTCGGGGATCTGGATTCCCATGATTTCCTCACAGCCGCGCTGGCTGTGGACCTCAATGCCGTGGTCATCGCCGTGGATTACCGTCTGGCCCCTGAACACCCGTTTCCAGCGGGGTTCGGCGATTGCCTGGCGGTCTGGCATGCCTTGCAGATTCAGGCCCAGCGGCTGGACATCGACCCTCATCGCATCGCCATCGCCGGTGACAGCGCCGGAGGTAATCTGGCAGCGGCGGTGTGTCTGGCCTTGCGCGAAGCGGGCGAGCGGCAGCCGGTGGGGCAGGCGTTGGTGTATCCGGGCCTTGGCGGCGCCGATGATCTGCCGTCACGCCGCGAATGTTCCGACGCGCCGCTGCTCAGCGCCGCAGACCTCGGGTTCTACCGGCAGTTGTATATGAAGGAAGGCGAACGCTCGCCTTATGCGATGCCGCTCCAAGCCTCTGATTTTCGCGGGCTGGCCCCGGCCTTCATTGCTGTCGCGCAATTCGACCCCCTGCGCGATGACGGCGTCTGCTACGAGCGCGCCCTACGCGAAGCCGGCGTGACCACCGAATTCGACCCCGGCCTTGGGCTGGTACACGGCAGCCTGCGCGGCAAGGGGCAGGTGCCGGAGGTGGATGCGCTGTATCAGCGGCTGGTGACGGCGTTGCTCGGATTTCTGCGCCACTCGTTGTGATCGCAATTGCGCTTCTGCCCGAAGGGCGTGGGAGTCCGGCTTGCTGCGGACCGCGATCGCGGGCAAGCGACGCTCCTACGGCCTGCGGCCAGAATCAAGAGCGGATCGAAGTCCGGCATCATTGGGCCTTCCTCTGATTCGCTTTTCCCAACTGCTCTGCACCAAAGGGTGAGGCAACTCGTCACGCGACAAAAGACCACGCGGATCATGTGCCGAAATGGGACTACTCTTTTAACGTTGATTGATCCATGTCAATGAACCGCTGAGCGTCGATTTACCGGTCGGCCGCCAGTGTCACCTGATAGAGGAAGACCTATGTTCGGTTTAGAGGCTCTCGATCTCGCCCGAATCCAGTTCGCGTTCACTGTTTCATTCCACATCCTGTTTCCTGCCATTACCATTGGTCTGGCGAGTTTTCTCGCTGTGCTCGAAGGCCTGTGGCTCAAGACCCACGACAACACCTACCGCGACCTCTATCACTTCTGGTCGAAGATCTTTGCCGTCAACTTCGGCATGGGGGTGGTCTCGGGGCTGGTCATGGCGTACGAGTTCGGCACCAACTGGAGCCGGTTCTCTGACTTCGCCGGTGCGGTCACAGGGCCCTTGCTGACTTACGAGGTTCTCACCGCATTCTTCCTCGAAGCCGGTTTCCTGGGCGTCATGCTGTTCGGCTGGAACCGTGTGGGCCGTGGCCTGCACTTCTTCGCAACAGTCATGGTGGCAGTGGGCACGCTGATTTCGACCTTCTGGATTCTGGCGTCCAACAGCTGGATGCAGACCCCGCAAGGCTTTGAAATCGTCGACGGCCGGGTGATTCCGGTGGACTGGCTGGCGGTGATCTTCAACCCGTCATTCCCTTACCGCCTGGCGCACATGGCGATTGCCGCGTTCGTTGCTACGGCCTTCTTCGTCGGCGCCTCGGCGGCCTGGCATTTGCTGCGCGGTCGCGACAACCCGGCGATCCGTCGCATGCTGTCGATGGCCATGTGGATGGCGCTGATCGTCGCGCCGATTCAGGCGGTGGTCGGTGATGCCCATGGTTTGAATACCCTGGAGCATCAGCCCGCCAAGATCGCGGCCATCGAAGGCCACTGGGAAAACGTCGGCGACGAGCCGACCCCGCTGATCCTGTTCGGCATCCCCGACATGAAGGAAGAACGCACCAAGTACGCGATTGAAATCCCGTACCTGGGCAGCCTGATCCTGACCCACAGCCTGGACAAACAGATCCCGGCGCTCAAGTCGTTTCCGCCTGAGGACCGCCCCAACTCGCTGATCGTCTTCTGGTCGTTCCGGGTCATGGTGGCGCTGGGCATGCTGATGATCTTCGTCGGCCTGTGGAGTGCCTGGCTGCGCTGGCGCGGCGGGCTGTACAGCAACCGCCTGTTCCTGCGCCTGGTGATGTGCATGGGCCCGGCGGGCCTGATTGCGATGCTGGCGGGCTGGTTCACCACGGAAATCGGGCGTCAGCCGTGGGTGGTCTACGGGCTGATGCGCACGGCCAACGCGTCGTCAAACCATAGCGTGGGGCAGTTGACCATCACCCTGGTGCTGTTCGTCGTGGTGTATTTCATGCTGTTCGGCGCAGGCTTCGGCTACATGATGCGTCTGGTGCGCAAAGGGCCGAAAACCCACGAAGGCGATGACACGCCCCACGGTGGTCCCGGTCAGAAACGCACTCCAGCACGTCCTCTCTCCGCAGCCGACGAAGGCAGCGAAGAAGGCCACAAAGACAGCCTGCGTGAGGTGAATTGAGCATGGGTATCGATCTTCCACTGATCTGGGCCGTGATCATCATCTTCGGCATCATGATGTACGTCGTCATGGACGGCTTCGACCTGGGCATCGGCATTCTCTTTCCGTTCATCAAGGGCAAATCCGACCGCGACGTGATGATGAACACCGTCGCACCGGTCTGGGACGGCAACGAAACCTGGCTGGTACTGGGCGGCGCCGCGCTGTTCGGCGCTTTCCCGCTGGCCTACTCGGTGGTGCTGGAGGCGCTGTACCTGCCGCTGATCTTCATGCTTATCGGCCTTATCTTCCGCGGCGTGGCCTTCGAGTTCCGCTTCAAGGCCACCGACGCCAAGCGTCATCTCTGGGACAAGGCCTTCATCGGCGGCTCGCTGGTGGCGACGTTCTTCCAGGGCGTGGCCTTGGGCGCGTTCATCGATGGCATTCCGGTGGTCAACCGCGCTTATGCCGGTGGCGGGCTGGACTGGCTGACGCCGTTCTCGCTGTTCTGCGGCCTGGCCCTGATCGTGGCGTACGCCTTGCTCGGCTGCACCTGGTTGATCATGAAAACCGAAGGCGACCTGCAAAAAGCCATGCACGATCTGGCGCGCCCGTTGGCCCTCGCAACGCTGGCAGTGATGGGCATCGTCAGCCTGTGGACGCCGCTGGCGCACCCCGACATCGCCGACCGCTGGTTCACCCCGGCCAACCTGATCTGGTTCATGCCGGTGCCGGCGCTGGTGCTGGTGACGATGTACGGGCTGTTCAAGGCAGTGGAACGTAACGCGCATTACACGCCGTTCCTGCTGACGCTGGTGCTGATCTTCCTGGGCTACAGCGGTTTGGGCATCAGCTTGTGGCCGAACATTATCCCGCCGTCGATCTCGATCTGGGACGCCGCGTCGCCGCCGCAGAGCCAGGGCTTCATTCTGGTGGGCACGCTGTTCATCATCCCGTTCATCCTGGGGTACACCTTCTGGAGCTACTACGTGTTCCGCGGCAAGGTCACCCACGAAGACGGCTACCACTAAGAGGGCACGACGATGACCGGCAAGGATTCTCTGAGCGAAGACGACGGGGCGGTGAAAAAGCCGCTCTGGCAGCGACTCGGCTGGCTGGTGGTGATCTGGTCAGGCAGCGTGCTGGCGCTGTTTGTCGTCGCCAGCCTGCTGCGCATGTTCATGACGGCGGCGGGGATGAAGACGCACTAAAAGAGTCTGGCAGTAAGGTCCCATCCCTGTTGGAGCGCGCTTGCCCGCGATCTCGCTGTGCCAGCCCTGACGGTTGGCACAGGCAGATCGCAATCGCGGGCAAGCGCGCTCCTACAATGGGAGTCGAAACTACTTCCGCGCCCTGAGAATCACGAACTTCGGCGTCGCCGCCACCTGTTCCACGCCCCGGAACAGTCGCGCCAGCTTGGCGTGATAGCCCAAGTGCCGGTTGCCGACGATGTACAGGGCGCCCCCCGTCACCAGCGCCGAACGCGCCTGCTGGAACATCCGCCACGCGAGGAAATCCCCCACCACCTGCTGCTGATGGAAGGGCGGGTTGCACAGCACCACGTCCAGCGAATCCGGTTCCTGCCCGGCCAGGCCATCTCCCGCACGAATCTCCACCGCACGATCGCCCAACGCCAGCTGCCAGTTTTCCTGCGCCGACTGCACGGCCATGTAGGACTCATCCACAAGCGTGTACTGCGCGTCCGGGTTGGCCAGGGCGCTGGCAATCGCCAGCACGCCATTGCCGCAGCCCAGATCCGCGACCCGCGCGTTGCCAAGGTTCTTCGGCAGATGAGGCAGAAACGCCCGGGTGCCGATGTCCAGGCCGTCGCGGCAGAACACGTTGGCGTGGTTGATCAGCTCGATCTTCGGCTCTTCCAGGGTGTAGCGCGTAGGGAAGGGCGAGGGCTGAAAGGCTTTGTCTTCGGGCGTGCAGAACAGCAGGCGCGCTTTTTTCACCGCCAGCGAGGCCTGGACCGGGCCAATGTAATCTTCCATCAGCTCACCGGCCGAACGCGGCAGGTGTTTGATCATGGCCGCTGCCACGACCTTGGCACCTTGCGCCAACTGCCCCTGCAGGCGAATCAGCTGCTCTTCCAGCAGGGCCAGGGTTTTCGGCACGCGAATCAGCACCCAGTCGAACGGCCCGGTCAGCGGCTCGCTTGCCGGAATTACCGGCACAGCGTCATAGGCCTGGCCGTTGCGAGCGAGGTTCTTGTGCAAAGCCTGCACACCGAGAAACGAATCGCTGCTGCTGAACACTGCTGCATGGGGCGCAAGGCTCGCGGCCAATGCGCCAAAGCTGTCGTTGAGAATCAGCACGCGGGTCTGCAGGGTCAGCCCGTGCTCGGCCACATGGTTGAGCAGGTATTCGTCGGCGGCATCGAAGGCCTGCAGCGGTTCATCCGACTGTTCCGGCTGGCGAATCAGGTCGAGCTGGGCGAAAGGCGTGGTAAGCAGGGGCATGTGCTGGAAAATTCCATTCGGTGACGACGCTATCGGGCGCTCGGCGGATGTCATGTAAGCGCCGTTGTAACCGGACTCACTAAGACCCGCGATTTTACGTGTTTTTTGCCCGCACGCACCTGAGGTTTTTATCTTCGCCGCACGCTTGAAAGGTTCGCTTTATGACTGAAACACCCCATGAAGCGCTGCCTGCACCACCGCCGACATCTTGTTGTTGACCCCCATTTTGCGAATCGCGCTGCTGATGTGGAAATTCACTGTGCGGATCTTCACATCGAGAATCATCGCCACTTCCGCCGCTGTCTTGCCCTCGGCGGACCATTTGAGCACTTCGATTTCCCGAAGCGTCAGGCCGCTGTGCACGAGCGGGGCAGCCTTGGCCATCTGCAGCAGATCCAGTCTCATGTATTCCATTACACGCCTCCATGCCGGTTGTTTACTGACTGCCGTTTTGTTTGAAGTCTAGGAAAGGAATCATCAGGCGGGTCAGGCCATGGCGCTGGTGGTAGACAGGCGGGACGAGACTGATTTCTGACGATTTATAAAAAATTCATCTGAATCAGTGGGTTATTCGGCATCGAGTGTGGGATTTTCGCCCGTCGCGATAAGTGCAATCGCGAAATGCTCTAAAAATGACGAAAAGCCTTACAACGTCAGTCAATGGATACCACTACAAACCCGCGGTGTTTATCGGCTGCCGTTTGCGGGAAACTGTGCGCTACCCCACCAGTGACAGGAGCCAGGAGCGCCCCATGACTGCCAGTGCAGAGAAATTCACCCGGCAAACGCTGCTGGACGTCACCCCACTGACCCCCAGCCTGTTTACCCTGCGCACCACACGCGACCCGGGCTTTCGATTCACAGCGGGGCAATTCGTGCGTCTGGGCGTGACCAAGGCGGATGGCAGTACGGTGTGGCGGGCGTATTCGGTGGTGTCATCGCCATTCGACGAGTTTCTCGAATTCTTCTCCGTTGTCGTGCCGGGGGGCGAGTTCACCAGTGAACTCAATCGCCTGCGCGAAGGCGACACCCTGATGGTCGAGAAACAGGCCACCGGCTATCTGACGCTCGACCGCTTCAATGACGGCCGCGACCTGTGGATGTTGTCCACCGGCACCGGCGTGGCGCCGTTTCTGTCGATCCTGCAGGACTTCGAGGTCTGGGAGAAATTCGAGCGCATCATCCTGGTGTATAGCGTGCGCGAGGCGAAAGAGCTGGCGTATCAAGAGATGATCGCCGAGCTCACTCAGCGGGAGTACCTCGCCGAATACGCGCACAAGTTCCAGTTCATCGCTACGGTCACCCGCGAAGAACACCCCGGCGCATTGCACGGGCGCATCACGACCTTGATCGAGAATGGCGAGCTGGAAATCGCGGCGGGAGTCGAGCTGTCACCGGAGCATTCGCGGGTGATGATCTGCGGTAACCCGCAGATGATCGAAGACACCCGCGCCGTGCTCAAGACCCGCGACATGCGCCTGGCCCTTACCCGCAAGCCGGGCCAGGTGGCGGTGGAGAATTATTGGTAGGAACTTGACCCGCTTTTGATTCTGACCGCAGGCCGTAGGAGTGGCCGGGGTGGCGTCCCACCTTGCCCGCGGTCTGCCGGGAACCGGCAGTCAAACCACACAACCCGTTAGTGTCTGACACACCGTGTTGGCAGGGTTTGCTGTCGGTTCCCGACAGATCGCCGACAAGTCGGGCTCCTACGCCCTCCGGGCAGAAGCGCTGTCCTCAAACCAACCGATCAGGGTTCACCGGCAGTGGCGCAGCCGGTTTGCTGTTCTGCTCTTTAAGCAGGTCGCGAATCTCGGTCAGCAGGGTTTCCTGCGGGGTTGGAACAGGCGGCACGGTAGGCGCTTTGGCCTCTTCACGCTTTAAGCGGTTGATCGCCTTCACACCCATGAAGATCGCAAAGGCCACGATGATGAAGTCGATCACGGTCTGAATGAACTTGCCGTAGGCCAGCACAACGGCCGGTGCCGTGCCCTCGGCGCCTCTGAGGGTAATGGCCAGATCACTGAAGTCCACGCCGCCAATCAGCAGCCCCAAGGGCGGCATGATTACATCGCCGACGAACGACGAAACGATCTTGCCGAATGCCGCGCCAATGATGATCCCGACGGCCATGTCGACGACGTTCCCTTTGACGGCAAAGGCTTTGAACTCGCTTAGTACGCTCATGGTGTATTCCTTTGTTACAGATGAGGGTGGTGGATGCAGTGTATGTCAGCTGCACGCATCTCGCGTAATCCATTCAATCGACCGGCTTTGATGCTGTTAGTTTTACGCAATTGTCCACAAAGGTGTCTGCGGGGCCGTTCATGGGCCAGCGTTTCGGGCATGGGGTATGATTGCCCTTTTTTGCGGCGGGGGTTTCATGGCCAAGGCCAAACGCATGTATGGCTGCACCGAGTGCGGCGCGACCTTTCCCAAGTGGGCCGGCCAATGCGGCGAATGCGGCGCCTGGAACACGCTGACCGAAACCATGGTCGAAAGCGGCGGCGCGGCGGCGCCCGCAGGTCGTGGCGGCTGGGCGGGGCAGCAGGCGCAGATCAAGACCCTGGCGGAAGTCAGCATCCAAGAGATTCCGCGCTTCTCCACCAATTCGGCGGAGCTGGATCGCGTGCTCGGCGGCGGTCTGGTGGATGGCTCGGTGGTGTTGATCGGCGGCGACCCCGGCATCGGCAAATCGACGATTCTGTTGCAAACCCTCTGCGCCATTGCCGAGCGCATGCCCGCGCTGTACGTCACCGGCGAAGAATCCCAGCAACAGGTCGCCATGCGCGCCCGTCGCCTGAGCCTGCCGCAGGACAAGCTGCGGGTCATGACTGAAACCAGCATCGAAACCATCATCGCCACGGCGCGCATCGAGCAGCCGAAAGTCATGGTGATCGACTCGATCCAGACCATCTTCACCGAACAACTGCAGTCGGCGCCCGGCGGCGTGTCCCAGGTGCGCGAGAGTGCGGCCCTGCTGGTGCGTTACGCCAAACAGAGCGGTACGGCGATCTTTCTCGTCGGTCACGTGACCAAGGAGGGCGCGCTGGCCGGGCCTCGCGTACTCGAACACATGGTCGACACCGTGCTGTATTTCGAGGGCGAATCGGACGGCCGCCTGCGTTTGCTGCGGGCGGTGAAGAACCGCTTCGGCGCGGTCAACGAACTGGGCGTGTTCGGCATGACCGACAAGGGCCTGAAAGAAGTCTCCAATCCGTCGGCGATTTTTCTGACCCGCGCCCAGGAAGCGGTCGCAGGCAGTGTGGTCATGGCCACGTGGGAAGGCACCCGGCCCATGCTGGTCGAAGTGCAGGCACTGGTGGATGACAGCCATCTGTCCAACCCGCGCCGCGTGACGCTGGGGCTGGATCAGAACCGGCTGGCCATGCTGCTGGCGGTCCTGCATCGCCATGGCGGCATTCCGACCCACGACCAGGACGTGTTCCTCAACGTGGTCGGCGGGGTCAAGGTGCTGGAAACCGCGTCAGACCTGGCCTTGATGGCCGCGGTCATGTCGAGCCTGCGCAATCGCCCGCTGCCCGGCGATTTGCTGGTGTTTGGCGAAGTGGGGTTGTCGGGCGAAGTGCGCCCGGTACCGAGCGGCCAGGAGCGCTTGAAAGAAGCCGCCAAGCACGGTTTCAAACGCGCCATCGTGCCCAAAGGCAACGCGCCGAAAGAGCCGCCGCCGGGGTTGACGGTGATAGCGGTGACGCGGCTCGATCAGGCGCTGGATGCGTTGTTTGAGGAGTAGCTGAGAGTCTGACGGCTGATGCAGTTTGTGGGAGTCGGCTTGCTGGCGAAAGCGTCAGGTCAGGCACCTCTATGCTGATTCACACCTTGCCTTCGCCAGCAAGCCGGCTCCCACAGGGTTAGTGTTCGGCTGAGGATCGCTGGCTACACCTCAATCAACGCCGCCAACTCCCGCTCCAGCTCGTCATGATCGGCCAGGTTGAGCTCGATCAACCGGCGCAGGTGGGTCACCGATTCCAGGCCGATGTGTTCGCACACAAAGCCCAGATGATTGTGATCGTCGTGGGTCAGCCTGACCTCCATCTGCACATCGATATCGACGTTCAAATGGATGTCGACGGTGAATGGCTGGTCGGGATCGCCGAGCCAGGGCTGCGGTTTTTCGATCAGCAAACCCTTGAGTGACAAGTCGATCAGATGAACGGGCCAGCTTTTCGCGCCTTGGGTCAGCTCGGTCCTGGCATCGAACGAGATACGTTTAAAGCGGCGACGGTCTTCGTGGGAATCTGTCATGGCTCGACTTCTCCTGGGCCGTATGGCGGCAACTGCGTTGACTATAGGACAAATCCCGCGCTAGACCATTGTGGGGGTGGCCTTTCGCTTCAGCGGCGCTAAACTCAAGGCGCTGCTCAAACAAGTCCACTCAGCTGGAAATAAAAAATGAAAAATAATAATAGTCTGCTGCGCCACGTGCCCTGGCTGATTGTTGCGATTCTTGGGGCCTGGGCCTTGGGAGTGGTTGCATTGCGTCGGGGAGAGGCCATCAACGCACTCTGGATCGTGGTCGCCGCGGTCGCCATTTATCTGGTCGCCTACCGCTACTACAGCCTGTTCATCGCCAGTCGCGTCATGCAGCTGGATCCGACGCGGGCCACGCCTGCGGTGCTGAACAACGACGGGCTCGATTACGTCCCGACCAACAAACACATCCTCTTCGGTCACCACTTTGCCGCCATCGCCGGCGCAGGCCCGCTGGTCGGTCCTGTGCTTGCCGCGCAAATGGGTTACCTGCCCGGCACCCTCTGGCTGATCGCCGGTGTGGTGCTGGCCGGTGCCGTTCAGGACTTCATGATCCTGTTCCTGTCCACACGCCGTAACGGCCGTTCGCTGGGTGACATGGTCCGTGAGGAAATGGGCCGCATCCCCGGCACCATCGCCTTGTTCGGCTGCTTTTTGATCATGATCATCATCCTCGCCGTGCTGGCGCTGATCGTGGTCAAGGCCTTGGCCGAAAGCCCGTGGGGCATGTTCACGGTCATGGCGACCATCCCGATCGCGATGTTCATGGGCATCTACATGCGCTACATCCGTCCGGGCCGCATTGGCGAAATCTCGGTCATCGGCGTGGTGCTGTTGCTGCTGTCGATCTGGGTCGGCGGCCAGGTGGCTGCCAGCCCTGAGTGGGCGCCGCTGTTCACCTTCACGGGCGTGCAGATCACCTGGATGCTCGTCGGTTACGGTTTTGTTGCCGCCATGCTGCCGGTGTGGCTGGTACTGGCACCGCGCGATTATCTGTCCACTTTCCTGAAGATCGGCACCATCATCGCGCTGGCCATCGGCATTCTGATTCTGGCGCCTGAGCTGAAAATGCCGGCCCTGACCCAGTTCACCGACGGTACGGGCCCGGTCTGGAAAGGCACGCTGTTCCCGTTCCTGTTCATCACCATTGCCTGTGGTGCGGTATCCGGTTTCCACTCGCTGATCGCTTCGGGCACCACGCCAAAACTGCTGGATAACGAGACGAACGCCCGTTACATCGGTTACGGCGGCATGCTGATGGAGTCCTTCGTGGCGATCATGGCCATGGTTGCCGCTTCGGTGATCGAGCCTGGCGTGTACTTCGCCATGAACAGCCCGGCGGCGATCGTCGGCTCTGATGTCAACGCTGTTGCGCAGATGGTCAGCAGCTGGGGCTTCGTGATTACCCCGGATCAACTGATTGCAACGGCCAAGGACATCGGCGAGAACACCATTCTGGCCCGTGCCGGTGGTGCGCCGACGTTGGCCGTGGGCATCGCGCAGATCCTGCACCAGGCGTTTCCCGGCCAGAACACCATGGCGTTCTGGTACCACTTCGCGATCCTTTTCGAAGCGCTGTTCATCCTCACCGCTGTTGACGCCGGTACTCGCGCCGGTCGCTTCATGCTGCAGGATCTGCTGGGCAGCTTCGTGCCCGCCTTGAAACGCACTGAGTCCTGGACCGCCAACGCCATTGGCACCGGTGGTTGCGTGGCGCTGTGGGGTTACTTGTTGTATCAAGGCGTGATCGACCCGCTGGGCGGCATCAACACCCTGTGGCCGCTGTTCGGTATCTCCAACCAGATGCTGGCGGGTATCGCGCTGATGCTGGCGACCGTTGTGCTGATCAAGATGAAGCGCCAACAGTACGTTTGGGTCACCATCCTGCCAGCCTCCTGGCTGCTGATCTGCACCGTGACCGCAGGCTTTATCAAGCTGTTCGACCCAAGCCCTGCGGTGGGCTTCTTGGCCTTGGCCAAGAAATACAGCGCAGCAGCGGACGCCGGACAGATCCTCGCACCGGCCAAGACCGTTGAGCAGATGCAGCACGTCATCTTTAACGCGTACACCAACGCGGCGCTGACCACGCTGTTCCTGTTCGTGGTGCTGAGCATCCTGTTCTACGCGATCAAGGTCGGCCGCACAGCGTGGGTCAAGCAAGAGCGTACCGACAAGGAAGCGCCCTTCCAGGCTTTCCCGAAAACCCACTGAGTGCGCTGTGAAGCGAGGAGCTGTGTATGTTCAATGACCTGAGTCGGCTGGGTAAGTATCTGGGTCAGGCCGCGCGCCTGATGGTTGGCATGCCGGACTACGACACCTACGTCGAACATATGCAGAACAAACACCCCGATAAGCCGGTGATGTCGTATGAGGCGTTCTTTCGGGAACGCCAGGATGCGCGTTACGGTGGGAAGGGCGGACCGAAGTGTTGTTGACCCGCTGGTGAGCCGGGCCGAAGTGCTGTTGAATCGCTGATCGGTTAACACGTTCCTTGTAGGAGTAAGCTTGCTCGCGATAGCGTGAATTCAGGCACCGCTGTGGTGAATGACATAACGCAATCGCGAGCAAGCTCACTCCTACAGTCATTTTTGTGCTGGAGATTCTGTGTGTTCACTCCCATTCCCGTCACGGTGCTGAGCGGCTTTCTCGGCGCGGGCAAGACCACCTTGCTGCGTCACCTGCTCAAAGAAGAGCACGGCCTGAAAATCGCCGTGATCGAAAACGAATTCAGCGACGCCGGGGTCGACACCCAATTGCTCGGCAGCGAGCCGGTGCAGGTGATGACCCTGTCCAACGGCTGCGTGTGCTGCACCATTCACACCGACCTGACCAAGGCGCTGGTGTTGCTGCTGGAGCGTCTGGACAGCGGCGAGATCACGTTCGACCGTTTGGTGATCGAGTGCACCGGCCTGGCTGACCCTGCGCCCGTTGCGCAGACCTTCTTCATCGACGAAGAACTGCGCGAGCGCTACATCCTCGACGGCATCATCACGCTGGTGGACGCGGCGCACGCCGACACCCATCTGGAACAGACCATCGCCCAGGCGCAGATTGGTTTCGCCGACCGCCTGCTGGTGAGCAAGACCGATCTGGTGGACGAGGCCACGTTCAACGCCCTGAGCGAGCGCCTGACGCGCATCAACCGCCGCGCGCCGATCCGTGTGGTCGAGCACGGCAAGATCGACTTGGCCGAACTGCTCGATGTGCGCGGCTTCAACCTCAACGCCGATGTCGGCGGCCTGGTCCTGCGCCCGGCAGCCCCCGCAGGCCGTGGCATCGATCGTATCAGCAGCCTGGTTCTGCGCAGCGACAAGGCGCTGGATCTCGACAAGCTCAGCGAGTTCATGAACCTGTTGCTGGAAGACCACGGCAAGCAACTGCTGCGCTACAAAGGCGTGCTGAACATCGCTGGTGAAGAGCGCAAGCTGGTGTTTCAGGGCGTGTTGAAGCTGTACGGTTTCGATTTCGACGTGGAGTGGGCCGAAGGCGAGGCGCGGGAAAGCGTGATCGTGTTCATCGCCGACGATCTGCCGGAAGAGAAGATCCGGGAGGGGTTCGCCAAGGTGGCGGCGGACTGAAACGCACAAAAAAGCCCGGCGCAAGAGCCGGGCTTTTTCACATCACAAAACCGCTATCAAGCGCCGTAAACCGGCAGCTTGGCGCAGATGGCTTTGACTTTCTCGCGAACGCCGTCGATGACCGCTTCGTTGTTCAGGTCAGCCAGGATGTCGCAGATCCAGCCAGCCAGTTCCTTGCACTCTGCTTCCTTGAAGCCGCGAGTGGTCACAGCCGGGGTGCCGAAGCGCAGGCCCGAGGTGACGAACGGGGAACGTGGGTCGTTCGGCACGGAGTTCTTGTTCACGGTGATGAACGCGCGACCCAGGGCGGCGTCGGCATCTTTACCGGAGATGTCCTGTTTGATCAGCGACAGCAGGAACAGGTGGTTCTCGGTACCGCCGGACACCACGTCGAAACCGCGCTCGATGAACACAGCGGCCATGGCCTTGGCGTTCTTGACCACTTGTTGCTGGTAGGTCTTGAACTCAGGCTGCAGGGCTTCCTTGAAGCAGATCGCCTTGGCGGCAATGACGTGCTCCAGAGGGCCGCCCTGGCCGCCCGGGAAGACTGCGGAGTTCAGCTTCTTCTCGATCTCGGCATTGGCGCGCGCCAGGATCAGGCCGCCACGTGGACCGCGCAGGGTCTTGTGAGTGGTGGTGGTCACGACGTCAGCGAATGGAACCGGGTTCGGGTAGACGCCAGCGGCGACCAGACCGGCCACGTGAGCCATGTCGACGAACAGGTAGGCGCCGACCTTGTCAGCGATGGCGCGGAAACGGGCGAAGTCCAGCACCTGCGAGTACGCCGAGAAACCGGCCACGATCATTTTTGGCTTGTGCTCGACCGCCAGACGCTCGACTTCGTCGTAGTCGATCAGGCCGTTGCCGTCGATGCCGTACTGAACAGCGTTGTACAGCTTGCCGGACGAAGAAACGCTGGCGCCGTGGGTCAGGTGACCGCCGTGGGCCAGGCTCATGCCCAGGATGGTGTCGCCAGCGTTGAGCAGGGCCAGGTAAACGGCGCTGTTGGCTTGCGAGCCTGCGTGTGGCTGGACGTTGGCGTAGTCGGCGCCGAACAGTTCCTTGGCGCGGTCGATGGCCAGTTGCTCGACGATGTCGACGTACTCGCAACCACCGTAGTAACGCTTGCCTGGGTAGCCTTCAGCGTACTTGTTGGTCAGCACCGAGCCCTGGGCTTCCATGACGGCGGGGCTTGTGTAGTTTTCCGAGGCGATCAGCTCGATGTGCTCTTCCTGACGCTTGGCTTCTTGTTCCATAGCGGCATACAGGTCGGAGTCGTACTTGGCGATAGTCAAATTACGGCTGAACATGGCGGTCCTCGGGGATCGGGCAGTAGAAAAGGGGGGCATTCTACAACATCGCGTTTTATCTGGCATATGAAAGCGGGTCATGTCGCAGATGAGCGGGCCGCAAGCGGCCAGTTCCGAGCTAAAGCCACCAGCCGCAAGCTGACCGCGTCAGGGCTTCTACTTGCAGCGTGTCAGGAGATTAATCAAAGATTCCAGATTCGCCCCCCGGACTGGCTTTTGCCTGCAGCTTGTGGCTTGAAGCTTATAGCTGCTTCTAGTCGAGCATGAACAGCGCATCATTGCTGAACTGCGCCTCGAACCGCTGCGCCGGCATCGGCCTGCCGAACAGATAACCCTGCACCTCGTCACAGCCATGCTCACGCAGGAATTCCAGCTGCTCATGGGTTTCCACGCCTTCGGCGATCACCGCCAGATTCAGGCTGTGGGCCATTGCGATGATGGCGCGGGCAATCTGCGCGTCCTGCTCGCCGGACGGCAGGCCGTCGACGAAGGTGCGGTCGATCTTCAGCACGTCGATGGGGAATTGCTTGAGGTAGTTGAGCGACGAATAGCCGGTGCCGAAATCGTCGACCGCAATGCTCAGGCCCAGACGTTTGAGGCCATCGAGGATCTGCATCGCCTCGCTGACTTCGCGCATCAGGATACTTTCGGTCAATTCCAGCTCCAGGCACGCCGGCGGCAGGCCGGTTTCCTGAAGGATGTTGGCGATACGCATGCCCAGCTGGCCATCAGAGAATTGCCGCGCCGAGATGTTCACCGAGACCTTGGGCACGCGCACCTTGGCCTGATGCCATTCGCGCAGTTGGCGGCAGGCCTCCTTGAGCACCCACTCGCCGACTTCCACCACCAGGCCCAGCTCTTCGAGCACCGGAATGAAATCTCCCGGCGGCACCAGGCCGCGACGCGGATGACGCCAGCGCAGCAGGGCTTCGGTGCCGGTCAGGCGCTTGCCGTCGCCGCTGAACTGCGGCTGGTAATACAGGGTGAACTCTTCCTGCTCCAACGCGTGGCGCAGGTCGCTCTCCAGCTCCAGACGCTCCAGGGCGCTGGCGTTCATATCCGCCTGATAGAACTGGAAGTTGTTCTTGCCGCGCTCCTTGGCGTGGTACATCGCGGTGTCGGCGTTCTTCATCAGCTGGCTCAGCTCATTGCCGTCCTGCGGGCTCAGGGCGATGCCGATACTCGCGGTAACGAAAAACTCGCGGCCTTCGAGCACGAACGGTTTCACCAGGCTGGCGAGGATCTGCTCGGCCACGTGAATGGCGCGGGTCAGCGCCGCCTGTTGCGAAGCGCCGGGTTGCAGCAGCAGGGTGAATTCGTCGCCGCCCATGCGCGCCACGGTGTCGTCTTCGGCGACGCATTCGAGCAGGCGCGAGGCCATTTCCTTGAGCATGCGGTCGCCTGCAGCGTGGCCCAGGGAGTCGTTGATCGGCTTGAACCTGTCCAGGTCGAGGAACATCAGCACCACCCAGGCGTTCTGCCGTTCGGCGTGTTGCAAGGCGGTGTGCAGACGATCCTGGAACAGCGTGCGGTTGGGCAGGTGAGTCAGGGCGTCGTAGTAGGCGAGGCGGTGAATGCGCTGCTCGCTGGCCTTGCGCTCGCTGATGTCGCTGAAGAAGCACACATAGCTGGCCAGATCGCCTTCGTCATCGAACACCGCCGTGATGCCGACCCACGCCGGATAATGCTCGCCATCCCGTCGCTTGAGCCACAACTCACCCTCCCAGCTGCCGCGCTGGTGCAATTGCTTGAGGATGTAGCCCATGTGGGCTTCCTGCTGGTCTTCGACGGTCAGCATCATGGGCAGTTGATCGAGCACCTGCGCCACGGCGTAGCCGCTGACCCGGCTGAACGCGTCGTTGGCCTGCACGATATAGCCCGCAGGGTCGGTGATCAGGATCGCCGAAGTCGAGTGTTCGAATACCGTCGCGGCCATGCGCAGGTCTTTTTCCGCGCGGCGCTGCTGACTGATATCACGGCCCACACCGAGAATGCCTTCAAAGGCGCCGGACTCATCCCACACCAGCACCAGACGCAGCTCGACAGGAATCTTGCGGCCGTCAGCGCGCAGGCAGTCGAACAGGAACAGCTGCGTCGGCACCTCGCTGCGCAGTTGCGCCAGGGTTTGCGGTTTGTTCAGCGCCTGGCCGACGCGGTGCAGCAGGGCTTGCAGGCCTGACAGCTGCTGCGGGTTGGCGATGATCGAATTCCAGCCGTTTTCCAGAATCCACTCGGCGCTGTAACCCAGCACGGCGTTGACCGAGGGGCTGACGTAATTGGGGCGCAGTCTGGGGTCGGTGGAGAAAATCACGTCGCTGATGCTTTCGGCCAGCATGCGATAACGCTGCTCGCTGTCGCGCAGGGACTGGCTCGCTTCGACCTGTTCGGTGATGTCCTTGGCCACCCCGATGATGCGGGTGATGCGGCCGTTCTTTTCCCGCGCCAGGGCTTGCTCGCGGATGTCGAAACGCCGCCAACGCCCGCGCCGGTCACGGAAGCGCAACTGGCATTCGGTCAGGTCGCTACAGTTCTCTTCGCTGCGCATCAGGCGCAATTGCTCGTAGGGATCGGTGTCGTCCGGGTGCAGGAGAATTTCCCAGAAGTACTCGCCCATCTCCTGCAGGTCTTCTTTGCTGTAGCCCAGCGTCTGACCCAGGTGATGGTTGCTGTAAATCATGCGGCGGGTCACGACATCCTGAACGTACAGGTGATCGGGCACGGTCTGCACCACATCCGACCAGAAACTCTCGCGCTCCAGCAGCGCCAGCTCGGACTCTTTGCGGCTGGTGATGTCGTTGATGTTGAGGATGACGGCGTTGAAGTCCTGCGGCTGCTCGGGCAGGCGCACCACCAGCCACAGGTGCTGATCCTGGCCCTCTGCGTCGGGCAGCACGATTTCCAGCTCCAGCTGGGGCAGGCCGTCGAGCACAGCGCCGATCAGCTTCACGCCGATGCCCTGACGCGAGCGCGGGCAGCCTTCGATCAGCTGCCGCCAGACCTGCTCGGCGGATTCGGCACGCAACAGGCCCGATGCCACCTGATTGACCTCGGTAATGCGCAGCTGGTGCAGCAGGTCGGTGAGTTGATCGGGGTGGTTGAGCAGGCGTGTGTCCAGCTCTTCGCTGCTGCTCAGTTGCAGGTGCTTGAGGTACTCGGGCAGCGCCGACAGGTCGAGCACGCACAGCGCAACGCCGGTGCCTTCGAAGATGTCCTTGTAGCGGCGTCGGCTCTCCTGCAGCTGCATCTGGCGACGACGCAGGCTGCGCAGGGCCAGCAGCGGAACGATCGAGCAGAGCAGGGCGATCAGGCATTTGATGATCAGCGGAGCGATCAGCGCCTGACGGGCCTTGCTGGCATCAAACAGGCCGCGCAATTGCCAGTCACTGTTGGTCAGGGGTTCGAGCAGGACGGTCTGGGTATCGGCGCTGTTGGCCTCGTCGCTGTCCGCATCGCCACGGTAGATCAGGCGCCCGGTGGCGCGGCTTTCCAGTTGCCAGGCCGCCTTGTAGTCCTGGTCGCTTTGTCGCGTCAGGGTTTTGAGGGCTTGCGCACTGAGGCGAATGACCCAGTAGCGCGCGTTGTCGCTCCCCGGCTGTCGCACGAACAGATACAACAGCGAGCCATCCGGCGCGTCGGCGTAATAATAGGTGCGGCCGTCGATCGCTTGCCGTTGCTGAGTCAAAAAACCGGCATCGGTGCTGTTCGGGGCGCTGTCGTTGACAATGGTGGCTTCGCTGTCGAGCCAGGCGACGCTGTGTAGGCCCGGCATCACCTGGCGCAGTCGATTCAGGGTCGCACCCTGTTGTTCGGCGGTTTGAGCACGGCCTTTGGCATCGTCCAGGACGTTAAGCGCCACCTGCGCATTGAGCGCCATGTTCAGGCTCAGGCGTTCGGCCAGTTGAATGCTGTAGTCGACACTGCGCTGATGCTGACGCTCCTGTGTCTGTTGGAACTGTTCAAACAGTTGCCACAACAGCAGGACGAGCATCAGCAGCACCAGCACTGCCAGCGCGCCTTTGGGCGAGCCTCGGGAAGGCACGGCCGTCGCGCTTTTGGTCGAGCGCAAAGGAGTAATGGGTGTTGGTGTGGACAAACTTTGATCCTGACTACTGGACTGAATCAGCGTGTGCGAAATGCACTATAAGCTCGGCGCCCAAGGGGCGGCTAGCATGCCCTGACTTGTGGCTAAGTGCCAGCCCCATTGGGCCGCATCGTTTGCCCTGTCGACTGCATTCGGGTAGCTTTGCGCCACGCGCGACGTGCCCGATTTCTGCAAGATTGCCGCAATCCTTGCAAACATTGCTCCAGCTTTAATACCAATGCTCGGAAGTTTTCTGTCGCCGCTTTTCTGGTCAAGTCTTGATCAATTCAAGGCCCGGAACCGGCTGACGGCAAGTTACGAAGATAAATAAAAGCAATTTTTGCGACAGGGCACTAAGCTCGCGCCTTTATTCACCGTCTTACTCCAGGTTTTCATTCCATGGCTCAATACGTCTTCACCATGCATCGGCTGAGCAAAGTTGTTCCGCCGAAGCGGGAAATCCTGAAAAACATCTCCCTGTCGTTCTTCCCGGGCGCCAAGATTGGCGTTCTCGGCCTCAACGGCTCGGGTAAATCCACCCTGCTGAAAATCATGGCCGGGGTCGACACCGAATTCGACGGCGAAGCGCGCCCGATGCCGGAACTGAACGTCGGTTACCTGCCGCAGGAACCGCAACTGGACCCGACCAAGACCGTACGTGAAGTGGTCGAGGAAGCGGTCAGCGTGATCAAGGACGCCCAGGCGCGTCTGGACGAAGTGTACGCCGCCTACGCAGAACCCGATGCCGACTTCGACAAGCTGGCCGCTGAACAGGCCAAGCTCGAAGCCATCCTGCAGGCCAGCGACGGCCACAACCTGGAGCGCCAGCTGGAAGTCGCCGCCGATGCGCTGCGTCTGCCGGCCTGGGACGCCAAGGTCGA